>ENA-UPSM01004131-UPSM01004131.1-activated-sludge-metagenome-genome-assembly--contig:-NODE-4131-length-15642-cov-4.935138_pt1 | contig 15642 bp, 15 predicted proteins | sample MGYA00238181_ERZ773283 | MGnify/ENA primary metagenome ERZ773283 (study PRJEB29023, sample SAMN05720199) | activated sludge metagenome | isolation source: Anaerobic digester | place: Japan...
CCACCGTGCTTTTGCTGCGTCATTTCATGCACCGGGCGCTGGGCCGGCGGCCGATGCTCAACCCGGTGGTGGTCACTGCCCGGGCGACGGCGGCCACGCCGGTGGAGCACCGGGCGCTGCATGACGCGCTGCGGGCCGATGTGCTCAACGCCGCCTGCGCCAAGCACGGGCTGGCCACCACCTTCCTGACCGCTCCCACCACGCCCGCCAAGCGGTTGGCGGCCATCGCCAGGCGCGCCCGCGGGTTCGTGTACCATGTGAGCCGCACCGGCGTGACAGGCGAGCAGTCGGAGCTGTCGGGCACTCTGGGCGCCGAGGTCCAGCTCGTGAAGGCCGCCGTGAAGCCCCCGGTGGTTGTCGGGTTCGGCCTGAGCACCCCCCAGCAGGTGCGCGAGGTCTGTGGCATCGCCGACGGCGCCGTGGTAGGATCTGCGATCGTGCGACGCACCCTCCAGGACAAACCGTTGAGCGCCATGCTCCAGGACATCCGCGAACTCGTGGTTCCCCTCGTGGAGGCGACCCGTTGAGCGCTGACCTCGCCGCGTGCCGCGTCAAGATCGACGCGATCGACCGCCAGCTCCTGGCGCTCATGAACGAACGCCAGAAGATCACGTTGGACGTGGTCCGCGCCAAGCGCGAGCAGGGGTTGCCGGTCCTGGATTCGGGCCGCGAAGAGCAGTTGCTGCGCAAGCTCGTGGAATCCAACACGGGGCCGCTTTCCGAAGAAGGAATCCGTCGGATCTGGCTTGCGATCATGGGCGAGAGCCGCATCTACCAGGCGCTTTCCGCCGATCCGGGGCAGGGACAGGCGTGAAGCTTCCGCATCGCGTCGTCGTCGTCGGGGTGGGGCTTCTGGGAGGCTCCCTCCTGGCCGCTCTCCAGGCCAGGCGCGGCCCCAAGGGCAAGGGCGTGCATCTGGCGGCGGTGTCTTCGAGCAGGACGCTCGAAGGCCTCAAGGACCGGGACTGGTGCGATTCGCTGCACGACTATTCCAGGTTGTCGGAAGCCTGCGACGAGGCCGATCTGGTGCTCCTGTGCGCGCCGCTTTCGGCCATCCACGAGCAGCTCGATTCGATCGCGTCGTTCCGCGACCACCTGGCCCCGGGCGCGATCGTGATGGACGTCGGGTCGACGAAGGCCGAAATCTGTCGCCACGGGTTCGAGTTGTTCCCCGACGAAAGCCCCCAGAGCCCCCGGTTCGTGGGCGGACACCCCATGGCGGGGTCCGAGAAATCGGGACTGGCCGCGGCCGATCCTCTGCTGTACCAGTCGGCGCTGTGGGTGCTCTGCCCTCCGCAGGACTTCGACAAGACCCGTCTGGACCCGGTGAAGGCGCTGGTGCACGCCGTGGGAGCGCGGGTGGCCATCCTTTACCCCGACCTCCACGACGCGGCGGTCGCGCGCGTGAGCCACGTCCCGCAGGTGCTGGCGTCGGTGCTCGCGGGTTGGGCCGGCTCCACCGAACGCCATTCCGAAGCCGCGCTGGCCCTGGCCGCCGGAGGGTTCCGCGACATGACGCGCCTGGCGATGTCGTCGTGGGACGTGTGGCGCGACATCGTGGCCACCAACCCGTCGCCCATCGCCGAAGGACTCCAGGATCTGTCGGAAGCCCTCGCGGTGCTGGCCGTGAAGGCGTCCAACTGGGCCACCGACCAGGCCGAGGTTTCGCGTCTGGGCGGTCCGGAAGCCATGCGTCGCTACTTCGAGGTGCTGTCGGCGGGCGAATCGGCCCGGGCCAGCCAGATCGTGCCGGGGGATCCCGACCTGGGGCGCCGCCTGCTGGATTCGGAAAAGGCCTTCCGCGAAGCGTTCGCTTCCGGACGCCGGTTCCGCGAGAAGTTCAAGATGCCGCGCAAGGGGATCGTCCACGATCTGACGGAATTCGTCGTGCGGCTGGAAGACAGCCCGGGGCAGCTCCTGGCGCTGCTGGAACCGCTTTCCAAGGCGAAGATCAACGTGCAGGACCTGGAGATCCTCAAGGTGCGCGAAGGCGAAAGCGGCACGGTGCTCCTGGGCTTCGCCACCCCCGACGAAGCCGCCCGTGCGCGCAAGCTCCTGGGGGACGACAAGTTCCTGGTGATGGACCGATGAAGCTGGAAGTCCGCCGGGGCAAACCCCTCAAGGGCGAGATCCGCCTGCCGCCGGACCGCGTCCAGGCGCAGAGCGCGGCCGTGCTCGCCATGCTCGCGCCGGGGCGCACGCTGCTGCGCGATTGGCAGTCGACCCCGGAATGGGAACATGTCCGGCAATGGCTGTCGGGAATCGGCGCGGTGGTGGCCCTCGACGCCGAAGGGCTCGTGGTGGGACCGCCGACCGATCTTCGCGAGCGTTCGTCGATCGAACTCGATCCGTTCCTGCCTCCGCTGTTCGCCGCCGGGTTCGTCGCGCTGGCGGCGGGGCTTTCGGGACCCGACAGGAATGTGGTCGTTTCCTGTCCGCAGGAGCTTTCGGAAGAGATTTCGCCTTGGCGCGAGGCCTTGCGCGAAGCCGGATGGGCATCCACCCCCTCCGAAGCCGGAGGAACGGTCCGGTGGAGCTTCAAGGGGCGCACGCCGCCGCTGCGCGCCATGGTCTGCCGCGACGGCCGCACGCGCTTCGCCTGGACCATCGCCGCCCTGGCGTCGGGAGCGGGCCTGGATTTCCAGGAGCCGCCCGGATGCCCCGATCCGCTGGAAGATTCGCTGCCTCTGTTCGGATTGGCGGTGGAATCCCCAAAACAGGAATTGTCGCTGGAAGAAGAGGAAATGCGCCGTCGCATGCAGCGCATGCGCGCCACCCCGCAGCGCAAGCTGGAAGACCGCAAGGTGCCCGCCGTGCAGGGGCTTTCTCCCGCCGACGTGCGCTTGCGCGGCGATCTGGACCTCGCCGGCTGGTGCGCGGCCACGGCCTGCCTGCGGCGCGGGACCGACGCGGTGCTCTGCGACGTCACGCTGCCGGCTTCGCGGTCGGGGTTGTTCACCTGCCTTCGCCGCATGGGCGCCGACATCGAGATCGTGCGCAAGAGCGAGGCCCGGGGCGTGCCTTCCGGCGACATCCGCATCCGCCACGGCCGCATGGTGGGGCGCAAGTTCGACGCCCAGGACGTTCCCGGGTTGGCTTCCTTCGCGCCGCTCTTGGCGGTGGCGTCGGTGGCCGCCGAGGCGGAAACGGTGCTGTCGGGACTGGGCGAGCTTCGCCGCGAAGGCCACGACCAGCTGGAGCCGCTCGCCGAAGGACTTCGCGCCTTCGGGGTGGCGGTGGGGTTGTTTCCCGACGGCGTGGTCCTGCGCGGAGAAGAACAACCCGGCACCGAAGCGGTCGACGCCAGGGGATCGGCGGAAGTGGCCCTCGCCCTGCACGCCCTGGCCTCGTGCACCCCCGGCAGGACGGAGCTTTCCGACGCCGGAGCGCTCCCGGTGGCCTGGCCGCACCTTCTGCGAGTGCTCGCCGGCGACGAGGCCTGAGGAGGTGCGCCATGGGTGAACCCATCCGTCGCCTGGGGGTGGTGGCCTTCAAGAAGGACGAACGCGTCGCCGACATCGCCTGCGAGCTGCGCGACTGGGCGCGTGCCTTGGACATCGAACTCCTGTGGCATTCCAGCATCGGGAAGGGATCGCCCGACGGCTGCAAGGCCGCGACAGATTCCGTCTTGTTGCGCAAGGCCGAAGCCATCCTTTCGATCGGGGGCGACGGCACGTTGCTTTCCGCGGCGCGTCTGGTGGACGGTCGCCCTATTCCCTTGGTGGGACTCAATTTCGGCCGGCTGGGATTTCTGGCCGATCTTTCGGGCCACGACGGGCTGGAGTCGCTCACGCGCGTCGTGCGGGGCGAACACCTGGTGGAGGAACGCACCGTGCTCGAGGCATCGGTGCGCCGCGGCCGCAAGGTGGTCCACCGCGACCGGTGCCTGAACGAATTCTTCCTGCGCGGCAAGCGGGAACTGTCCATGATCGAGATCGAGGTCGCCAACGAGAACGGCACCATCTGCGACTACTGGGCCGATGGGCTCCTGGTGGCCACACCCACCGGATCGACCGCCTATTCCCTGGCTTTGGGAGGCCCCATCGTGGAGCATTCCGTGCCTTGCGTGGTGCTGACCCCGGTCGCTCCGCACAGCCTGAACGTGCGCCCGCTGGTGCTTTCCGACCAGAGCGCGTTCGTGCTCAAGCCCCACGTGAAGGAGCAGGCGCTGTTGCTGTCCGACGGGCGCAACGAGTTCCATCTCAAGCCGGGCGACCAGGTCCTGGTCTCCAAGTCGGCCCATCCCGTGCTTCTTCTGCGCCCCGTCGACGTGTCGTTTTCCGACGCGCTGCGCCAAAAGCTGGGCTGGAGCGCGGCTCCAGGCCCTTCCAAGCACACCCGACCTCCTCGCCGGTAAAGGCGATTCCGGGCTCCGGAGGAGTCGAACCTGCATAGGGTGACTCGCCGCAACGCCAATCGCGATTTACTCTTTACGTGCCTTGTCCAATTCCATCGGCACAACGAACGAGGGGGCTTCCACTGTCTGGAACGCGCCGCTGCGGGCTTTGCACAGCGCTCTGCTCCTGGTGGGGGGCACCGACATGGCGCGCGAGTTCTGGGGAGGCCATCCGCTGGAACTCCACGACCGCGTCCTGACCGGTGTGGAGCTGCACCAGCACATCTGGAACGAACAGGCCGTCTGCCCCTTGGAATACCTGGTTCGCGTGATCGATTCGGTCGAGGCGTTCTGCCTGTACCACGAGATCGATTTCCTGCCGTTTCTGGAACAGAAGGTGTTCGGCATCCACTCGGGCACGTTCCTTTCCCCAAAGGGAGCGCTGTTCCTGATCGGACGGTTCCTTGTCCAGCTCACGCGCAGCCGCGATGTCCGGCAGACCGTCCTGGAGCTGGTCGAGCCCGTGGGGAATCTGATCTCGCCCATGACCGTGGAGCGATTGGTGTCGGTGTCGGAAGATGGCGGTACCAAGACCGCCTGGGTGCTGCACATCCACGACCCCTCGCGGCGCGGACGGATTCCGGGCTACGACGCCCAGAGCTGGCTCGGGATGCAATTGCGGCACTCTCCCAGCCGCATCGACGCCCCCTCCATGGACGAGGTCGACTGCCTTTGCGAAGTGCGCGATCTGGGCGAGGTGCTCGAGGCGGTGCCGCGCGGCTTGCATCCTTTGCGCATCGGCGGCGAATGGATGCTCAACGGCGAGGTCGTCGCCCGGCCCACCACCTTCTTCGCATGGCTCGCCGAACACGGCATCCGGCCCGATTCGCTTCCCGAGGTACCCGACCATCCGGTGGAACTCGCGATCAAGGACATCCATTGTCCCGTGCGGCGTCGATTGGTCGTGCGATCGGGTTCCATCCTCGGCGCCAAGTGCTACCTGTTGCGCGCCAGGTGGGTCCAGAAACCCTTTTCCGAAGGCGTCGTGGAGTCGGGGCTCTCGCGTCTGATCCGCGATGTCATGGGCGAAGAGGGCCCTTCGGAGCTGGATCGCGCGTCGGCCCTGCACGAACAGCTTCTGCTGCAGTACAAGCAGCGCCTGCAGTTCGTGTTCCATCGCCAGGACGAAACGATTTCCTGCAACGGCGAGCATCTGCTGCGCGGCGTTCCCGCCAAGATCCTGCAGAAGGTTCTCATGTCCCACACCGTGACGGGGCGCACGTGCTTCGAGCACCGGGAATTTCGCCGGGACCCGGATCTTCACCTGGATCCGGTCAATCCAAATCTGGAAAGCCGCATCCGCATCTTGTCGGATCGACTGGAAGAACGACTCGAGGGGATCCGCATCGTCAAGAGCGGGCGGGGGCGATTCGAACTGGAGACTCAACTTATGGTCGAGTTTTCCGAGCAATGACTTCATAACTTAAGTGAATCTTAAGTTTGTCTTAAGTTGTTGGCGCCGTAACTTATAAACACAAGTTACCACCGCCAGTTCCCAGCGAGCGGGCTGGCTGGCCTCCGTAAAAAGGGGTCAGCCAGCTTTTTTTTTCGCTTCCGGCGCGAAACACCAAAACTCACCAAGCCAGTTTCTCTTCCTCCCGTGTCGTTGTGGAAACTGAATTGTTGCATTCCCTCCCAGGTGAAGCAAGGGAAATGGCTTCGCGGAGGAATTCGGCGAATCGGGTGCGTGTTCATTTCGCATGCGTTCCGGGGGTGGTGATCCTTCCAATCAGCCTTTGGGCGACCAAGGCTCCGTTGGATTGCTACAATCTGGATGCTTATGCTCATTCCCAAAAATCCGCTCCGGCAGCTGTTCATGGGCGTTTGGCTGTTGGCATTCGCGGGGTGCGAGTTTCGTCCGGTCAGTTCGGGCCTGGAGGCTCGCGCCGAGCCCTACGTGATCGAACAATCCACCTCGGGTTGGCGATTGAAGACCGAACTTCCCGTCACGCCCGGTTCCCTGGGCATCGGATTGTACAGCCATTCCGGAACGGAATACGCGCTGCCCCAACCTCCTGAAGGCGAATCTGGAAAAGGACGTTGGGTGCGCAGGAACACCTGGTACTATCCGCAGTCGTGGGGAGCCTTCGAGGAATATTGGTTCGGTTGGATGCTCCTGGACATCTACTCGGTCGACCGTTCGCGCCATGTGTCGCCGCTGTCCACCCAGGCCAGCGGAACCGGTGGCCTGTTCGAGTCCTTCGCCTCCGACCATTTCACGGCCTACTACCCGCCGGAATACTTCGATCAACTCCAGGATTTCCTGCAGGGCACCGCGTCGGATTCCGTGTTCGGACTCTTTTTCCGGCCTTGGCCCCGCGACACCCTCGTGGCTTCGCGCGTCGATCCCGGTTCGGCCGCCTGGCACGCCGGGGTGCGCGACGGCGATCGCCTGCTTCGGTTCGACGGACGCTGGGCCGCGACCTCCCTGGGGTATCTGAGGGATTCCACCCGCGGGAAGTCCGTCGCATTCGAGGTCAGACGGCCGTCGAGCGGCCTGGTTTCCAACTACGCCATCCGGCGTTCGGCCCACGTCATGCCGACGCTCTATTCCGACACCCTCCCGGGAGCGGTCGGGTACGTGTCCATCAGTCAATTCGTGTCGACCGACGGGATCGCCACCGACGATCTGTTCCGGAGCGCCGCGATCTGGCTGGAAGCCAACTCCAGGGGCCCCTGGATCCTGGACCTGAGGGCCAACGGTGGCGGAGCGATCGCGGCCGCCGAGCGGATCGCCAGCATGCTGGTCCCCTCGGGCGCCGATCTGGTGCGCTACCGCGAGCGGTTCCTGGATCCCGCCACGCTCGCCGGCTACGAATCCATGGACACCGCGCGCGCCTCCGACAGCGTGGACCGGCGTCTGACCGGACGAAGCATCGTCGTGCTGCAGGACAGCAACACCGCCAGCGCGTCGGAAATCGTCATCTCCGCGCTTCGCGAGAATCTCGGCGCTTCGGTCCGCGCGCTGGGCGACACGTCCTACGGGAAGGGGATCGGGCAGATCTACGTGTCGACCCCGTTGAACGGATTCATGGCCATCACCTGCATGCACATCGATCCGTTGCGCGAACCGGCGTACCACCTGGTGGGAATCCGGCCCGACGACATCCTTCCCTACGGGGATTCGACGATCGCCAAGGCCTGGGAGATCTCCTTGGCCGGGGCGGGCCGGAAAATGGCCTCCATGGCCGCGGAGCGTCCCGGGTTCGACGCCATGGCGTGGAACCGGACGGAACTTCGCAAGAGCGGTGCCCCGCCCCTTTGGCCCGCGACATCGCGGCGGCCGTACCCGATCCGCTGACCGTCGCGGGAGCCCGGGGAGCGCCTCAGGGCTTGCGGACGGGAAACCCGTCGACGCCCTTGGCGCGCAGGGCTTCCAGCGCGTCTTCGGCGGCTTCCTTGGTGGGGTAGGAACCGTAGCGCAGGCGGTTCACCGGGCCTTCGCTCGAGATTTCCAGCTTTCCGGCGCCGAGCACCTTCTCCAGGCGCTTCTGTTCGGACTTCGCGGCTTCGAACGAAGACAGCGCCGCGAGCTGGATCTGCCACGTTCCCGCGGCGGCGGGCACCGCGGCCGGTTCCGGCGCCGGGACGGATCTTGTCGATTCCGGCGCGGCCGGCGCGGCCACCACGGGGCTCGACGGCGCAGGCCGCCACGGATGGGCGTCCAGATCCTCCTTGACCTGGGTGGGGGAGAAGGCTGCGAACAGCCCGGCGATGGCGACGGAGGCGATGGGCATTGGCATGTCCCGCGGAAAGTTACTGTTTGTCGATGGCGATGAAACCCATCTTCATCACTTGGCAGGACGGAAGCGAGCGTCCACGGGTGCTGCGCATCCCCTTGTGGATCGTGGCGGCGCCGCCCCTGGTGGTGGTGGCGTTGGCCATGGCGTTGCGGGTCGTCTGGGACAGTCCGTGGTCGCCGCGCACGCTTCGGGAACGGATGGAGCTTTCCCAGTCGCGCAACGAACGGGTCCAGGCCGAGCTCGAGCGCGGCGAAGCGGGGTTGTCCGAGGCCCGCAAGGCGATTCGGCTGGAACGCGCGGAGCTGGAGAGGTTGCGCGGATTGGCGGGGCAGCGCGCGTCGTCGCGCGATTCCGCCGGCAGGACGTCGGGGATCTTCGTGCGCGATTCGGTGCCCGACGTGGGGCGCCTCCTGTCGCAGGCGCGTTCGATCAGGCAGGGCTACGACCAGATGATCGACTGGTTCCAGCGCCACCCCGCGGAAGTCGGACGGATTCCGACCATCCGTCCGGTGCACGCCGACCGCGCGCTGGTGGGGGATTTCGGGGCGCAGACCGATCCGTTCACGGGGCAGTCCATGGATTACCCCGGCGCCACCTGGGCGGTGCCGGCGGGGACTCCCGTCTGGGCCACCGGCGCCGGAACCGTGGTCGCGACGGGCGATCTTCCCCGCTGGGGAAAGCATGTCAAGATCCGCCACGACGAGCGGGTCATCACCTTCTACGCCCACCTTTCGCGGGTGGATGCCAAGGAAGGCGAATCGGTGGGGCGCGGGCAGGTGATCGGGCTTTCCGGCCAGAGCGGAAAGGTGATCGCGCCGGCGGTGTTCTACGCGGTGTTCCTGGACGGAAAGGCGATCGACCCCCACGACTTCCTGCTCCCCGAAGCGCGTTCCGCGCAGGCGGATGACGGAATCTGACCTAAAGCCGCCCTTGCATGGTCAGGCGCATGACGGCGGCCTGCCCGAAGGGTCCCAGGCCCCAGATCGCGATGGAGGCGATTCCCGCGAACAGCACGGCGCGCAGGACGGGTCCCCACCATTTCCGGCCCGAGCCCTGGTCCCAGAACAGGCACACGGTCTCGAAGGCCAGGCCGCACAGCCCCAGGACCACGGTCAGGCCGCCGGCGATCCAGAATCCCGATCCCTGCGCGAATCCGGGGTCCTGCCAGCGCGCCCACGCGAACGTCCCGCAGGCGAGAGCTTGCAACCCGAGCAGATAGATGCCTCCGAAAGTCCAGAACACGGGAACATTCTACCACTTCCCGCCAGAAGCCGGGGATCGGTGGGTTCGCCTCGGGACGGCCCGACCGGTCAGAGCGGACTCGACCTGGAAAGCACGATCCGGAACCGGGATCCCTGGCCCGGGGCGCTTCGGACCTCGGCATGGCCGCCGTGCGAGCGCGCCGTCTCCTGGACGATCGCAAGCCCCAGGCCGGTGCCTCCAAGGTCCCTGGAGCGGCCGTGGTCCACGCGGTAGAACCGTTCGAAGAGGTGCTGCTGGGCCTCCAGCGGGATGCCGAGGCCGCGATCGGCGACGGAAATCGCCCAGTTGGATCCGTCCACGGCTTCCACGGCGACGCGCACCTTGCCCGCGTCGGGGGAATAGCGCACGGCGTTGGCCAGAAGGTTGATCACGGCCCGGACCAGCTGCCCCCTGAATCCAGGGACCGTCGCCTCCGGAGCGCCCTGGAACTCGATTTCCAGCCGCTTCTTCGAGGCTTCGGCCTCCAAGGCCGAGATGGCTTCGGAGCAGACGTCGTCGAGCCGCACCGAGGGGCGGTCGCGGGTGTTCGTTTCCGCGATCCGGCCCAGATCCAGGAGGTCCCGCACGACCTCCTCCAGGTGCCGGGTCCCCTGGATCACGCGATCCAGGGCTTTGCGACGGAATTCGTCCTCCTCGTCGTCCAGGAGGGTCTCGGTCCATCCCCGGATCGACGTCAGCGGGGTCTTGAATTCGTGGGACGCGTCCGACACCAGCCGGTTCTGCAGGCGCTCCGCCCGGCGCTGGGCGGTCACGTCGCGCAGCGAGACCAGCCATCCGGCTCCGTCGGCGTCGGCGGGCACCGGCCACACGCGGGTCGTGAAGACCGCGTCGTCGCGCTGGACGTCGAAGCTCGACGCGTCGGAACGCGCCACGGCCTTGCGGAGGTCGTCCAGGAACACGAGGTCGCGCACCAGCGAGACCAGCGGACGTCCGCGCACGGTCGCCTTGGCCTGGCGCAACCCCAGCGCGCGCGCGGCCGGGGCGTTGCACACCAGCACCCGCAGGCGTCCGTCCAGCAGCAGCACGCCTTCGGAAAGCGAATCCAGAAGCCGCGCGAGCCGGCGTTCCTCCCATCTCGACAGGATCCGTCTTCTGCGCAGGTCGGACCCCAGCGAGGCCACCAGGCTGGCCTCCTCGCCGGAAGTCCCCGGTGGAGGCGGGGGCAGGGTGCGTCCCAGGTCGGCGGCCCTGGCCACCTCCACGAGGTAGGTCGCGCGGCGCTTTTCGCGGCGCAGGAATCCGGCCAGCAGCGCCAGCGGGAGCAGGGTGCCGGCCACCGCGGCGCCCAGTCCCAGGGCCCAGGCCGAGCGAGGGAACGAGATGCTCGAGAGCGATCGCCGCATCCGCAGGACGCGCGAACCGGAAATCGTCTTTTCCGAAACGATGTGCTCGTCGCCGTCGGGCGCCAGATGGAACGACGACGGCGCGTCGCCTTCGGGCAGCAGACGGAGGCTGTCGGGGACGATCTCCAGCGCGTGCCCGGGGCGGGAGGCCAGCGACGCGATCTCGGGCGATTCGAGGCCGCAAGGGCGGCCCAGGCGAAGTTCGCGCAGTTCCAGCGACCTCGCGGCGATCGTGGTTTCCAGGTCCAGGGTCGCCGCAGCGCGATCGACCAGATTGTCGTGCCACCCGAGGAACACGAAGGTGGCGGCGATGCTCCAGCCGGCCGCCAGGACCATGGCTCCGGCCGCCAGCGGATGGATCCTGGGCTTCACGACGCGACCACCGAGATCCGCGAAAACGGCAGCGGGATGCGCATCCTCGACCAATCGCCCAGCCGCAGGTGGCGACCGTACCGGAATTCGAGTCTCACCAGCTTGGCTCCGCAGCGACGGGCCAGCCATGCGGGACCGGGCTTGGCCACGCCTTCGGGGCCGCGCGGACCGTCCCAGGTGGTGGCCACCGAACCACCCGACCGAAGGACGTCGACCAGGGCCTTGGCGCCACCCACGGCCCCGGCGGAGTCGGAGCCCCGGGCGAACCGCATCTTCCGTCCGGACAGGACCTCGACCAGAAAATGTCCATCCTTGCTGCGGGACACCAGGCTCGTGACTTCCATGCTGCCCAGGAACGCACCGGCCGCCGGGACGTCGCGATGCCACACGCAATAAATGGACGGCCCCTGCGGGAGCCGGAGACGGTTTTCCCAGCGCAGGCTGGAAAGCCATGCCCGGGTGGTCCAAACCGCGATCTTCCGTCCAAGCGCCATTGGTCGGAAAGGTAGCGGATGCGTATCGTGCTTGCACGATGCCGGAATTGCCAGAAGTCGAAACGGTCCGCTCGGGATTGGCCGAGCGCATGGTGGGCGAGGTCCTGGAGTCCGTGGAAGTCCGCCATCCCGGCGTGCTCGAAGGCTGCACGGCCCGGGACTTGGCGGGCTTGGCCGGGTCCCGCGTGGCGGCGGTGGAGCGTCGCGCCAAGTACCTCCTGATCCGGCTGGGCGACGGCGATCGGCGTTCCACGCTGGTGGTGCACCTGGGAATGACCGGCCAGCTCACCTGGAAGGCCGCCGACGAGCCCACCACCGACGTCTTCAAGCGCCTGGTCTCGGGATACCGCAAGTCGGTGGGAGCCCACGGAGTCGATTCGCACACCCATCTCGTGGCGAAATCCGAGTCGGGGGGATCGCTCCTGTTCCGCGATCCGCGGCGGTTCGGGCGCGTGCTGCTGCTCGGGGCGGTCGCCGACGAATCCTGTCCGCGACTTTCGCGGCTGGGTCCCGACGCCTGGAGGGCCGATCCGGCGGCGATGGCGTCCATCCTTCTCGCGCGTTGCGGCCGGAGGTCGGTCAAGGCCGTGCTGCTGGACCAGACCGTGCTGGCGGGAATCGGGAACATCTACGCCGACGAATCCTGCTTCGCGGCCAAGATCCGTCCCGACCGGATCCTGTCGGGGGTTTCCCGCGCCAGGCTGGCCGTCCTGGCCCGCTCGATCGACCGCGTCCTGGACAAGGGGGTGCGCAACGCGGGCACCAGCTTCCGGGATTTCGTCGGGTCCGACGGCGAAGAAGGCTCCAACCAGGAAGACCTGTTCGTGTACGGTCGGGCCGGTCTTCCCTGCCGTGTCTGCCGCACGCGACTTCGCGTCGCGACGGTGGCCCAGCGCACCACGGTGTGGTGTCCCCGGTGCCAAACCTGATCGCGACGTATCTTTTGCACCAAGGTGCACAATCTCGCTTTCCTAGCCACGCGCGTTTCGTTGGAACCCGGGAAGACCCTCCGCCTGGGGCGCGACCGTACCAACGACATCGCCGTTTCCGATCCGCACATCTCGCGGTTCCACGCCATCCTGCGCGTCCTGCCCGACGGGGCCTTGTACGTGGCCGACAACCAGTCGGTGAACGGGATCTTCTGCGGCGACGAGCGCGTGCCCTTCGCCGTGCTGCGACCCGGACAGGAATTCCTCCTGGGGATGGTCGGCTTCCGGTACGAATGAAGCTCCTCGATTCCCTCCTTCCCCTTGGACGGTTCGACGACACCGAACCCACCGCGGTGCGCTGGGCCTGGTCGGGTTCGGGGTTCGCCGTGGTCGTGTCCGGAACCTCGTTGCGGGCCCGGGTCGCCGGTTCGCGGTCCTGGCTGAACGTGCGCGTCGGCACGGGCGACGCCCGGGTGCTGGAGCTGGCGCCCGATCGCGAGTGGGTGGATCTGGCCTCGGGGCTTCCCCGTGGCGAACACGAAATCCGCGTGGAACTGCGGACCGAACCGCTGGTGGGGGAGCTGGTGCTTTCGGGTCTGGAAACCGACGGACGGATCCTGGCACCGCCGCCGCGCCGCGGACTCCGGATCGAATTCGTGGGCGATTCCATCACCTGCGGCTACGGCAACCTCGCTCCGGACGAATCCCACTCCTTCGATCCTGCCACCGAGGACTTTTCCCGCTCCTGGGCCGGACTGACGGGGCGGCGGCTGGGTGCCGATGTCCATTGCGTCGCCTGGTCGGGCCTGGGGCTGGTCCGCAATTTCGATCTCGAGCCCGCACCGACCCTGATCGAGCGCTACCGCTACGCCAATCCTGTTTCCAGGGTCGATTGGGAGTTCGGCCGTTGGCTCCCCCAGGTGGTGGTGGTCAATCTGGGTTCCAACGACTTCTTCCGGTATCCACCGCCAGACGCCGAACGGTTCAGGTCCACCCTGGCGCGGTTCGTGTCCGATCGCCTGCAGGGCGATGCCGGGACCAAGGTCGTGCTCGTCGACGGTCCGCTCCTGAAGGACGGGGTTCCGCTCGACGAATCCGGGCGCGGCCAGCCTTCGCTGTCCTTGGTCCGCGGGCATCTTGACGCGGTGGCGGATTCCTTCGATCCCGCCGCGGTGTTCCGGCTCTCCTTGACTCCGGCGCATCCCGACCGCGGCTACGGCGCCGATTGGCACCCGAACCTGGCCCAGCATCGGCTGAACGCCGACGAGCTCGTCCAATTCCTGGTCGGAAGGGGGCTGGCGGAGCGAACCGGACCGGGTTGACGGAATCCGTCACACAAGGATCCCGGGGGCTACTCCCAGTATTCGACGATCGCCCAGTGGTCGGGCGGAACGGGTCCGCCGCTCAGGTTGAGCGGCGCGAAGCCGCACGAATACAACGTGAGCACGGAGGGCAGCGGCGCGGCGGGCCGCACCACGCATCGGTCGTAGACGGAATCCGGGATCGTCTGGGCCACGTGGCTGGCGATCCGGTTGGGGGCCGATCCCGAATGGTTCCAGCCTTCGATCACGAACCGTTCCCGCTCCGGAAGGCTCGGAAGCTCCTGCACCAGGGGGCTTCCGGGCTTCAGGATCCCCTTGAAGATCGCGGTGTCTGCGTCCCACCAGAGCCTGGCCTCGCCCAAGGGCAGGGTGTCGTTCTGGATTCCCAGCAGCCGGAACCGGTGTCGCGGCGTGCCCGCGATCCGGACCATGGCGTAGACGTCGGGCGAGCGGGGCGTCGCGGCGCCGACCCTGGAGGCCGCGGTCGTCGGGCTCGGGCACGAAACCAGCCTGTTGGGGGTGTCGCGGTCGGACACGCGGTTCAGACAGGAATCGGCCAGCGGCAGGCTCGCGGTGGCGACGCGCAGACGCACGTCCAGCGAGTCCGGAGGCGACGTGACGGTCCAGGCCTCCACCAGATAGGTGCCGGAATCCGGCGGAAGCGTGACGATGCCCGACGAATCCACGAGCAGACCCCGGGATTCCAGGGTGGTGGAATCCGGCTCGTGCGACACGATGTCCCACAGCCGCCATTGCCTTGCGAAGATGCGCGCCGACATTCCGCCGGGTTGGCTCGTATCGGTCCTGGAATCGGTGGATTTCACCACGTAGATCTGGATCGGGGACGGCAGTTCGGTTCCGCCGCCCACGTTGGGATCCATTCCGCAGCCGGCGAGCATCGCCGCGGCGACAAGGAGCGAACCGATTCGTTCAGCCATTGCGGGAACGATACCTTTCCAGGCTCGAGCTCAGGGGAAACATCTGCAGGTTGACCTGGACGACCTGGTCGGCGGGATCCTCGTCGGTGGCCGTTTCGGCGAGGATTTCCCGTCGGGTGCGATCCAGGATTTCGCGGACCCGGGACAGTCGGCGGCGGCTGACGGAAACCGTCACGGATGAGATGTGGGTCTCGGGGCCTTCGGGCCGGGACAGACGATCCTGCGCCAACAGGATCATCTGGCGCTTGAGCGAACGGATGGTCTCCGGGGCGATGTCGCCCGGCGTGAGACGGGGGAACGAATAGTCGAACCGACCGTCGGGACGCTTCTTGACCAGTTCGAGCCGTTCCAGCAGCGCAAGCGATTGCTTGACTTCTTCCGGTCGGGCGGGCGGGTCCAGGAACCGCGCCATGGCTTCCGGGGATTCCAGGCCGGAAAACACCGCGATTTCCCGCAGCGCGACGTTCAACCAGTTCGAGAAGTATTCCGACTGCGTGCCCGACACCCGCTCGATGGCGCGCGAGGCCTGCAGACGCAACAGTTCCGTCAACAGATCCCGACGCTTGTCGACATGGGTTTCCTGGCTGTAGCGGACCAGGATCTGGAAGTAGGTGGCGGCCTCGCCCGCGAGACCCAGGGCGGGCAGGCACTTTTCCGCCGAATCTTCCGAAAGGTTCCGGCGGCCTTGGATCACTTCGGAGAGGAACGCGTGCGAGGCGAATCCCGCCTTTTTGGCGAAGGTCCGGTAGGAAAACGCCTTGGAAAGGACGCGTTTTGCCTCGAACCATTCCCTCAGGTAGTCCCGGTGGTCCAGGTAGGCGAAGACCTCCGGCAAGCTTGCC
>ENA-UPSM01004134-UPSM01004134.1-activated-sludge-metagenome-genome-assembly--contig:-NODE-4134-length-15632-cov-5.062528_pt1 | contig 15632 bp, 18 predicted proteins | sample MGYA00238181_ERZ773283 | MGnify/ENA primary metagenome ERZ773283 (study PRJEB29023, sample SAMN05720199) | activated sludge metagenome | isolation source: Anaerobic digester | place: Japan...
GATAATAAATGAGAGTTTGGAAGTTTACAAGGATGTAAAGATAGATGGTAACTTATTTGTAGGTGGAACTATAGAAACCAAAGATTTAAAGGTAGATGGCAGTGAGGTTACTCGTTGGAGAGGCGTAGCAGTTTCCCACCCATCAGACGCAAAGGAGGGAGATATTTACCTTAATTCTACAGATAATAAAGTGTATATCTATGGTGGAGGTAAATGGAATGCACTAAATTAGTAATTTGATTGCAATTTCAGTAATCCCTGTTCTTGTTGCTTCGATTATAGGAAATATAGGAGAATAGGGGCTTAATATCAAAGCAATTATCCAAGGAGTATATTGTTCCGCTGAATCAAGTAAAAATGCTATTTTTCCAGGGATGAGGTCTCTTATTAAGTAAAACATATCGAATGGTGCAAATGGAACAAACGCAAATATAACCATAATTCCATTAGTTGCAATAAAACTAAGTATAGCTTGAAAGAAAAAGTTGTAAATAACTGATGAATGAGTGTTAATAACTGGTGGTATGCTCATTAATTCTAGAATAATTAGAGAAAAGATAATTAGTACTAAGTGAAATAACTGTCTAAAAATAAAAATCAATATTAAATCTAGTCCACGTCTACTTAACTGAGTTCTGTTCATTTCAATTTTTTTCTCCCAACCAATTCCTGATGTGATATATAGCAGTAAACCTAGTATATCAATATGTTTTATTGGGTTTGCGTCATTAAATCCTAGTGATTTTGGTGTGAAGTCACCTTTCTTTTCACATATTTTGGAGGTTAAAATATTTTTAGTAACACAAATTCCAATAAAAAGAAGAGCTCCAGTTATGAAAGCAAGAATTGTCTGTGGGGTTGTCATAGTAATATTATTTGATTTTATAGCTTGTATAGTGTATTATACATTAGTTCATTTTTGATTGCTAATTTAATTAAATAGTTCATGGCTGTTTGCATGATTTGTGACAAAGGAACTATGCATGGACAAAATATTCGTCATAAGCACGAAGGAAAATGGGCACTTAAAGCTCAGAAGACCAAACGTCCATGGAAAACTAATACCAGAAATGTAAAATTAATTTCTGAGACTGGTGAAACCGTTTCTGTTGTCATGTGTATGAAATGTTATAAAAAGTATAGAAATGTTGGTATCTAATTATGTTCGACTCTCTTTGGTCGTTAGTAACATATGATATTGGGATTGATCTAGGCACTGCCAATAGTTGGGTGTATGTCCGCGGTAGAGGCTTGGTTATCAACGAACCTTCTGTTGTTGCAATGAATGTAAAAAAGAAGGAAGTCCTTGCTGTTGGAATAGATGCAAAAAAAATGTTGGGTAGGACCCCATCAAGTGTTTCTGCGATTCGTCCATTAAGAGACGGTGTTGTCTCTGATTTTGATGTTACTCACGCAATGATAAAGTATTTTATACATAAAGTTCATGATATATCTTCTAAGCATATAAAAATTGCAAAACCACGTGTAGTTATTGGTGTTCCTTCATCTGTAACTGAAGTTGAAAGGCAAGCTGTTTATGATGCGGCCAAATACGCCGGTGCAAGAGAAGTTTATGTTGTTCAAGAACCAATGGCGGCTGCAATTGGATGTGGCCTCCCAGTTGATGAAGCGAAAGGTTCAATGATAGTTGATGTTGGAGGGGGAACTTCCAATATTGCAATTATTTCATTAGGGGATATAGTTGTTGATAGAACAATGAGAATAGCAGGTGATGAGATGGATGAAGATGTTGCTGAATATATAAGGCAGAAATACAATTTACTTATAGGTTTAAGAACTGCGGAAGAGGTTAAAATTAAGGTTGGGTCTGCATATCCTTTAAAAGAAGAGAAAGTAATTACTGTACAGGGTAGAGACTTAATCTCAGGTTTACCCAAATCAGTGGATGTTAATAGTGTTGAAATTCGTGAGGCAATTATGAATTCAATATCAACGATTTGTGATTCCGCAAGAGATTGTATAGAGTCATGTCCTCCAGAACTTGTTTCAGATCTATATACTGAAGGAGTTGTGCTTACTGGGGGAGGAGCGCTAATAGAAGGTTTATCTAAGTATATGAGTGACTTTTTACATGTTCCTGTTAGAAGTCCTGAGAGCCCGATGACATCTGTCGTTATGGGAACTGCTAAGATGTTGGAGGATATCAAGCTACTAAAGCGAGTGCAGAGTGCTTGGGACGATGTTATATAGTTATAATCTAACATAGTAATGGTAGGTGAAAGTACTGGAAATAAAAATGGAAGTCTCTTTATTCTTTTAGTTTTAGGAATTGTTATCATTTTGTTTGATGCTTTAGGATACTTGAATTCATTTAAAGGTAGTCTAAATAATGCAATAACACCTGTAGAATATTTTTTTTCTCAGGCAAATAGACAAATTTCTAGTACATTTGAGTCTTTTTCATCTATCTCTAACCTTAGGGTTGAAAATGACTCACTAAAGAAGAAAATTGCGAAACTTGAATCAGAGGAGGTAATTGTTGATGACATAATGAATGAAAATGAAATACTAAGAAAACAGCTTTCTTATAAAAATGATGAGAATGTGGAATATATAATGGCAAGAGTTGTAAGTACAAATCATATGTCAGATAAAAGTTTTTTAAAGATAGACAAGGGTAATAAAGATGGTTTAGAAAAGGGAGATATTGTTGTTTATGAGAACAATTATGTTGGTTTATTGTATGAGGTATTTGATTATACTTCGGTTGTTATGTTGCTAGATAGTACTAAAAGTGCAATTTTATGTAAAACAGAAGGAAACAAAGTTGAAGGGATTGTTAAAGGAACTAAAGATGGATTGTTGTTTACAGAAGTATCAGTAACTGACAAAATAGAAGTCAATGAAAAAATAATATATTATCCTGAATCTATTTCTTTTCCACTCGTTGTTGGTTATATTGAAGAGATATTTGGTTCACCTTCTGCACCAAAACAGACCGCACGTATAGAGACTTATGTGCCTTTACTAAATTTATCACATGTTTTTATTGTAAAATGAGAAATTTTGATGGGATTTTACATTTGGCTATAGTTTATGTCATTTTAATAATATTGAGCTTGTTGGGCTTGTTCCCCTTATATGTTACTTTGATTATGGCAATTGTTGTGTCAGTAATAAATGATGGAGGACTTAGAAAGGTGTTTATTTGGACAATTGTTCCAATGTCTATCTTTGAAGATATTATTAATATTCAGTTATTAGGGTCAACTCTATTAATGTCAATAGTGGCAATATTTCTTGTATTGGCGATTTCAAAGATGATCTCGGATACGGTGTTAAAACTTTTGGTGAGTATGGTTTCGGGTCATATAATTGGTATTATTTTGTATTTACTTATAAATTTGATATTTTTAAAAAAAGGTTTTGATTTTAGCTATATATGGGACTGCTGGGGTAGCATTATTATAGGAGTAATTGTTGGTTTAATATATAGTAAAGTATTTTCAAAAAGTTTATCTAAAGTTAAAGTATGAAAAGAGTAAATCGCGAAAAGAATGACGAAGTTTTTTTAGAAAAAGTACAATGGAATGAGGTTGGTGATAACTTGAATGTACTTGAAGATACTCGTGACAGTAATTCAATGATTAGGTTGATATTTGGAATTGTTATTGTTTGTGCTATTTTTATCTACATCGGAATAGGTGTTACAAAGTTGCAAATTATTGACGGTAAAAAATATCTCAATGCTTCATCTCAAAACTATTTGATTGAAAGATCAGTTCCTAATAATAGAGGAATTATTTATGACGTAAATGGGGTAAAATTAGTTGAAAATATTGCAAGTCACAGACTTTTAATGAGAACTTATGGTGTATCAAAGGCAGGAGAGGAACGCTTAAAGACAGAAATTGAAGAAATGTTAAACTTTATTCCATTGGAATTTGATGAAGTCTGGCAGATGTATATAGACAATAAAGATAATGATTTAATTTCAGAAGTAGTTGTCTATGGAAATATTGATTATTCTACTTATCTTAGGATTAAAGTAATTGAGGATTCACTCGAGTTTTTTAATGTTGATGAGAATTATGCAAGAAATTATGTCTCCGGAAATGGTTTTTCGCATATATTGGGTTATACTGGTGAGGTGACTTCGACAGAAATCTTAGAAAATGGAGGCTTTAGATATGGTGATATTGTTGGTAAAGAGGGTCTAGAATATACTTATGATGAAATATTGAGGGGTAAAGAAGGTGTTGATGTTAGAGAAGTTGATGCAATGGGCAAAATGATATCTGATTATACATTGGAAAAAGAACCTCCAACTAATGGGGCAGATATTTATCTTTCGATAGATTCCGAACTTCAAAGTAAAGTTTATGAGCTTTTGGAGTCAAAGGTAAAGGAGTTGGAAGGTACTGCCGGAAGTGCTGTAATCGTTGATGTAGAAACTGGTAAAATAGTTACTCTTACAAATTATCCTGGATATGACAATTCTTTAATGGTTGGTGGGGTATCAGAAACAGAAGTTGAAGAATATATGGCAATGATGAATGATGAAAAATTACCATTTTTAAATAGAGCAATTGCGAGTGCTCAGCCACCGGGTTCAACATTTAAGGTAATTACTGCAAGTGCTTTATTGCAAAGTGGTGCTATTACTACCAAAACAATAATAAATTGTCCTGGTATTATATATATTGGAGGAGACAGAGTTCCAATTCAAGACTTTGGTGCAAGGGTTCATGGAAACTTAAATGTTGTAGGTGCAATTCAAATGTCTAGTAACATATTTTTTTGTAGAGCTACAATTGAAAATTCATCAATTGAGGCAATAATGCCATATCTAGAATTTTATGGAATTGGTGAAAAAACAGGAATAGACCTACCGGGAGAAGCTAAAGGAACTTTCCCTTCACCAGAAGTTAAGAAAAAGTTGGCTGAAAATAATCCTTGGGTAGATCCTTATTGGTATCCTCAAGGTGACACTTGCTTAACTGCTTTTGGTCAGGGAATTGTAACTGCAACTCCATTACAAATGGCTATGGTGGTGACCGCAATTGCAAATGGCGGTAAAATTTATCAACCAACTTTGGTTGACCGCTTCGTCTACCCAGATGGTACAACTGAGATTAATGAGGCCCAAGTTTTAAGAGAGGGGGTTGTAGATAAATCAGTCTTAGATATTGTGGGGCAGGGTATGAAGAAAAGTGCAAGTAATGAAGGAATTATTAGAGTGTTGGCCAATACTCCTGTGCCTGTCGCAGCTAAAACAGGTTCTGCTGAATATGGTGCCAAAGATGAAATAGGACGTTATGAGCATGTACATGCTTGGGTTATTGGTTTTTTCCCATATGATGATCCTAAATATGCTGTTGCTATATTATTAGAGGATGGTAAGGCCGGAGGTAATTCTGCATATGTGTTAAGAGATGTGGTGGAGTATATGTATAGTGAGAATTAATGATTAATAATGAAAGAATGAACAGTTGTTACTTAAATTAATATTGGTTTTTATGGATGGTGAACTAATATTAGTTGGAGATGAAAGAGTATTTTTATCACAATTGGCAAGTGAGGTTTTAGCTGATGGAAGACTTACAGGAGTTACTGAGGCGATGATGATAGGTAATGAGGTTATTCCACCCTTCTTGAGAGATAGGTTTCACATGTGGATTGTTGATATGTTTTTAACGCCTGACTTTGTTACCCAATTGAACCGTTTGCCATCATATGAAGTTATGAAAGGTTTGGGTGGAATTCCACATGAGAGATCCAATAGTGTTGAGTATGATACCCAAAAAGTTGAATGGTTAAAAAAATTGGGATTTAAGGTGCCAGAAGAATGGATAGATATAAATGTATCAAAATATAGATATCATCCAATGATAGTTACTTCTGTGATAGTTATGAAGTGGGTTTTGAAATTGAGAGAGGCAATTGATCAAGGAAAAGATGGATTAAGAATGAGTCGAGCATTGAGTGATAATGTTGCATTAAATAGAGTTGATTATGGTGGAATGAGGGGATTTGCTGATGATGAAACTTTTACGAGAGTTGATGAATTTTGTAGAATCCATGATGATTCTGCTGCGAATACAGAGGCTCGGGTTAGTCCTGCGGAGCTTTTATTGATTAAAAAGTTAATTGAAGAATCTTATTCGTAAGCGAAGTTGATGCTTTTTTATATTGTATATTGCAAGAAATTGTCTACTATCTTGTGTCACTTTACTATGTTTTTCAACGTATACTACTTATCATAATATGATACATAGAAATTTTGAAGAACAGATTTTATTTAGATTTATTAATTGCTACATCTTTATTTGCTTCTGCATGTACTGCTAAAATGCCTGCTGAAACAGCTTTAACAGAGACCCCTGTAAGACAGTTTCAACTTACTGACATTGATATTTGTCCACCGCTAAATACCAGTTGGATAGAAATGGAGATTAAGCGACTGAATGGTTGGAATGCTCCTAGTCAAGCATACAATTTTGTTATAAATGAAGGTTTGGGAGCAAATATAAAATATATATGGTAACCAAAGAGTTGATATAAACGAAGCAGGACTTTTACAGTTATTAAATGCAATTCGAACAATTGATCCTAATGCTGATTTTACTAATACTTTTGAAGGATATTTACCGGAAGCACTATTATCTTTTGAGAAGCCTATAACTAATGGTGATAGTTTTATTATTCATGAAGGTATACCAACTATCTGTATGTCCAGTAAACCCGGAGTGCTTGCATGGAGTGGAAATACTTCTATTGAAAATCCTGGTCAGCCAAGTTTTTCTGAGGTTTCTTTAAATACTATAAAATATTACACTCCTGACGCAGATGAAAGTACTTTGTTGTATAATTTAGCCGTTGAAGCATTTCAACAACGTTGGTATAGATGGCCGACTAATTCGAATATAGTTAGTACGGGAGAGTCAGTTGCTTCTTCTGTAGCATATGCTGTTACTGTTATTGATGCAGTAAATAGGGGAATTCCAGTTTCGGATCCATATGGTAAATATGTGAGTATAGTTTCGGAAAGATCTATAGAACTTGAATCGGGTACTGTGCCTACGGTCATATTGACTCCTGATGCTTTTAATAGTTTAAGTGGAGTTTTAAGGTCACCTGTGATTACTTTTGGGAAGTAATGGAAGTGTTCATTGTTCTGTACAATTTAAAACTTACTATTAATGTGTGTCACAACTTTTCATAACTGTGAGCATTCCCAAAGTTTGTTCCCATACTGCTGTGGTATCTGCGTTGTGTGCATAATATCGTTCGAATAAAGCGCAATTTAAGTCCCAAAGCCCAGCATAACATTTTTCACATTCAAAAAAATCTATAACTTCTTGTCTAAATACTAAAAGTTTAGTTTTAAGTTCAGATGCAGTAGGATACTCGTTTCTTTCTTCTATAAATTCTCCGGTTAACAGATTATATAGTTTTAATGTGTTATAACAGGTGAAAATAAACATATCTAGTACTGGATTATTGCCATCAGGGGAATAAAAAAATGCTTTGGAAATTTTAACTGGTCTGTTTAGTACATGGCCTTCATTAATTGTTGTTGCTAGCTCATTTATTAACCACGGTGAACCTTTACATAACCTAATTAATTGTGATTTCTTTGTTTCGATATTACTAACTCCTTCGAAATCAAATACGCTATCAATAAGTTGAGCTAATTGTTCATCTGACCATCTGTTTACTGTGAATATAGGAATTTCATTTGATAATTTGTTATCAATAATATGTTGTGCACATGCTCTTGTTACTTGAGACAATACTGTTCTGACTAAGGGTGCAAATTGGTAAGGTGTTATAAAGGCTATTTTTCCTCCACGTGCCAAGATTGGTTCTATTGTATTTGGATAATACGTATTTTCCCAATAATTAAGTAGATAATTATTGTTAAGTACCATTTCAAATCTTGTATGATAATTTTCTCTTCTTTCATCATTTTGAGCGCAGAACAGGTTAATTCCTGTTTTCATCAACTCTAATATGAATGGATTAGTTGCTTCATTAAGTACAATTATAGTATCTTCACCGATTTCATTTAATATATATTCAGGAATTCCTTTTCCATCAGGATCAAAATAGCTTGTTTCTTGCGTGTGGTAGGTTTCTAGCCCTAGCTGTTCCATTACATATCGATCACAATTGGGCTCCCCTTTTAACTCATCTCTTCCGTATACAACCATAACCTTTTTGCCTGAAAGTCCTAATTCCGCGACTGCTTTTGCAACTTCTAAGGACTTTCCTAATCGCTGGTCACCCTCAACAACGACAAAGTTACATCCATCTTTTTCTAGCGCTATAGTAATACTATCTGATAATGCTAAGCTTTCATCATTTTGAGTGCAAGTTTCTCCGAGGCATATACAATTATATGGAGCAGAAAAATCCCAAAATGTACTTCCATATAATTTTATTTGGAGTTTACGTCTTCTCTCAATAAATTCTTTGTCCATTTGAGTATTCTTTATATTTTCAATTTGAGTCTTTTTTTAACATTGGCTCATACAGCCAAGCTAATGCTGTAATCACATCTCCTTCATTTATTTCTTCATCTATATTAATATGTAATGGAATTGCAGATTGTCCAGATATTCTATAATCTTTTATTAATTCAGCTGTTTTTAATATAAAATAAGTAAAACGTTCAACTGTTTCTAATCCATAAGCTTTACAAATTGAAAAATAATTTTCATCAGCCCATGTAGTATCTCCCATCAGTGATATAAATATTATATTTCTAATTTGCTGTACACAATCTTCAGATATTCCATTTATTAATAAAAATTCCTTGAGTTCAATATACATATTGTGTATTGACGGATTTAGAGTTTTCCCAGCAACATCTCCTGCAACCAATACTCTCAACACATCTTCATATGGTGAGTTGTCGACAACTTCTAAATCTCTATATATAAACCAAAGTGGATATTCTCTGGTTCCTACTGTTGCAATATCATGTTTTTGGGGTTTGAATGTATTTAATATTTTATTAAGTTGGGGAGCTAATTTTTGTCCCCAATTGATGTGTGCTTTCAGTGTTTCTGGATTTGGAGAACAAGAAGGATCAAGAAAAATTGACATTTTGTCGTATCAAAATTTATATGTTTTTAGAATTATAGAGAATATAATCTTTTTATGAGTGACATTTAGCTGACAAAACTGACCTTTTGTGGTATAATACATTGTGGATACTTACTGGCCACTGCCCAGTAACAATCTGAAAAAACGTTATGAAAAAGTGCTTCATTCTTGTATGAATGGAACATAATACTACTTTTATTGGAATACCTCATAGTGCGAAATCTGGGTATTTGCGTTTTATGATTCAAGAGCAAAACTTGCTTTCAGAAATTGTTGGTGATACTAAAGTAATTTTTATTGATCCTGCCGTTGGAAAATCACCAATTCAAGTGTTCGCTGATGAATTGATGGTTGAAAAAAAAGTTAATTCAATTTTGCAAACTTTAGAAATTCATTCAAAAGTGATAGTTGTCTTGTATAGAGATTCATATTGGGTAAATTTGGATGAACAAAATTGTGAAGAGTTTAGGGTTTTGTATGAGAAAATAAGACAGAAAAATGCTAACGTTACTTATTTATTTCTTGCTAGTGAAACTAATCCATTTCAAAGATATAATACATTCTTTACTCAATATTTCAGAGATCAATTTCAAGGATATGTGGATTATTTTCATGTGTTAGACAGAGTAGAATTTGATTATACTGTTAAGCGATTGGCTATTATGAATGGTAAAAGTATGCCCTCAGATTACGAAAAGTTATATGAACTTACTGGAGGAATTTATTACATTCTTAGGTCTGCGGTATTAGAGTTTTCGGATAAAAATTTAGAAGTTGAAAAGTTATATACCAAGTCATTGGTACAATCAGCTATTGAATATATTGTAAATATTGTATCCAATGATACCACCAATATGACTTATGATGACATGTTTAAATTAGGACTTGTTGATGGGCAAGGGAGATTTAAAAGTGAGTGGTTAGTAAGAGCCTTGAAAGAACAAATTCCATCAGAGCTTACCCAAAATGAAGAGCGAATTTTAACAATCCTTAAGGATAATAGGGGTAGCATTGTATCAAGAGATATTATTGCAAAGACAATGTGGGGTAGTAATTATTTAGAGAGATACTCGGAATGGGCAATAGAAAAGGTAATTTCGAGAATTAGAAAAAAGTTGAATGCACAAAGGTCAGAACTAAAATTGATAATTTATAAGAGTGATGGCTATGGGATTGAATAGTGCAATGACAATTCCGTCTACATTGAGATATAATAGTCGTACTTTTTTTACAGATATTCCGTCGGGTTCAGACAGAAATTTTATTTTTGAGATTGCAATGGAGACGCTTAATGATATGTGTATGGAATTATCGTCTAGTGGCTTTTATGCGAGGTTGGAAGGTGCAGTATCAGCACAAATCTCTAATAGATACGACCTTGATATTAATGACTTTGATATTGTAGTAACTAGTGGTAGTTTTGATGAACGATGTGATTTTGTATATCAATATTTGATGGATTTGAAAGATCATGGGAATATTTATACTTGACAGCGAAGTGGGGAGCCAAAGGAAAGGACTAGAAGACAAGTAGAAGTCGAAGAATTGAGGATAAGAAAGAGCAGAACACGACAAGGAATACATTTTGATTTTTTGCTATATCTAAGAAGGTGTGGAATTACTGTTCCAGTGGGAATATTTGTACCATTTGCTCGTACGATTGATGATCATTTATTACATACAAGTTCATCTGTTTGTGATGTTGGACGGGTGATGTTTAATCCATCTTTTAGTGCTGAATTGGTATCTATCGAACTCCTCAAAGAAACGCCGAACAACAATCAAATTGCAAATTTATTTATAACAATAAAGGATGCTGGTAGATATAATTTAGAAATAAATGATTGTTATATGAAAGCACTATTAGGTTTAGTAAAACAAAATCTTACAGATGTTTATGGAACAAGAGAAATTGGTTATGAATTTGTTGAACATATTGATAGATATGAAGTACCTCATACTTTAAGAAAAGATTTATTGGCTTGGAGAACAAGATCTTGGGATATGTTGATTGAATATAGTGTACTTGAAGTGCTATTTCCGGAAACGTTGGGAAGACTTAAAGGTGAACGATTGGAGGAGGCAAGAGCATATTTTATAAATAATGGTTCATTTGGTGGGTTAATAGACCATTTTGCGAATTGAAAAAAACTTTTAAGAAAAGAATATTAGCTGAGTATTAATATTCTTTGCATTAGTGTTGTGTAGTCAAATTGTGTACGAAAAGGTATAACTGTATAGTTTAAGTTATTAGAATAAGTTATTGAAAAATATTGTTAATTATCTTCATGAATTAGGGGTTATGAAAAGAAGAACCATTTCCGGATTTGATCAATTTGCTCATCATACTACAAATACAATTGCGAGTCATGCCTATAGGGCATCAATAATTGGCATGATTCTCGCGGATATGGAAGGGTGCAAATCCAGTAAAAGTAGGTTTAATGCTTATAGTACACGAAAACGGTGAAACAAGAGTAGGGGATTCTGATTTTATTGCTTCAAAATATGGAGCAAAGAATACAGAAAATGAGAAGAAAGCTTTTAAAGATCAAATTAGTAAATTACCCCCAAATATTAGAAAGTTATTTTATAGTTTATTTAAGGAGAAAGAACGATTTGAAACACTTGAGTCAAGGGTTGCATGGGATGCTGATATTCTTGAGCAAATAATAAGCGCTAAAGAGTTGGCTGATAATGGTGTGAAGGGGGCAAAATTATGGTTAGATGATAAATATGTCTGGCATGCTGCGAGTGGTAAAAAACTGTTTGATGAAGTAAGAAAAGGGAAAAGCTGGGAGTGGTTGCCATCAATTAACAATTAACAGTTGTTTTTTTAATATTGGGGATCCTATAAAGCTATTCCTCTATTTTGGGTATACAGGTCTCAAATTCAGTAGAAATTTGTTTTACTTTTTTTACAGATCTAAAAAACAGATTCCTGAGTTATTTCAATCAATTCACCATTATCCCTTCCAAATACATATACGTTTACGATAACTCCAACATCATATTCATCTTTATCAGTTTTACTTCTTTCATCTATTCTCCAAACATATCCATAATCTTGTGTATTAGCTAGATATATATTTACGTAGTTATTTTCAATGTCTAAACCTAATGTTATTGCTTTTGCATATAGGTCTTTGGAATCAGCAATTTTAGTAAGGTTTGTAGGATAATTTATGTCATCATATAAATATTTACTGTATTCTCCGATATCTAATTCTTCACCTGGTTGTTCTGGTTTGCCATTAACGTAACTAAAAATGTTGGTAGCGTGTCTGGTTTTGGAATAATAGGTGCAATTCCATCTACTGAAACCACCTTCTTGGGCTCCTACATATTTGTATACTGTGGTTCCTGTACTATATGTTGATGTAGTTAATCCAGAACAATCATATAATTGTGCATCATTTGCCCATTCTTTGGCTTGTTCAGACGTTGCGAGTATTGCTTCAGAGCTTGTTCCGTACACAAATGTTGGTGGATTAGGTGTTGTATTATCACTTGAGTTGTTATCATCGTTGTTTTGTTGTTCTGATGTTGTATTGCCATCTTTTGTTTCAGTATCTTTGTTTTTATTCTTTAACAAGAAATATCCGCCTATTGCTCCAAATAGTAAAAATAAAAGGATGATAGCAATAATAATTAGTTTTTTGTTATTACCGGTTTTATTTTCCTTTGATTTTTCAGTCATATGAAAAATTTAATAAATAATATATCAGTAAAAGGGTAACATGAAATGGAATTTTGGGCAAATGTTGTGGGATCGTATTTAATATGTTTAATTAGTGTATTCTTTTAATTTCATGTAATACTCCATGACGAGGAAATTTTATTTGCATATTTTCATTAAGTCTTAGAGTTATCATTGGAAAATCTTCTCTATCTAATGATTTTGTGTTCCAATCAAGTTTGGGTTATCTTTTCATAAAATCTTCCATGGAGCAATCTACTGTCATTTCAATATGTTCCCAAGCGGAGGGAACTATTTGTTTGGGTTTGGGTTCTATTAATTCGACGAACTCAAATTGATAAGTTTTATATATAAAAGGTTTATCTAGTCTAATATTTAATACCCTTCAGCCTCCGACTATATTTTCTCCTGCTAATTCATATCTTTGAGGCAATCTGTCATTTATTTTGTCGAAGTCTGCTGATGATGATGTCTGGTAGCCAATATGATCAAGTATTAGGTTTGAGGTGTCAATTCCAAGTTTATGAATAAGTGGAAAGATTTTATCTAAAAATGCAGTAATTTCTTTAGCATCCATGAAAGATTTAATTAATATTATGTGTTGAAAGTATAACATAAAGTTATTTTTAAATGTATCATTGTGACAAGATGAAATTCTTTATCTTTTCTGATACAATACCTTTGTTACAAACGAAGAAGCTAACAGATTAACAAACAAAAAACTAAAAATGGCTTTGATTGTAGCAAAATGGAGAGGTGGCTGAGTGTCCCACTACGATGGAACTTCGTGGGATATAGTCGAAAGTGATATCCCGTGTAAGCGGGACGGCAACTGAAATAGAAATGAATAAGAATGGTTGTTATGTATACATACTTTGGAGTGATATACTTAATAAATATTACATTGGTAGTAGTAAAAGATTACTAAGTAGAATAAGGAGGCATAATAAAGGATTAGAGAGATATACAAGAGCTGGTATACCATGGATTTTAATAGTATATCGATGGTTTGAGTGTGAGAGAGAAGCCAGAATAGAGGAGTATAGAATTAAGAAGTTAAAAGGAAATAGTGGGTTCAAAAAAATAGTAAAAGGAGAGGTGGCTGAGTGGCCGAAAGCGGCAACCTGCTAAGTTGTTGTTCGCCTTTTCGGTGAACCGCGGGTTCGAATCCCGCCCTCTCCGAAGTCTAAATGCCGATGTAGCTCAGTTGGTTAGAGCATCCGTTTTGTAAACGGGAGGTCAAGAGTTCAAATCTCTTCATCGGCTCCATTTTTTTGTTGATTGATTTGAAAATGGTGACTGTAGCTCAATTGGTTAGAGCGCCTGTCTGTGGCACGGGAGGTTGTGGGTTCAAATCCCACCTGTCACCCCATGTGTGACTTTTAGCAGAAACAAAGATAGTATCAAAGGGTTTTTGCCAGTCATATTCTAGCTTTCCGTTTCTTATCTGAAGGTTTTGAAGTGTAAGTGCGATAATTTGCCTTTTTTGTTCTGGTTCTGAACTTATAAAAAGCTCGTAACTCCTTGAGGCAAGATTTAATAAGGTCTGAACAGTAAAATAGTATTCGTCATCTGCTTTACTTATTCTAGAAAGTTTCTGTTCGTATTTACTCTTTTCTGAACTATATCTGTTGTACCTTCTGTTATAGTCATCCTGAGTAATACTACCATCGAGCTTCTCATCATACAGCTTTTCAATACGGTTTTGGTTTAGATCTATTTGTCTTCTACATTCATCTACTTCAATCTTAGTAAATTGCTTCTTTCCTTCGTGTGAATCTCTTAATGCCTTTGTTAACCATTCAAGCTCGTTTTGGGGTATCTGAAGCGTTTTAAATAGCTCTGCAAATTGTTTTGTTAGCTCAAAGTCATTAGTTCCTTTAGGTTTCTTTTTGTGTTTATGTTTTGCGTTGGTACAGTAGTAATAAGTATCGCTTTTAACATCTTTTCCTGCTCTTTTATGTCTGCTGGTACATGGACTAAATGAACAACCACATTCAGCACAATAGATTAGTCCTCTGTATAGTCCATTTTTACCTACCATCCTTCCTTTTTTCTTTGTCTTTACTCTTCCTTCTCTTTTATCTCTAGCAATGTTGAACACTTCTTCTGTTATTATTATCTTGTACTTGTGTGGATATAAGTTTTCTTTATATTCCATCATACCGTAGTAAAAATGTCGCTTTAATATCATTTCTACTGTTCTTTTACTAAATTTTAAACTGGGGTAATCCTTATTAAGCTTTTGAGCAATACTTAAATATGAGTCTGCTCCTGTCGTGTACATATCAAATACTTTTTTGACTATTCCTGCTTCAAATTCTTCAATAATGACTGTGGATTTACTGTTTATATCTTTGCTGTTTCTGTATCCATATGGTGCTTTACCATATAATTCTCCTGCTTCCAACTTACTTTTTAATGTATTGTGTGAGTCTTCCTGGCATCTATTAATATGTTGTTTTGCAAGAAATACTTTCATATCCCAATCTTGTATATCTCTACCATAGCTTTGTGAGGTAAGTATTAATCTATCATCTACAAAATGTAGTTCTTTGTCATACTCTGTTCTTAAAATATCCATCTCAACAGCATCACGATAATTTCTTGTTAATCTGTCTACTCTAAAACTGATAATTGCTTTTATATCTTTACTATTCTTTATAAACTTTATCATATTATCAAACTTTTTCCTGAGCTTTTGACTTGCTGTTTCTTGAAATATAAATCTATCAACAATAACAAGATTATTTTTTTCTGCATATTCAAACATTCGGGGAAGTTGTATTTTATCAATAGAAAGACCTGTTTCCTGTTGTTCAGGTGTTGATACTCTAGCGAGTATTATTGCTTTTTT
>ENA-UPSM01004152-UPSM01004152.1-activated-sludge-metagenome-genome-assembly--contig:-NODE-4152-length-15584-cov-5.841522_pt1 | contig 15584 bp, 14 predicted proteins | sample MGYA00238181_ERZ773283 | MGnify/ENA primary metagenome ERZ773283 (study PRJEB29023, sample SAMN05720199) | activated sludge metagenome | isolation source: Anaerobic digester | place: Japan...
ACAGAGGTGTGACTGGAGTTCAGACGTGTGCTCTTCCGATCTGTGAGATGGGCACCGAGGACGAGCTGGTTGAAACCATCCGACTCCGCCTCGCCCTCCCAGACGGCCAGGACAGCGCCCTCGAAGAGTTCGCGCAGGGACTCATGGGGGAGGGACTCCCAAGTGTCGGCGTCCTTGACGCGCAAGCCGAAGTCGTAGACCTCCAATGGGGTGCCGTCGGCTCGCGCCACTTCGTAGGGCTGCTCGTCGACGACCTCGACGCCCATGTGCGTGAAGATCGGCAGGATGTCGGTGAGCGAGAGCGGGTCGGCGCGGAAGAGCTTGAACCGGCGAACCTCCGGGGTGCCCTTCGCCGGCTTGTAGAGGGCCACACTCGTGCCCTTGTCCTCGCTCAGTCGATCGAGGTGGGACAGGTCTGCCAGTCCTTGATTGGTCGTGAAGGTCTCCTCGTAGGAGGTCGGGAAGCCCCGCCCGAAACGGTCGAAGAGACGGTTTCCCTCGACCTCACCGCGGTGCTCGCGGAGCGCGTCACCCAGCCGGTCGGTCCAGGTCCGGCTGACCTCGACCAGTCGCTGCTCCAGGTCGGCACGCTCCTGGTCGGTGAGTTGACGGATCCGCTCCCCCTTGGGCATCCGCACGACGAACTGCAGCCGGGAGAGGGCCGACTCCGAGACACGCGCGGTGAACTCGACACTGTCGCCTCCGAAGGTCTCCTTGAGGATCTCCGCCATCCGCAGCCGGACCGCGGTGTTGTAGCGATCGCGGGGGATGTAGACCAGACAGGAGACGAAGCGTCGGAAATCGTCCTCGCGCAGGAAGAGCTTGGTGCGCCGGCGCTCCTGGAGTTGGGTGACCGCCATCGCGGTGTCGTAGAGCTGGTCGGCCGAGGCCTGGAAGAGCTCGTCGCGCGGGTAGGTCTCGAGGACACCGACGAGGTCTTTGCCGGTGTGGGAGTCCGGCGCGACACCTGAACGGGCCAAGACCTGAGTGATCTTGTCGGACACCATCGGGATCCGCATCACCGAGTCGGTGTACGCGCTCGATCCGTAGAGCCCGAGGAAGCGCCGTTCCCCCACGACCTCACCGCTGGCATCGAATTCGCGCACGCCGACGTAGTCCAGATAGGTGACGCGGTGCACCGTGGAGCGAGAGTTCGCCTTGGTGATGACGAGGACCTGCTTGTCGTGGGCCAACTCCGAGGCCCATGGGGTGAGCACATTGGGCTGTTCTCCGGCCGGCGGGTCGCTGCGCAGCAGTCCGAGGCCGGTGCCGGTGACCGAACGGATGACCTCGCCCTCGTCCCCTTGCTCCAGGCGATACTCGCGATACCCGAGGAAGGTGAAGTGGTTGTCGGCCATCCAGCGCAGGAAGGTGATCGAGCGGCGGATCTCGTCCGCATCCACCCCCGCAGGAGGTGCTCCCTCCAGCTCCGCAGCCAGGACCAAGCAGCGTGTGCGCATCTTGGGCCAGTCCTCAACTGACTCGCGCACGTCCTCGAGGACTCCGCGGATGGTCGCCTCGAGTTGGGTCCTGCGGCCCTCGTCGGTCTCCCGATCGATGGTGAGCAGGATCCACGACTCGTTGATGCGCCCCACCGCGGCGGCGCGCACAGCGGGGTTGGGGTCGACGTCCTCCACGCTCTCGAGGTCCCCGGCGGCATCCCGGCTGACCACGAGCTGGGGGTGCACGAGCAGATGGATGTCGCGGCCCTCGGCGACGATGGCGCCGGTGACGGAATCGACGAGGAAGGGCATGTCGTCGGTGACGATCTGCACCACCGTCCGAGCACTGGTCCAGCCGTCGGCATCGGTCGTGGGATTGAAGACCCGCACGTTGGCCGTCCCGGGCTGGCGTCGCTGCGCCAATGATCGGTGCGCTGCGGCGACACCCGCGAGGGTCTTGGCATCGCGCGAGGACAACTCGTCATCGGCGACGTGTCGATAGAAGCGCTCGACAAAATCGGGCCGCGCTCCCGCACCCCCTCCCCCGGGCAATCCGGCGAATTCTTCGGCGATCCCGGCGAGGAGCGCGTCACGTGAGGGTTTGGTCTGCTCAGTCATCTCGGTGGGTGTTCCTTTTTGACCAACGTTGGCGCCTCATGGGCGAGGCACGGCCCTGTGCCCAGTCCCGAGCCTAGCCATCGGACCACAGTCCGTCATGGGCGCCCGGCTCCGTGACGTCTCACCTGCCAGACATCCGGTCGAGGCCATGGGGAATGTCGCCGTCACGGCAGGTCGTCCCGGCCTCCTCCGGTGGTGCGGGGGACGGCCACGCGCACGCTCTCGCCCGAGGGGTCAGCGGCGTAAGCGATCCGCCGCCCTGCCGCCCGGGCGCAGGACAGCGCATCCAGCACCTCGTCAGTGACGACCTCGCCCGGCGCGAGGACTGGGATGCCCGGCGGGTAGGGAGCGATGAGTTCTGCGCTGACCCGGCCACGGGCGGCAGCGAGGTCGACCTGCTCGTGCCGGGCGAAGAAGGCCTCCCGGGGGCTCATCCCGCGTTGCGGCCACGGCGACCAGGCACCAGAGATCATCGGACGCTGCTCACCCCGACGCGCGCTCACGGACTCGACGAGGCACTCGGTGAGGCGGGCAATCGTCTCGGCGGTGTCGGCGATCGACACGACAGCGATGACGGTGTCACGGTCGGCGAGTTCGACCGGGAGCCCAGCAGCGAGGAGGTCGTGTTCCACGAGATTGCCGTCGACGCCGGCCCGCGCAAGGAGCAGGACGATGCGCAGCGGGTCCACGTCATCCCCGTCCAACACGATCAGGTCCTCGACCTGCGCGAGTCGGCGACGTGCCGCGGCCACCGCTGCCATGACGTCGCCGAGAAGTTGCTCGCCCTCCCGGGCGAGGAGGGCGCGCGCTGCGTCCATGCTCGCCAAGATGGCCCCGGACGGGCTCGTCGTGGCCGTGGCTTCAACTCCGGCCTCGAGACGAGCCCGGTCGATTCGCTCACCGCGGGCCAGCACGAGCGCTGCCTGCGACCAGGCAGGCAACCCTTTGTGCGCGCTCGTCACCATGGCGTCCGCACCCAAGCTGATCGCGTGGTCCGGAAGGCCGGGATGGAAGCCGAAGTGCGCACCCCAGGCCTGATCCACGACAAGGGGTATGCCGTGGGTCCCGTGCCCGTGGGCCACCATCGCGATCGCGGCCACGTCACCGAGGGTGCCCACGTAGGACGGGTGGCCGATGAAGACGGCCACCGCATGGGGAGCCCGCCGGAGCGCGGAGGCGACCGCTGCCGCGGTGACAACCCCCGGCATACCTGTCGTTGGATCGGTGTCCGGGACCACCCATTCGGGTTCCAACCCGGCAAGGACGAGCCCAAGCAGCATCGATCGATGAAGGGTGCGCGCGACGACCACGGTGTCGCCGGGACGTCCGACCGACAGTGCGATCGCTTGGTTGGCGTGGGTCGATCCCCCCACCGAGAAGCGGCAGTGGTCCGCTCCCCAGAGTGCGGCTGCGCGCTGCTCGGCATCGGCGAGCACCCCGCGCTCGAGTTTCATCGTGTCGAGGCCCGCGAAATAGGGGACATCACCCGCGATGACATCACCGACGAGGTCGAGGCGGTGCTTGTGACCAGGGATGGTGAAGGGCGTCGGCGCCTCCTCCTGGAAGCGCAGCCAGGCGTCGAGCAGGGGTGCGTCGGCCCTGAGCCCGCGGGGGTCAGTGGGCACGATCGGCTCCGTGTGCCCAGCGAGTGACCGCGTCGCCGAGAGCCGCGGCGTAGGTCTCGACCTGTTCGACCGACACCCATTCGTCGATCGCATGCAAGCCGCCCCCCGCTGGACCGCACACGACGGTTGGTATACCGGCCGCTTCCCACAGCGCCGAGTCCATCCAGTAGGGCGCGGAGAAATCCCCTCGCGGGTGGCCGCGTTCCGCGAGCGCCTCGCCCAAGCGGTCGGCCAGGTCTGCCGAGGGGCCGTTCTCGGCCAACTGCCAGGCCTCCCGGGCGTGGGTCAGGGTGACGGTCGCAGCAACCTCTGAGTCGGTCGAGCCCAGGTCGTCGAGCACGTCCTGAATGTCCACGACGAGCTCGGCGGCCTGCTCCCCGGGCACGGTGCGGCGTTCGACGATCGCGCGGGCACTGGCCGGAATGCTGAACGGCGCCGACCCTCCCTCGACGACGGTCACCATGAGCGAACCGCCACCGAGCTCGACGGCGGCGGCGCGGGCGGCCAACCCGCCGAGGAACCTGGCGAGGTGGCTGACGGCATTGATCCCTTCACCGGGCTGTGAGCTGTGGGCGGCGCGGCCCGAGAACCGGACCTCCGCCACGGCATACCCGCGGTGGGTCGTGGCGAGGTCGAGCCACGTGGGTTCGGCGACGACGGCGACGTCGGGAGCGAGGTCGAGCGTGGGAAGCGCCCGGAGGACCGCTTCGGTGCCCAGGCTTCGGTCCTCCTCGTCGGCGACCAGGGCAAGGACCACGCGCGGGGGTGCTGCCCCATCGGAGCGGACCTCGGCAGCGGTGATGTCCCGGGCCAAGGTCTCAGCCGCGATCACGAGCGCGGCGCAACCACCCTTCATGTCGCACGCACCGCGACCGGTCAACCGGTCACCGTCACGCGTCGCCCTGAACGGGTCGGTCATGCCTTCGACGCCGACCGTGTCGAGATGCCCATTGAGCAAGACAGTGCGGTCTGCCGACTGGGGAGTCCAGGCCAGCAGGCTGGGGCGATCGTCGTGGTCGTCGGCCTCGATGATCCGCGTCTCGAAGCCAGCCACGGAGAGGCGGTCGGCCAACATCTCGACGATGCGGCGCTCGCCGGCAGCCCCCGGCACCAGACCGGGGTTGACCGAGTCGATGGCGATCAGGTCGGAGAGCAAGGGCACGACGTCGGACACGTCCGCGAGCATAGGGGCGTCGTCCTTGGGACCTGTGCACAGCGCCGGGCCGCCCCCTGCGACGGAACTACAGTTCAGGGATGCAGACGGACGCCGGCCGGGGTGGGAGCAGCCCGTGGCTCTCGACCATCGATCGCCTGATCGCCGCCTGCCAGGAAGCCGAGGACGCTCTCTTCGGGACGGTACCCATTCTCGGTGAACCATTGGCCCAGGCCACGATCGACCACTGGGTGGACCAGGGCGTGGACGCCACGCGCCGCCTTGCAGGCCACGCCCGCGAACTCCGAGACCGCCGCGCCGTGCTCGACTTCGACCACGACCACCCAGACCCCAGGACGGCCAGCACACCAGGTCACGAGCAGGTCAGGGAGATCGAGCAGGTCGGGGTGTGGAGGGAGTGCCCATGACGCGAAGTGTCGTGCCCGGTGACCCGTCGTCCCTGTCGATCCTGGGGGCCGACGCGTTGCGCGCCGGACGCCAGCTGCAGGCCGACGCGCAGGCCCTCGCCAGCCGCCGTGCTGACGAGGCGGGCGGCGTCGACCGCACCTCCTCCCACGAGGCCGGGACGCCGCGGGTGCGCAAGGACCTCGACCAACGCACCTCCTCGCTCATCTCCGCGACCCTGCTCACCGCCGAGGAAATGCTGCGCATCGGGCGGCTGTTCCAAGAACGTGCCGCGGAACTGTCGACGGCACAGCACACCCTCCAGGGCCTGAGGGATCGGGCCACCGCAGCCGGACTCGGGATCGACGGAAGCCACGTCAGCCTTCCGTGGGGCATCACCGGTTCGGCCGACGCTGACGTGCAGGCCAAGCGGGTGGCTGACCGCGATCACCTGCAGGCCGATCTCGATCGACTGCAGTCGTCGGCCTCGACTCGACGACGGGCGTTGGAGCGCGAGGTGAAAAGTTCCACCGCGGCTCTGACTCGGATCATCGAAGGACTGTCTTGAGGGGTCAGATGCCGACCACGGATCCCGGCGCGACGCCGCCCTATCCGACGTCGGATCTGACAAGATCGCCCTCACGCCAGCCCAATCGTGAGAGGGACCCATGGAGATCAAGACCCACGCCGACTACGACGCCTCGCCCGATGAGGTCTTCGCAGTGATCTCGGATCCCCACTTCGTCGCGGCCAAGGCCGAGCAGATGTCGGTCGCCGATCACGCTGGCACGGTCGAGACCCGGGGCGACATCACGCTCATCGCCTCCAAGCGCACCCTGCCAACGGACGACCTCCCGGACATCGCCAAGAAGTTCGTCGGTGACGTGCTGACCCTCCTCGAGGAGCAGGAGTGGGGTCCCCCAGGTGCCGACGGCTCGCGTCAGGCGAACCTGCGGCTCAAGATCGAGGGCGCACCCGTGAGCCTCAGGGGAACGATCGCTCTGGCCCCCAAGGGCGCAGGATCCACTCAGGACCTGGTCGCCGACCTGAGCGCCAAGGTCCCGCTCATGGGCGGCACGATCGAGAAGGCCTCTGCCCCGGCCATCGTCGCCGGCATCGGCTTCGAGGTGGACATGGTCAAGGAGTGGCTCGCCAAGCGCGCCTGAGCCTCAGCCCATGTGCGGGTAGGTGTGGTTCGTCGGCGGCGCGAACGTCTCCTTGATCGACCGCGGCGAGGTCCAGCGCAGGAGGTTCTGAGGCGCTCCGGCCTTGTCGTTGGTGCCCGACGCACGCCCGCCACCGAAGGGCTGCTGCCCGACAACGGCCCCGGTGGGTTTGTCGTTGATGTAGAAGTTACCGGCCGCGAAGCGGAGCTTCTCCATCGCCTCGGCGACGATCGCCCGGTCCTGGGCAATGATCGAGCCCGTCAGGGCATAGGGCGAGAAGGACTCCATCTGGTCCATGACCTTGCGGAACTGCCCATCCGGATAGACGTGCACCGACAGAATGGGCCCGAAGTACTCCTCGCTGAAGATGCGGTCGGTGGGGTCCGAGGACTCGATGATCGTCGGACGGACGAAGTAACCCTCACTGTCGTCATAGGTGCCACCAGCAATGACGTTGTGCGTCGACGTCGCGTGGGCCCGGTCGATGGCGGCCTTGTGCTTGGCGAAGGCGCGATCGTCGATGACCGCACCCATGAAGTTCGACAGGTCGGTGACCGGCCCCATCGACAGACCGTTGGTGATGGTCACGAGGTCGTCCTTGATGACCTTCCACACCGACCGCGGCACATACGCACGCGAGGCCGCCGAGCACTTCTGCCCTTGGTATTCGAAGGCTCCACGGATCATCGCGGTCCGGAGCACGGCCGGGTCGGCCGACGGGTGGGCGAGGATGAAGTCCTTGCCACCGGTCTCGCCGACGATGCGCGGGTAGTGCCGGTAGCCAGGGAGGTTCTCGCCGATCTGGCGCCAGAGGTCTTGGAAGACACGAGTGGAACCCGTGAAGTGCAGTCCAGCAAACTCATTGTGGGACAACACGGTTGGCGTGATGGCCGGGCCGTGGCCGGTCACCATGTTGATGACGCCGGGAGGCATGCCAGCCTCCTCGAGCAACTCCATGAGCATCGAGGCAGCGAACTGCTGGGTGTGACTCGGCTTCCACACGACGGTGTTGCCCATGAGGGCCGGAGCCGTCGGCAGGTTGCCCGCGATGGCGGTGAAGTTGAAGGGCGTCACCGCATAGACGAAGCCCTCGAGTGAGCGGTAGTCGGTCCGATTCCAGATGCCACGGGCGTTGGCCGGCGGCTGCTCGGCGAGGATCTGCCGAGCGAAGTGGACATTGAATCGCCAGAAGTCGATCAGTTCACACGCACTGTCGATTTCTGCTTGGTATGCCGTCTTGCTCTGCCCCAGCATCGTCGCGGCGTTGATCCGGGCGCGCCACGGGCCGGCGAGCAGGTCAGCGGCCTTGAGCAGGATCGAGGCGCGGTCATCGAAGGCCATGTCTCGCCAGGCCGGCGCCGCGGCCATGGCGGCGTCGATCGCCGCACCGGCTTCGGCCTTGGTGCCGTCGCGCAAGGTGCCGAGGACCTTGCGGTGCGCGTGCGGCTGCACGACCTTGGCCTGCTTGCCCTTGCCCTGCACCCGTTTGCCGCCGATGACGTGCGTCAACTCGACCGGCTTGGCACTGCCGAGTTCCGCGAGGGCCACCTCCAGCGCGGCTCGCTCCGGGCTGCCAGGGGCATAGTCGAGGACGGGCTCGTTGATCGGGGCGGGGACGTGGGTCACGGCATCCATGAAGGTCACTCCTGGGACTCGGCGGTGAGTGCTCCACCCATCGTGTCACGCACCATCACACCGCGTATGCCGTGGGGCCGGGTTTGGCCTGCGGCTGCCGGTAGCGGCTATCGCCGGATGCCGGTGACGAGCTCTCTGACCTCGTCCAGTTCGCTCACGTCGAACCACAGGAGGTCCTCGACGCCTGAGCCCACCCTCTCGTCCACGTGGAAGGAGACGATGCGCTTGAGCGGCACAGCGCCCGACACCGTGATGGCCGTGGGTGCCGCACTGACCGGAGGAACGAGGCCAGCGACGTCGAGGTCAGCCGACGCGATGACGCGGCGCATGACGACCTCGGACGATCCACCTGCGGATGCGGAGCCGATCGCTGAGTCCTCGGTCCGGGCCACCCGATCTGCTGCGAGTTCGGCGGCGGCGAGCCACGCGGCATACTCCGCTTCTTCTCCTGCACCCGGACCGACAGCAACGCCAACGGCCCCCGCGGCCAGTTCACGCTCGTCGGCCAGCGCCGCCAGGTCGGCAGGGCTCAGCGGCAGGTACGTGCGTGCGACCGGCATGACGTCACCGCCGCCGGGCGCGCGGGGCGTCGAGCAACTCCTGGAGGGAGGCCACCAAGCCGTCACCCAGGACGTCGAGGTCGGGGATCGCGTCCCGGTCGCCGTAGAGCCCGTAGTAGACGCCCCCGTCATAGGACGTGAGGCCGATCGAGAGGGCTTGTGAGGGCCCCAGCGGCATGACCGGATAGCTGGACACCATCATCGCGCCCGCGGCATACAACGGCTTCTGCGGGCCGGGCACGTTGGTGATCGTCACGTTGTAGAGACGCTTGGAGAAGGCGCCCGCGAGGCGGGCACCCATCGCGTGCATGGTCGGCGGCGCGAAACCTCCGAGGCCGCTGAGGGTGTCGGCACCGACGGCTCGACCACCCTCCATCTGCTGGCGCATCGCGAAGGCGATCTGGTGCAGGCGGATCGACGCGCCGGGCTCCCCGACCGGAAGGTCGACGAAGCACGCGGTGAGTGCCTTGTCGTCCTCGTCGGGACCCTCGTGGACCCGGACGGGGACCAGAGCGCGCACGGTCGTCGCGGGGTGGACGGGCTCACCGCGAGTGAGCAGCCAGGAGCGGAAGGCGCCGGTGATCGTGGCCAGGACCACGTCGTTGACGTCGACTTCATCCGCGAAGTGACCCTTGGCCAGGCGGCCACGGATCGTGCGGTAGTCCTCGAGGTCCGTGCCGATCATCGCGTAGCGGCGAGCCCGGCCGACCGTCGCGTTGAGGGGTGAGGTGGGTGCGGGACGCGCCGAGACGCGCGCGACCGTCGAGAGGACCTCGCCCGCCACCGAGGCCACCTTGCCGGCCGCGGCACGCACGTCGCCCACACCGGTGCGCAGCGTCTCGACGATCTGTCCGGGCGCCCGAACCGAGTCGGCGATGGCCCCGACGAGCAGTTCCGAACTGCTCGGCGACCTCGAGGGGCGCCACGGCGTGTGACCGGTGAGCTGGGAGTCCTTGGCCCCGTCGAGGATGACGTGGCCGAGGTGGACGGTGTTGAAACCGTCGACGAGCGCGTGATGGGTCTTGGTCAGGATCGCGAAGCGGTCATCGGCCAGACCCTCGACGAGGTAGACCTCCCACAGCGGTCGGTGCCGGTCGAGGGGCCGCGGCATGATCCGAGCGACCAGTTCCTCGAGCTGGGCGTCGCTGCCCGGACGCGGGAGCGCTGATCTCCGCACGTGGTAGTGGATGTCGAAGCCCTCGTCGTCGACCCATACCGGATTGGCGACCCCACCGGGGACCCCACGCACTCGCTGGCGATAGCGCGGGACGAAGGCGAGCCGCTGCTCGATGAGACGCACCATCGCGTCGTAGTCGAAGCCGCCCTCGGGCGAGTCGAAGACCATGACCGATCCCACGTGCATGGGCGTGGCCGCGTCTTCGAGCGCGAAGAAGGAGGTGTCGAGGGAGGAGAGACGATCCGGCACGGGCCCATCGTCTCAGACGTCAGCGCACGCTGGCACCGGCCCGTCCGGGACGAGACCGGCGTGAGGTGCGGGTGGCGGCCGCCGAATCGGGTGACAGCCGCGCGGCGAGCCGCCCGATCGCCTGGGTCAGGGGCGCACCGGGTGCCACCTCGACCAGCGACCGTCCGGCCCAGACGGCAGCGTCGCACTCCTGCGGCGACCATGGCAGGAAGTCGACCTCGGTCAGGCCCGAGAAGCGACCGAGCACCTCCCGGATCGACCGCTCCGGGTGCTTGCCCGCGGCACTGGAGCGAACCTTGTTGACCAGGACCAGCGGGGAGTTCACGCCGTGCTCGGCGAGTTCACCCACACCGCGGACGAGTCGCTGCAGACCCACCGGCTCGCCAGCCCCGACAAGGACGACGTGGTCGGCGGCACCCAATGCGGTCAGAGTGGCGCCGTTGCGCCGCGGGGCTGCCGTGTCGTAGCTGAGTTCCTCGTCGTCCTCAAGGGAGTGGCCACAGTCCACGACGATGACCTGGGCGAGTTGACGGGACACAGCGAGGATGTCTGCCATGGCTCCGGGGCGAAGCTCCGGCCAACGGTCGGCGCGGGGGAGGCCGGTGAGGATGCGGAGCAGGGGGCTCACCTCGGGGGAGACCCGGGAGAGGGAGGCCAGGTCGAGGGACCCCTGGTCGGAGAGCCGTGCGGCGGACGCGATGCCGGGCGCCTCGTCGATGAGACCAAGGACCTGGGCGATGCTGGCCCCGTGCGTGTCGGCATCAACGAGGAGGGTCGGCACCCCGCGAGCTGCGAGCACGGCCGCCAGCGTGACGGCCAGGGTGGTTCGCCCAGGCGATCCCAGTGGCCCCCAGACCGCCACCACGATCCCCGGTCGGTCCTCGAGGAGGTCACCAGCGGCCTCGCCACTCGTTCCCGCCGGTCCTCCACGCGGATCGCTTCCCCGATCAGCGTTCGCGACCCCGGAAGCATCGTCCGTCGGCGGCTGAGAGTCAGCGGTCCACAGTGCTGCTGATCCACCGTGCCCCGGGGCGGTCGGCGCGTGGCCGAGCCCGGTCAGCGAGCCCGGGACACCCGTGCCCGATGCACCGGTCGCGGGTAGGCCATCTGCGGATCCACCCATGGTCGAGGTCGACGCCCCTGCCAGCGGCGGTCCTGACCACGGCCCCGTCCCCGGATCCTGCTGCTCGTGGCTGCGACCCTCCACCTGGGCCGCGATGACTGACCGGAGGTCCTCGGCAGCCATGCCGTGACGAACGATCGCTCGCACCCCAAGTTGGCGCAAAGTACGTTCGCCAGCCTCATCACCGGGTGCCAGCACCCCGATGACCCCGACTCCATGACCGGCAAGCGTTCGGACGACCTCCCGGTCGATGCCTCGGAATCCGCCCGACACCAGCGCGACGTCCGCCGCACCGGCCGCGGCGACCGACACCAGTTCGGCCACGTCGGCGCAGCGGCGGGCGATCTCCAGACCTCGCTGGCCTTCGAGCGCAGCCACGAGGTCGGCCTCGTGGCGGTGATCAACGAGGGTGATGACCGACGTGGTGCTCACGAGCCCTCCCGGCGAACCCCACCCGGAGCAGGGACCAGGGTGATGCGCGACTCGAGATCCATGTCCGCGACAAGCGTCTTGACCTTGTCCTCGGGGATGACCAGGTGGACGGCACGGCGCGCGGACGAGCCGCCGAGCACCGCGCCCGACTCGGGGACGGCTGCGACGATCACCCTCTCGACGAGGAGTTCCGGACCCGCGTAGCCGGGCTTGCCGCCGACGGACGTCCCGGAAGGTCGGTTCACGAAGACATCAACGACTGAGCCGGTGGTCAGCAATGAGGCCGCGGTGACATCCACCGGGACCGCAACGATGCGGGTATCGACATCGGCGGAGGCGCCCACAGCCGCCTCAGGGACCAACTCCCCGGGATTCAGGGGGCGAAGGACGTGGGCGTCCTTGGGAAGGGCTTGCGCGGCCGACAGGTATGCCGTGGCGCCGTCACCCAGCCGAACATCCACCCTTCGCAATTGGTCGGGGCCCAACTCCTGCCCGGGCACGAGCGCGACATCGGCGGCATAGAGCGGCACCGTCTGGTCGGCTCTGGACATCGCCCACCCACCGAGGGCTGTCGACAACACGATGAGGAGCAGACCGAAGAGCAACCGGGAGTCGCGCCAACTGGGTGCCCGCAGCCTGTTGGCCTTCGGTGTGACGACCTCGCTCATGGGCTCCCCGATGTGAAGACGGACGTGACGGCTGACGTGAAGCTGACGTGAACCTGCGCAGGAGGCCACCCCAGCGACCTCGTGTCCGACGATTCTGCCCGACTCGGCACCCCAGGCAAGCGGAGACCGAACTCCTGTGGACAACTCTCATCGTGACCGGCCTGTGGATGGCCACGGTGGGCCCCGATCCGGATGGCAGACTGGTCCGCGAGCACTCGAGACGACCGAGGAGGAGTGACGTGAGCCGGCGGTTCATCCCCCTGACCGAGGTGTCCGAGATCCTCGACATCTCGGCGGACCAGGCCTACGCGCTGGTGCGCAGCGGTGACCTGCCCGCGATCAAGGTCGGTGGCCGCGGCCAGTGGCGCGTCGAGACCGTCGAACTCGAGGACTACATCCAACGGATGTACGCCCGGACTCGCGACCTCGTGAAGACGCAGGACGACTGAGTTCGGATCGACCCGGCCCGGTCGCGTCAATCGGAGGAGCGGATGACGACCAGCGCCTCGAAGGGAATCAACCTCCGACCTGTCACGGCCGCAGGTCGCCTGAGCTCACCGATGGGATGCTCGGCCAACTCGAGAGCATCCGCCCCGACGGCATCGATCGTGCCTGACAAGCGCTTGCCACTGCGGTCATCGATGGTCACGGTGGCCCGATCCCGTGAGAGGGTCCGCAGGGCCGAGCCCAGACCGAACCGGCGGGCCATCCGCGCGTCCTGAGCACGACGGTTCGGTTCGATGACTCCCGTGATGGCAGCCGACACCACGAGATGACGCGTCCCTGGTTGATGGATCCGCGACCCGAGGAGGATCCAGTCCGCGCCGAGGTCCAGCAACTCACCGCTCACTCGCTCGCCCGACACCAAGTCCACCGTCGTGAGGCCCCCGAGTTGGCCAGCCAGCCGGGACAGGAAGGGAACGAGGGCTCGTTCCCTCCGGGTGCGCTCTGCAATCTCTGCGGCGACGTCAAGGCTCTCCTGGGCTGCCAGTTGTGCCTCGAGGTCGGCGAACAAGGCCTCCCAACGCAGCGGCTCGTCGCCGGGAGGAAGAGGCATGACGGACAGGTTAGACCGTCGCTGCGCAGCCGCTCACGACCCATCCCCAGCTTCCTCTTGCACGACGGAAACGGATGAACTACCTTCAAACTCATGCAAACCACATCAAATCGTCTCGAAAGCACTCACTATGCACCTTCACGGTGCTCACGGGCCGCGATGTGGATGCGGCTTGCGCTCCTGCTCACCCTCAGCGCGCTCGGGATCAGCGCCTTCGTCGCCCTCCTGACCGTCCCGGCCGTGCTCGCCCTTCCCTCACCCGCTCCCGCGAGTGCCAGCGAGATGCTCGAAGCGGTGGCGTTGGCCGCTGCCGCAGGCTTGTTGTGCTGGCTGTGGCTCCTTCTGGCCATTGAATCGAGCACCGTGCTCCGAGACACCGGCCGTCGTCGCCGTCGCAGCACCGGGTCGGCGACCACCTCGACGACTGACGGCCAGGTCGACGGCACCGACCGCTGGACGCCGGGTCGTTCGCTGGCCAAGCGCATCGTCGCCCTCACCCTTGGAGCCAGCGCCGCAGGCCTGCTCGGCCCGGCCGTGGCAAGCGCAGACGGGAGCCTCGCGCCTGCCGGTCTGCTCCACGTTGCTGGCGTGACGTCGACCAGCCACCTCCTCGAGGGCCACCCTGGTTGGTCGATCACCTCTGGCTCGGAGCTGAGTTCTGCCACCCCGCCCACCATGCCGGGCGGCACCGCGTCCGAGACCAGCACCGCGTCCGAGACCAGCACCGCGTCCGAGACCAGCAGCGCGGCCGACCCGGGCTGGCGACCCACCCAACCTCTGGTGCGTCCGCAGCCCGAGCCCGTCTTCCGGCCCGTCGCCGCGGCTGCTGCTGCCTCACCCCCGTCAGCGGCCCGGACGGTCGTGGTCCACCGCGGGGACACCCTCTGGTCGATCGCGGCGATGCATCTGGGCCCGGGCGCCACCGATGGCGAGATCGCTGCCGCGTGGCCGCAGTGGCATGCCGCCAACCGCACAGTCATCGGGAATGACCCGGATCTCGTCCTTCCCGGTCAGATCCTCACGATTCCCGCGGCCCTCGGTGGGTTGCGATGACCGCGACGGCTTCCCAGTTCCCACGTCCGGTCCTCGGCCCCATTCGCGTCATGGGAGCGGTTCCGGCGCGACCGGCCGCCATCTCGCTCGCAGAAGCTCTCGAACGCTCCCGGGCAGAGCGGGCCAGCCGTCAGTTCATCCAGGGCGCTCTCGCGCTCGACCTCGGGGGTCGGGACGCGGACAAGGACAGTGACGAGGCCCTCTTCGGCCCTCAACTCACCTCGGCGCGCGAACTTCCCGATCCGCGGCCCGTCGCCGCCCGCCTGGGTCTGGCGATCTCGGAGATCCTCGCCGGGCTGCGCGCTCCCGTGCAGGTGGTGCGTTGGACAACGCCAGAGGTGTATGCCGTCCTGACGCGTCGCGCCACCACGGTCGCCCGCCGCGACGCCGCCCGTCGGGGCCGACCGAACCCCCGTCCGCGCATCCGTGTGCTCCGGGTTCGGGTCTGCTGCCCCGCCGATGGGGTGGCCGAGGCCGCCGTCGTCATCGAGGAGGGGTCCAGAGTCAGGGCCATGGCCCTGCGGCTCAGCGGCGTGGACGGCCGCTGGCAGGTCGAGGTCCTCCAGATCGGCTGACCCGCGGATCGCGGGGACGACCCACCACGGGGTCCAAGTTCGCGGTCAGCGCTTCCCGTGGCACATCTTGAACTTCTTGCCCGAGCCACACGGACAGGGCGCGTTCTTGCCGGTCCCCTTGAGCTGGGCGTCGGTCAAGGTCGTCCCATTCGTCGTCCCAGCTGATTCGTCGCGCTCCACCGTGCCGCCGGTCTCGCTCGGCGCCGAGAAGTGCAGGTTGCGGGCCCGACGCTCTTCGATGCCCACGCCGGAGACCTGCACCCGCGGGGCATCGGTGCCAGCGCTCGTGGCGGTACGCGCGGCGACGGCCTCGAGGACCGATTCGGCGGCCGGTTCAGCAGCCGGTTCCGCCGCTGGCGCTTCCACGGAGGGGGCGACCGCCTCGGTGCCGTCCGTGCGATCGGAGGCACCCGGCATACCGGCCAGCATCTCCCCGACCCGCATGGGAGCCACCGTGGGCTGCTCAGCAACAGCCTCGGCCTGGTCGCCCACATTGACGTCGACGTGGAAGAGCAGGCCGACGGCCTCCTCCTTGACCGACTCGTTCATGGCCTGCCAGAGCAGGAAGCCCTCGCGCTGGTATTCGACCAACGGGTCGCGCTGGGCCATCGCGCGCAGGCCGATGCCCTCCTTGAGGTAGTCCATC
>ENA-UPSM01004157-UPSM01004157.1-activated-sludge-metagenome-genome-assembly--contig:-NODE-4157-length-15571-cov-4.733308_pt1 | contig 15571 bp, 12 predicted proteins | sample MGYA00238181_ERZ773283 | MGnify/ENA primary metagenome ERZ773283 (study PRJEB29023, sample SAMN05720199) | activated sludge metagenome | isolation source: Anaerobic digester | place: Japan...
ACCTTCCGGTTGAGGAATCTGCTGAAATTGTTGCATATGCCCTGGAAAGCGGGATAACATTTGTGGATACAGCACAGATGTATAGAACATATGCGCCGATAAAATCAGCTATTAAAAAGACGGGAATCAGACCGGTAATAGCAACAAAGTCGGCAGCCGCATCTTATGAAGAAATGGAAAAAGCCATACAAGAAGCACTGGACGGAATGGGTATAGATTATATTGACATTTTTCACCTTCATGCAGCAAAAGTCAATCCAGATGTTTTTGACATACGTAAAGGTGCTCTGCAGTGCCTGCTGGACTATAAAAGCAGAGGGATAATTAAGGCAGTGGGGATATCGACGCACAATGTGAAAGTGGTAGAAGCCGCAGCAAAGAGACAGGATATTGATATTGTTTTTCCGCTGCTTAACAAAGCCGGCCGGGGAATACTGGAAGGGACAGAGGAAGATATGAGAAATGCCATATCCCTGTGTGAAAAGAACGGAAAGGGCATATACCTGATGAAAGTATTGGGGGGCGGTACTTTAATAGACGAGTACAAAGACTGTATGGAATATGCCAGAAGTTTGGATTACTGCCATTCTATAGCCGTAGGAATGGTAAGCAAGGAAGAGGTCATGTACAATGTAAAATATTTTAACGGGGAAAAAGATTTAGATGACATTGTGAAAATCAAGGATAAGAAAAGTATACAAGTTTTACAGCCGGTGTGCATCAGCTGCGGCAAATGTATGGAAGTATGCCACAGTGATGCCCCCAGCTTCAATCATACCGGCAAGGCATACATAGATCAGTCAAAGTGCATACAATGCGGATATTGTATTCCGTCCTGCCCGGCCTTTGCTATCAGGATGGCATAATAAGAAAGGAGAGGATGTATAATGGATAAAAACTTAAAATTCGTAGTTGATGAACGCATTAAAAGGACTATGGAGAACTTGGAAAAGCACAATATTTCGGCTTACAGAGCAGAGGATGAAGAAGAAGCATTGAAAAAGATAGGTGAGCTTATACCGGAAGGAAGCACGATAGGTATCGGCGGTTCCATGACTCTTTTTGAAATTGGTGCTATTGACTTTATCAGAAAAGGTAATTATAAGGTTTTGGACAGGTATAAGGAAGGTTTGACCCCGGCGGAGATGAAGGAAATCTTCAGAAAGGGATTTTTTGCTGATGCCTTTTTGACAAGCAGTAATGCTGTTACCGAAAACGGAGAGCTTTATAATGTAGACGGGACCGGCAACAGGGTTGCTTCAATGCTGTATGGCCCTGACCGGGTTATCGTTGTTGTAGGAATCAACAAGCTTGTCAAGGATATCGAAGAAGCGGTTTTAAGAGTCGAAGAAACGGCAGCTCCTGCCAATACCAAGAGGCTTAATAAAGGCACTCCGTGTACTGTAACAGGACATTGCATGGACTGCAATTCAGAAGGAAGAATCTGCAATGAATATACTATAATCAGAAGACAGGGCATAAAGGGAAGGATGCATGTAATTATTGTGAATAAAGAACTCGGGTATTAAAATATATATTGTGTTTTGGCCTTCCTGACATAAAAACGGCAGGGAGGCTTTTTATATTATGAGGTAATAGAGGGAGAAAATGCTGTTAGTTTTACGGAAAACAAAACCGTAATGTCCATGAATATTATTTGAAGATAAAGGAAAAACAAATAAAATGTAGAAATATATCATCGGGCTATTATTTACCAATTGTTTGGAGGTACAAGATGGCACTTATAAATTGTCCTGAATGCGGCAAACAAATATCAAATAAGAGCATTGCTTGCCCCCATTGCGGATTACCATCTTCTTATTATATAATCTCCGATAGTATAAGATCCGAAGAAAAAGAAAACCTTATAAATCAATTAGAGAATAATAGTATAAACATGTATGAGGTGTCTGAAGAAGTTCCGTTACAAGCTTTTGATTATAATGAGTTTAAAAATGCACTAATATCATTTGATAAAGACTACAATCAAATCATTAACACAGATAAATACATCTCAGCAAAGGAATCAAATCATTTTTACAGCCTATACAAAAAGTATTTTGATTCAATAGCAAATCCTTTGACTATGCAATACATAAAGACTAATGCATCAACTCTTAAAATCGATGATATTCAAGCCGAGCGTTTTTTTTCAAAGATGCAGCACTTTTCAAAAAGTGTTGAAACTCATAATGAAAATTATATTAGTAGAAAATTGATAGAGTATGAAGACTATTTTGACAATTTGTTATCAGATATTGATCCAAATATTAGGCTTGATGATGAGCAACGGCGTGCGGTCTTAACGGATGACAATCATTGCTTGCTTGTGGCCGGCGCAGGTGCGGGGAAAACTACCACGATGGCGGCCAAAGTTAAGTTTCTGGTAGAAAAGCAGGGGATCAGACCAGAGGATATCATAGTTATTTCATATACAAATAAAGCAATAGATGAACTAAAAGACCGGATTAATAAAAAGCTTAAGATAGCAGCAAAGATATGTACTTTTCATTCTTTTGCTTATGAAATTATCAAACGTTCAACCCCAGAGCCTCCGGAAGTTAATATGTATGCATATAAAATTGTTTTTGAGATGCTGGAAAAGTCAGTCTTTAACAATAAACAACTGATGAGAAATCTTATATTGTTCTTAGGATATTATTTTGATTTGCCGGAAGACATATTAAAATTTGACAGTTTGAATGCATATCATGCATACAAAGCAGCAATGGATTATGAGACACTAAAAAGCGGACTTGGAGAGTATATTAAAAGGGTTCAGAATCAGAGGAGCAAATATGTAAAAACACTTACAGGAGAGTATTTGCGTTCTGTTCAGGAAGTACAGATTGCAAATTTTCTATATTTAAACAGTATCGATTATGAATACGAAAAAATATATCCATTTGCAATTCCGGGCTCAAAGAAAAAATACACACCGGATTTCTTTATAAAACAGGGAGAAAATGAATGCTATATCGAGCACTTCGGAATTACTGAAAGTTTATTTAGCAATAGGTTTACTCCGGAACAGCTGAAAAAGTATAAAAAGGGTATAGCCGATAAAAGAGAACTGCACAGAAATTTTAAGACAAATTTGATAGAAACATGGTCATATTACAATGATAAACGTTCACTGCTGGATCATTTGAAAGAAGAACTTCAGAGAAAAGGATTTATATTAAAGCCAAGAGACTTAGATATAATATATAAAAAAATCGTTGAAACAGGTAAGGACAAGTATGTATATAAACTTATCTGGTTTTTACTTGAATTTATTCAGCAATTTAAAACTTCAGGATATGATGCAGATGGATTTTCGGTACTTAGAGAAAAGACAGACAATGTGAGGACGCTTCTATTCCTGGATATTGCCGAACAGGTATATAATTACTATCAGGAAATATTAATGAGTAATAATCAGATTGATTTTGCAGACATGATAAATGATGCAAACTTTTATCTGCTGGAGATGGAAAAGTGCGGTATAGACTTATCTTACAAATATATCATTATTGATGAGTTTCAGGACATAGCCAAACAACGATTTAATTTGACCAAACGCCTTTCGGATATTACAAAAGCTAAGGTAGTAGCAGTAGGAGATGACTGGCAGTCTATTTTTGCTTTTGCAGGCTCTGATATTACTCTATTTACTAAGTTCAGAGAAATGATGGGCAGCGGTACAGAGCTTCAGATTACTCATACCTATAGAAATTCTCAGGAATTGATTGATATTGTGGGCAACTTTATTCAAAAGAATTCAATGCAGATAAAAAAGCAGCTTATATCACCTAAACACCTTGATAATCCGATTGTGCTGGAAGAATATGATGATTCATTTAATGTACAGAAAAACCTTGCCGGAGCTATTGTCAAGGCAATTGGGAAAATACTGGCAGAGTTTGGTACGAAGTCCTCAATACTTATGATAGGCAGATATGGCTTTGACTTTTATACGCTATTAAGAACGGGAGAATTTGAAGAAATATCAAATAATAAACTTAAATGCAATAAATACCCTGAAGCAGATATTACCTGTATGACTGCTCATAGTTCAAAGGGATTAGGCTTTGACAATGTAATATTAGTCAATATGAAGGAAAACAAATTTGGATTTCCATGTCAGATTGAGGATGATCCGATTATTAAGCTGGTAACCTATGAAGATACCAGCATGCCCTTTGCAGAGGAAAGACGGCTTTTCTATGTTGCGTTAACACGGACAAAAAACAGGGTTTATATTGCAGCCCCGCTTCACAGACCTTCAAGATTTCTTGTTGAACTAATAAAAGATTATAACCTTGAGCATTCCGAAGAGATGAATATGAATGTTGTCGAAATGTTCAAGCTAAGATGCCCTAATTGTAATTACCCAATAAAATATGAGTTTAATAAAAACTATGGATTACCGTTATATATATGTACTAATGATCCGGAAGTGTGTGATTTTATGACAAATGATAGAGTTGTAAGAAAGGATATTTTTAAATGTCCAGAATGCAAAGATGGATATATGATTGTAAAGAAGAGCAAGAATAGTGAAGATAGATTTTATGGTTGCACCAATTATAGTGATAATAAAGACGGTTGCAATACTGTTATGGCATTTAATGATATAAAATGATATGGAATACTAAAAATAAATATATAGGGGGGTATTATGGAGAAGAAGTTACATGAAGGGGACAGGCAAAGGGTAAAAACAAGATACTTGGCAGAAGAACTGGATGCATTTGAGGATCATTTTGAAACAATACATGAATAGCCTAAAATATGGATAAAACAGCTATATCTATTTGCTTCTAAAATATGTTATAATATCCAAAAGGGAGTGAAGACCTTGGAAGAAAAAATGCTTGCATTAATGGAAAAATTGTATAAGGAATTTAAGAGTCTGGACGGGAAGGTCGGAAGCCTGGATGCGAAGGTCGGAAGCCTGGATGCGAAGGTCGGAAGCCTGGATGCGAAGGTCGGAAACTTGCAAAAAGATGTTTTGCGTATTGAAAACAAGCTTGATACCGATTCTAAGGCCTTGTTCGACGGATATAGCCAGACTTATGAAAAGCTTGGCGTGATTGAAACCAAGGTTGATGCAATCAGCTCAAAGGTTGAAAAACAAGATGTAGAAATCAGAGTGATTAAGGGTGCAAAGTAGGATGCTATAAAAAATCCGTGTAAAGTTTGGGCCTTCCTGTTTTTAATAACAGGAAGGTTTTTGTTAATGTATTGTCAAGGAAAAGCCTGGAGGCGGCGGGTATGATTGCGGCAAGCAAGGGGTTTCAGGCTGTTTTGCTTGGGAAAGAGGAGCTGTCACTGAGAACAGGGAATCCTCCGGGGGAACTTGTATAAAGTCATATGAGTTATCCGGATTATTCGGCAAAGCGGTTTAGCATGATAATTAATATATCTTGATGTAACAGCAAAATATCTTGAGATGAGGGAGTATTTATGCAAATCACAGTTCTGGTTGACAACAATACGATAATTGACCGGTATCTGCTGGGGGAACCCGGTGTGTCCTTTTTTATCCGTGCGGACGGGAAAAACATTCTGTTCGACACGGGTTACTCGGACATTTTTATCACCAATGCCAGGAAGCTTGGAATCAGCCTGTATGATGTGGATTATACGGCTATATCCCATGGGCATAACGATCATACCTGGGGGCTTGAGCCAATGATAAGGATGTATTCGGAGGCAATGATTGAAAAAATCGGATTCAGGAAGCCTGTTCTTATTGCTCATCCACAGGCTTTTGAAAGTAAGTACAATGATAATGAAGTAATAGGTTCTGTCATTACCGAGAAGGCACTGGGAGATTTTTTTGATATGAATTTGAAAAGGGAGCCCTTCTGGATTACAGAAAGGCTGGTATTCCTGGGTGAAATAGAAAGGACAAACAGCTTTGAGAATAAGAAGCCTATAGGAAAGCGAAGGGTTCAAGGCATTGATGAACCGGATTTCCTGAGGGATGATACCGCCCTGGCTTATAAATCGGAGAGCGGGCTGGTTATTATTACCGGATGCTCCCATTCAGGCATATGCAATATTATAGAGTATGCAAAAAAAGTCTGCAATGACGACAGGATTGCGGATGTTATAGGGGGGCTTCACCTATTGAACCCTGAAGAAGAGGCCCTGGAGCTGACAAAAAAATATTTTAAGCAGGCAGGTGTAAAAAATCTTCATGCCTGCCATTGCACAGACTTGAAATCCAAGCTGGCATTATCGGAGGTTGCGGAACTTGGAGAAGTGGGAGTCGGATTGGTATTGGAATATAAATAATTGCGTCGTAAGACGCATTTTTTTATTTGCGTGCAATTTTATACAAAGGAATCAATTATTTGGAAGTAATTTTATGGTTTTGGTGATATCATTTGTCATGTAATATTGCTGAATTTTTTCCATTTTATTAGGAGGGATTGCATGATGAAGGCATCTAAAAAGATATGCAGCAGGTTAATTGTTGTATTGCTTATTTCTGTTATGATACTGCAGCCTGTGGAAGTCAGCGCCTTTAAGGCAGGTGCCCATGCTGTGCTGACTGTGGATGTGGCTGGGGCACTCCCTGAAACCAGCATCATAAGGAGAGCGATGGAAAAGTACCCCAATATTGCGGCCTGGGGTGCAACCGGCCCTGATATACCTGCAAATACTGCCGCTATTATATTTGACAGAGCCCCTTGGTTCGAGAGGTACCACTATGAGAAAGTAGGCAGTTTTGTTGCAGAACAGCTTCGCCTGGCCCTTGAGTCGGGTGACGAAAAGAAGATAGCCTGGGCTGCCGGCTGGGTCACTCATGCGGTGGGCGATTTATACTGCCATGGGGTTTATGTTAATCCTGACCCTGAAGTCAATGGAGTATATATGAATAGTTCAGATGATGCAAAGGAAATGCACGGCAAGCTGGAGGCTTATGCAGACAAGCTGCTTTATCAGGATAAGGGGAAGGCTCATGAGCAATACAGCCCTGCTAACATGCAGAGGACTTTTCTGAGCTTTGATGCTGGCGGTGTGATAGACCTTGCCCGGCAGGCTTCCTTTAACACTTACGGCATAAGTGCTTCCAAAGAGGATTATGAAGATTGGATGGACTTTTTTAAGGATATTTATTTGGATACGGGCATAGCGGGGGGAAGCAACTGGGTTTACAGCTATTCCTATGATGAGGTCAAAGATTTGCTGAGCAAGGGCAAGGTTGCCGCCGGCAAACCCTTTGGGGGCATGACAAGGATGCAAAGGCTGGACAAGGCTTATTCAGAGTCCATAGTCTTATCCTCCAAGCTGCTGCAGGATGCAGAAAGAGGGCTGTATCACGGTTTTTCGGATAAATGGAATCTGGATGCATATCATGAGGATGGACGGTCAATAGGTACGCTTACTGTTCAGATCAGGACTGCTGACGTGGACGGTGCAGGTACGGATGATGATATTTACTTTGGTATGATATTGGAGGATGGAACCCAATGGAAAAGTAAGGCGCTGGATAAAGAGTGGTATAACGATTTTGAGAGGGGAGACAATGACTATTACTATTTATATGTAGATTCCCACGATTTCCCTATAGCAAATATAAAGAAGGTGTTCCTGACAAAAGAGAGCGACGGAATACTGGGTGGTGCCTGGAAGTGCGCAAGTTTGCGGGCTACGGTAAACGGAAAAGCAATATATGACGGGGAAATCAACACTTGGCTGGAAGACGGCAGTCTGACCTGGACAGGAGATACGACCAACATAGTTCCAAACCGTATATATGTATATTTGTCAGGCAGTGCAGATGCATATACGGACAGGATTGAAGGAACCGCTTCGATGGGTAATGATCCTTATATAGGAGAGGTTACAATCAATATAAAAAGAAAAAACAGCGGCAACGAAAACTATAAGGTAATGACTGACAGCAAGGGTAGGTTTACATATAGCGTACCCCTGAGTCCGGAGGACTACGTATCACTCGATGTATACAGGCCTCATGAGAGAGTAGCCCTGTGGACATATGAAGGAAGCAGTCAATTGGGATATGCCAGGGTACCCTTTGAGAGGATAACTCTTACTGGGGATGCGTTCAATGATGTGATAAAGGGAGAGGTCTCAGGAAACTATACAGGGCCTTTGGATATAGTTATTGAGAGGGATTCAGCAGAAAATGTGCTGTCTGCAAATGTGTCCCAGGGTGTGTTTTCACTGCCCGCGGAACTTATAGGAGGGGACAGGATATATCCCAGGCTGTCATTTGAAGGAACGGTTTTTCCCAGGGAACAAATAGTTTACAATCCTGCCTTAAACACTCTGAATATAAATTACACCAATAACGGAAATGATATCGACGGTACTATTACCAATTCCATAAGTAAAAGCGCAAAATCTTACACCGGTGATGTGACTCTGTCTACCAAGCTGAACGGCAGGGTTCTGGTACAAAAGGCAGTTCAGGCGGATGAACCGGATACAGGCGGTACACAGAGAATGGCTGCCGGCAGAAGAGCGCAAATAAGCTCAAGGAGCACTTACAGTTTTAAGAATGTATCGGAGGATTTGAAGCTGGGCTATTCAATAACCATAGAACATGACGGAATAGTAAAGGGTTTGAGCTATGACCCCCTTGAAGGTGTAAAGCAGGAGGCTGATCAGCCGAAACAAAATACTGTGATTTCCATACAGGAAAAAGTTGTAGATCCTGTATCGAATCCCGTGACCGGTATTAAAAGCCCTATAGAAAGCATAAAGAATCCGGCTGCAAACATTGGTTTAAATCCAGGAGCCGTAAACAGCGGCAGTATGATGCTGGCTCCGGTGCAGGGAAATGCGGCGCAGTCTCAAGCAGCGGCCTCCTCCTTTGCCGGTTTATGGATGACTGATTACGGTTCAATGATTATCACCGAAGAGCAAGGGGTGATAAAAGGGGTATACGGTAATGCGGAATTCACCCTGGAGGGCAGAATAATAGGAAATGTCTTCAAGGGAACTTTTGTTGAAGGTAATAAGACGGGTGAATTTGAGTTTACATTGAACCCCGGCGGCAAGGGCTTTTCAGGAAAGAGGAGGCTTAACGGCGAAACCTCATGGAATAGCTGGAATGGCATGTAGAAACGGATGAGTTAAGCAGTTTTCCGGGATTTAGTTTCAGGAAAACTGCTTTTTTATTTACAATACTTGAATAAGAATCTGGTTGGTTCTGATAAAAAAGGAAGTACTTTACCAATATTATTCGTATATATTGATGGATTGCCTAATGAACAGAAGGTGAACAGGTGTCGATTATAATTAAATTTACTCTCAGAAATATAAAAGAAAAGAAGCTTAGGACTTTTTTGATCCTTCTTTCCATTATAATGTCTTCAGCCTTGTTTTTTGCATCAACGGCTGTTTCTACAACAGTGGAGATGATAATTATGGAACAGGTGCGAAAATATTTCGGCAGTGCCGATATCATAGTCACGGCAGGGGAACAGGCAAAATCATGGGCTATTTCCCCAAACTTGCTGGATAACCGCCTCGAAGGGGTGAAATATGCTGTCGGCATGGTACAGGGGGGCGGAGAATATAAGGCAAAGGGTGAGACTGTAAGGATAGGGATACAAGGTATTGACCTGGAAGACTTGGACAGGATGAATCCCATTATACTGGAGCAGCAGCATGAAATTATGCCCTTTAAAGGCAACAAGGCTATTATCGGAAAGGGAATGGCAGAAGAATATGGATTAAAACCCGGCGATCCAATAGGAATTAATATAAATGGGCTTAAAAAGTGGTTTATAGTTTCGGGAATTTCACAGCCCATGGGCCCTTTTTTAGAGGACGGGGAAAACAGATATATTGTTGTGCCGAGGGAAACAATGGCAGGGCTGTACGGCAACAAGGGAAAGGTATCTCAAATATATGTAGGCCTTGAAGATTCCTCGGATCAGGATATGATGGTGGAGGAGCTTTCAAAGGCTTATCCTACGTACAGAGTGGAGCCGACCATATCAAAAGCAATGTTGAAAAGTGAAACTCAGCAAATATCGGCAATGTTTTTAGTAATAGTTGTATTTGTTATGATTTTAAGTGCATTTATTATTTATACTTCTTTCAAAGTTATTATGGCTGAACGCCTTCCCGTAATAGGGACATTCCGCAGTATCGGTGCAACCAAAAAAATGACCAATCGTGTTTTAATGATGGAAAGCATGATATATGGAATTATCGGAGGCATACTGGGAGATATTCTGGGAATAAGCGTTTTAAAGCTCATGATAATGCAGATAACACCTTTGTGGGAGTCAAATATTGACTTCAAGGCTTACTATACCATCGGACAATTAATTATGGGATTCTGTGTCGGTTTGGTTCTGTCACTGATAAGCTCCTTTTTGCCTATCAGAAAGGTTTCCAAGATTCCGATAAGAGATATTGTTTTGAACTCCATAGAGAAAAAAATCAAAAAGAGGCGATGGAAAACTGTATCGGGAATTTTATTCTTAACCATAGCCGTTGTGGTACCGAGGGTTGCACCTGACAATACAGGAATAGCTGCGGGTATTGTATGCATGTTTTTATTGGTGCCTGCCGTTGTAATGCTTGTGCCGCATATAACCAATAGTTTTCTTAGGCTGTTTCGGTTCATATATGCCGGGGTCTTCGGAAGTGAAGGAATATTGGCTGCCCAGAACCTGCGGGATAATAAAAATAGCCTGAACAATATTATCCTGCTGGGCATGTCCATTTCAGTGCTTTTGATGATCTATACCCTGAGCCAAAGCATAATCAATGATACGGTAAATTACTACAAGGAGGTTAAATATGATATATCCTTCTGGTCCTGGCCTGCGGATCGTTCCACAGAGAACAAGCTGCTTTCAGTGGACGGAGTCCTGGATACATATGGAGAATATTTTAAATACGGAGAAACTCAAGTCATGGGTAAAAATACTGAAATAAGATCCATGCTTGGAGTTAATAAAAACAAAACCCTTGATTATTTGGTCCTGGATATTGAGGGTGACGCTGAAAAGCTGGTTAAAGAACTGGATGAAGGAAGAAACATTATTATTACAAATATATTTAAAGATGAATATGGAATTAAAAAAGGTGATTACTTAAAGCTGAAAGCAGAAAAGGGCATATTTGAGTATAAGGTCATAGGCTTTATCGAATCAAACCGTTCCGAAGGCAAATTTGCACTTATTGGAGAGAGATTCTTGAAATCCGATATGTCGGTCAAAGAGTACAGTGAAATATATATAAAAACAAATAAGGATTCGGAAGAGGTAGCAAAAAGCATTCAGGAAAAATTCAAAAACAGAAATCCCTGGGTCAGGTCGGTTAAGGAAAGTATGAAAGAGAACATGGAAGCAAACAGCAAAATATTGGGGATATTTAACGGCTTTGGGATTATGGCATTGGTTATTTGTGTTTTCGGGGTTTTTAACAATCTTATAATAAGCTTTATTGACCGTAAGCGTTCGTTGGCCATGATGCGCTCTGTCGGAATGAATAAAAGGCAAACTATAAAAATGATTTTTGTCGAGGCTTTTACCGGAGGCTTGATAGGCGGTTTGACGGGGATTATAATCGGTTTGCTTCTTGTAATGAATGTAGAAAAGGTTATAGAAGCATTGGGAGGCTCAATTAAGGATTTCATACAAATTTCATGGATTTCTTTGGCTGCCTGCGTGATCGGGGGGATTGCCATCACAATAGCCGCATCCGTAGGGCCTGCCTTAAGATCCTCTAAGCTTAATATAATAGACGCCATCAAATATGAATAGGAGCGGAAGTATGGGAATGATGAAAAAAATATTAATGATTCTTTGCATGATGTTAATAATCCTCTTTGGGGCAGGCTGCGGGAAGAAAGATGCGGCGCCTGCATTGGCTGATCAGGAGCAGGAACAGGCCAATACTCCGGTTCAGCAGACAGTTCAGGCCTTTGGAGTAGTCAAAACGAAGCAGACCAAAGGTATAATGTTAGATTTGCCCGCTTCCATTGAAAAAGTACATGTACAAGAGGGGCAGAGGGTGAAAAAAGGCGATGTGCTGATTACACTGAGTTTAAAAGAAATTGAAGAGCAGATTAAAGAGAAGGAAGATTCATTGAAAATTGCTGAATTGGAATTGCAAAAGCTAAAAGAAGATATAGGCAATAGGAGCAATGAGAATATTGAAAATGAACCCGAAATCATACAGGCGAGAAATAATTTGGAAAAAGCCCGGATAGAATATGAAAAGCTTGAAAAGGATTTGGAAAATAAAGGAGTTTTACTAAAAGAGGGGGCAATACCGCAAAAGGAGTTTGAGGATTCCAAAGCAGTACTGGAGCAGAAGCAGAAGGAAATTGAGAATGAAAAAATAAGCCTGGAGAACTTGAAAAGCAAGCTGAGGGCTTCAAATAACATAAGTGTACTGGATATGAAAATCAAAGAGCAGAATATTATCTCACTCAAATCACAGCTTCAGACATTGAAGGATAAGATTGCTGAAAGCGGCATTAAAGGAAATGAAATAATATGTGATATTCCTAACGGAGTTATCGAAAAAATCAATAATGCAGCCGGTGACCGTATAAACGCCGAAAAGCAGATTATGAGCATTTTGGATATGGATACTTTGATAGTATGGGCGAATGTGCCGGAAGATTTTATCAAGGATATAAAAGTGGGAGGCAAAGCTGCTGTCAGTCCTTTGGCTGATCCTGACAAAGAATATGAAGGAACGGTTTCCAGGATATCAAATATGGCTGTGCAGGAAAACGGAGAAACGGTAGTGCCTGTGGAAATAACCCTTACGGAGGCTGATGAGTCTTTATTGCCCAACTTTAATATAAATATCAGGATAATTGTGCAATAGATTATATAAATAAAATGGAACAAGGCTGTTCCATTTTTTGGTTTATTTGTTTATTTTACTGTTATTGAGCACTTTTCTCCATCCCACAAGGTTTCCTCGACATTAAATTCTTTTGTAGGATCGATTCCTTTTATCATTCCTTCCATAGGATTGAGGCAGTAGATGCGGCATGGGCTTTCCGTACCCATTCTTTTAGCCAGTGCACACAGCTTGCAGACTTTTGATACTGCTGTGAAACCCATTTCCTTATTAAGGATTTCCCATGAAGCGCAGTTGAAAATCTCCGACAGCTTCTGGAACACTTCCTCAGGCTTTTGTATGCCAAAACGCTCTGCCTGCTGTTTGCCTAATGCAAACTGTTCCTTTTTCTTTTGTTCGGTTACCTTTTCAAGTATGCCCTCATTGTTCAAGCATCTTACTGAATCGACCAAAGCTCCTGCATAAGCAAGCTCCAAAATTTGGACTCTTTTTTCTGTATCCATTTATGACCCTCCCGTTTTTTTATACCTTTTAAAGGTTTTCATTAATATTAGAGAAGGTCAGGGAGAAATTGTGACACATTTTTAAATACTGATCCAATAATTTTTTTGAGGCAGTATGCTTTGGGACTCTTTGTAAAGATTGACTCTTGATACAAAGCGTCTTAGTTTCTGATATTCCTGCGGCAGCATTATATCTTCAACCAGATTCTTCATGCGGCATTTACAGCTGCCTGAAGGATTGAACAGAACACATTCGTTGTTCAGAAAATTCCTGAGCTTTTTTCTGCTACGGGATACCGTTTTCCTTGTTGCTGCAGGGTCCTGTTCCATAATCACGGCAATCTCTTCATAGGAAAGCTGTGCAACATCCCTGAACAAATATGCCAGGCGGCTTTCAGGGTCGAGACAATGAAGTATGCCTGTCAGGCACTTGTCACACATTTCTTTTATCCACAGAGATTTGTCATAATCAATATCACAGGGTACCTCAAGGGAATCACCATGAAAATAGTCGCGCAGGAATTTTGTAGAATAAATCTTATCCTTTTGGCAGAAATGCATTACTGAGTGATAGGTTACGGTGTATATCCATGTAGACAATTTGGCCTCGCCTTTATATGAAGGCAGGCCTTTTATAATCTCCGCCCATGCTTCCTGAGCGGCATCCTTTGCATCTTCCGCATTCTGAATCATCCGCCGGCATATGGAGGAGACCAGGGAGCCATACTTTTCTGCAATGGTGTTTGTATCTAATACAGAAGTATTGCTGTCCATGCTTGTGCACCTCTATTATACAATCTACTTCTTTCCATACTTATGCTGTACGAATTCCTTGAATTTCTCAATTTCCTCGACAGCTTCCGGAGATAGGCCCTCATAAGCACTATATCTGTTCCCGGAGGAGTTCACCAGGAATTGCTCCTTGCACTTGTTGAGCGTCTTGTCCGCTGTATCCTTAATATCACTTCTGCACAGCAAATAGTCCAGGGACACATCGAAAAAATCAGCCAATGCTATTAATGTGCCTTTATCCGGAAATCTTATATTGGTTTCATACTTTGATATTGTCGAATAAGAAACATTCAGTTTATCCGCCAGTAAATGCCTTGTCAGATTTTTTTCTTCTCTCAGATCTCTTAATCTTTCACCGAATTCCATGTAAATGCACCTCAGAATATTGCAATAAATTTTTTGCGTATTTTTATAGTATGATGTTAACACAATTTGTCCAATCCGGGCTAAAAATGGACAAATAGGGGTAAAAAATGTTGACAGTGGACGCATAGTCCAGTAAGATAAAATTATTGTTGGACTATATGTCTACTAATATTCAAGGGGGGTGTTTGCTTGGATTATGGACAGAATTCTATGATAACCAATGCTTGCGGGATTGCAAGAAAATTATTCACAGTTAATGAAAGGGGCATTTTTATTAAGAATAGGGACAAAAAGTCCAATGGACATGTTGTGAAAAAATGCCTGAGATGTGACATATCAAGCTGCTTTGATATGGGTAACATTTGCTGTAAGGAATGCAGCATAAAGAACTGCCGCTATAAATGCAATTTTTTTGATAAAGAGGTATGTGAGCATAAGTATATTGAATAATGAGTATGGGGATAACCTTTAAAATACTGCTGAAACGGGAGCATACTGCGCATATATTAATAATCATGGATATAATGCATCTGATATTGTATAATATTTTCATTAATTCAAAACAATGGAAGGTTATCGGTATGGAAAAAGGGAGAAGACTCTTTAACATTATTAAGGCCGTGTTACTTACCTTATTGTTCTGTACTGCCTTATATTTTGAAAATGCGCAGCGGCAGAGGCTATATGTGCTTGTATTCATATTTGCGCTGTACCTGGCGGTTGGCTTTGGAAGAGGTTTGATTAAGCGTTACAACAATTTGTACTGTCTCTCCTTTATCCTCGATATAGCATTGGTATATATTCTTGAATACAATTCAAGGCTCTTGATAAACTACTTTTTCCATTCCTTCTATATAGCCGTACTGTTGGAGTCATCCCTGCTGCTGGGCCTCAGAAGGGGTATGATGATCGGGGCTGCAACAGTCGTGGTATCTCTAATAAAATATATATATTTGATTTACTATAATTTCAACCTTTCAAACGTATCCCAGCTGGTCTTTTTCCTTATGGTCAATGTGCTCATACTTGTTGTTGCGGGTTTTGCACAGCACAACAAGGAAGAAAGGGAACGGAAGGATATACTTTACAGGGAGCTTCTG
>ENA-UPSM01004158-UPSM01004158.1-activated-sludge-metagenome-genome-assembly--contig:-NODE-4158-length-15571-cov-4.597834_pt1 | contig 15571 bp, 11 predicted proteins | sample MGYA00238181_ERZ773283 | MGnify/ENA primary metagenome ERZ773283 (study PRJEB29023, sample SAMN05720199) | activated sludge metagenome | isolation source: Anaerobic digester | place: Japan...
CCCGGTACCCAGCTGTGGTTTGCGGAGAATCCCCGCTCAGGTATACTGGGTTTTTGATTACGAAACAGGGACCGTTAGCTGTGGTTTGCGGAGAATCCCCGCTCAGGTATACTCACCAGGTCCGCAGGCTCACCCGTCTGTAGGCTGTGGTTTGCGGAGAATCCCCGCTCAGGTATACTCGATCGCGGAGGAACTGGACGCGCGGCGAGGCTGTGGTTTGCGGAGAATCCCCGCTCAGGTATACTCTCCGGGTCCTTGTGAAACTTATACGCCACGCTGTGGTTTGCGGAGAATCCCCGCTCAGGTATACTCACGTCGAAATGCTCCCGGAGCCCGAGCGCGCTGTGGTTTGCGGAGAATCCCCGCTCAGGTATACTGTTTGCCCGTGCATGTGGCAGTAATCTTTAGCTGTGGTTTGCGGAGAATCCCCGCTCAGGTATACTATCTTGGCAATAAGCCCCCGAAATTCGGGGGCTTATGCCGTTTATGGGGCTACAAAAGGAGCATCTGGTCGGGGGGGGTCTCGGTCTGTTCGCGTTTTTTGCCCATGTAGACCTCCATTTTTCCGAACTGGTGATCGGTGACGCCGAGGACGCGGATGTGTCCTTTGGGCGGGAGGGCCTGGCGTACGCGTTTGCGGTGGACCTTGCTCGAGTCTTCGTCCGCGCAGTACCGGGCGTAGACCGAATACTGGAGCATATCGAAGCCGAGCTGCAGGAGGGTTTTGCGGAACCGGGTGTAGTTTCGCTTGTCCTCGTTGGTTTCGGTTGGGAGATCGAACATGGCGAATAACCACATGCCTTTGTATCCCGATAATTCGAAGCGGTCCTGGGCCATTCAACTACCTTGAATCCAGAGTTTTGAGCCGCTGGTGAATGCACGTCCCCGGATTGGGGGAAGATTGGCGGCACACGCGCGAAGGGCGTTGAGCCGCGCGGAGGGTCTGGAAAGGCCGCTCCGGTCCTTTGTGAGCGGGCGGAACGCCGGATGGCCGGCGGGGAGAATCGTTCGTTGCGGGGCAGGGCCGCGCCGGACACCATGGGGGTGGGCGCCGTTGCCTGCCGTTGCCTGGGCAGATTCGGGTTTGCTTGCCTGGCTGCGCCGTTTCACTGCGTATTCAGGGTTCATAGTTCGGGAAGGACAAGAGATTTTGCCGCGCCCGCGAACATTTTGGTCAGCGAGACGGCCGCGCGCGCGGCGATATCGAAAAGGCTGCGTTCCTCGCCTTTGACGGTGAAGCGCTGCATCAGCGGCCCGATGAGCGCGGCCTTGGCCTGCGGCGTGAGAGCGGCGAGGGGGTCGTTCTCGCGCAGCCACCCGGCGACGGCCCGGTCCACCACGGGCCGGAAAGGCTCCATAAGGTCATCGGCGAGGGCGAAGGCGTCGTACCGGTTGTGATGGTGAATGCCGAGGGAGGGGTGGAGTCCGGCCGCGCAGACCGCGCGGGCCACAATGGCGCGCAGCACCGCGTACCCGTAGTTGAGGTTCTTGTTCTGGTCGGGGAGGTCGCGGTCCCGGCGGAAACCGGGGTTGGCGAACAACGCGGGCCAGTAGCGGCGCGAGGCCTGGCCTTCGATGTTGCCGGGGTCGCCCGATTTTACGCGCGCGGCCATGGCGGCGATGCCCTTGTCGTCGCCGTAGAGGTCATGCAGAAGGCGCCCTTGTGCCCGCACCTTGGCCTGGACGATCTGTTTCCACGCCTGTTTGCAGAGTGGGGCGGAGGCCTGAACCTGCTGGGCGAGCCGTTCGGCCTGAAGGTGGTGGCCCTCGATGGGGAGCATCATGCCCGCCGGCAGGCATTTCGAGTCGCACACGATCACGGGCGCGCCGGCCTCGGCGAGGGCCGCCAAGACCGGTTGCGTGAGCACGACCGCCCGGTGCGAGATGACGAGGGCCCCCATCTCGTCGAGGGGGATGGAGGCCAGCGTCTCACCCTCCCGCGCGACCACCAGCCGCCGGCCGGCGATGGACAGACGGGCGCCTTCTTGGGAGATGTCGATGATCCGCTCGAGCATCAGTCGTTCGCGCTCTGAATTCGCCCCAGCGGGTCGATCACCACTTTTCGACAATTCGCGCGCCGAAGGTAATTGACACGGCGCTTTCCCCATGCCTTAGCTTTCTTGATAATGTCTTGCCTTCGTGCATCTTTGATAGATGTGAATTCGATGAGGTCTTTTGAAATACTTCGCACGACATACAGCCCGCGACCACCGCCGTCTTCATCGAGTTCGATGATTTCGCCCGGTGCAAGGGACATGACGAACTGCATGTCCGGATCGTGCTCGCGTTGTACAATCGGTTTGCGCTGAGTCTTCCTGCGGAAAGCCTCGTAGCGCGAAACAACAGCATCGACCCATTTAATCTCGGCCTTTTTGTCAAGCGCCGCGAGAATTTCCATGTGGTGGTTCGACCCTGGGGCGACGTGCCGTTCGCGGTGTTTGCTGCCAATCTTAAAGGCATTAACAGGTTTTCTCACACGTACGCTCTTAATAGGGATTCGCCGACCGTCGCGCGTAACCAAGAACGGCTGGTTGTCAGCCGCCTCTAGTTTCCCGGGATCACCGCCGACCTTGCTAAGGGCCTCTTGAACACGTTGCCGGATCGCGTCATCGACGATGGCGTCCACCTCTCCTCTAGACAATGCCACCACGGGCCTGCGCACATGGCGGACGCTTTTGCCGTCGGCAGTCTCACGTTCGGGACTGTAGTTGGTTTTCTCGTGCAAGGGGCCACTCAGTTTTCGTGACACCTTGTGGGAAACGACGATTTCGTCGCAGAGCTTGGTTACGTCCTCAAGGAAATCGTTCCAGGGTACTTTGATTTCTTTCCACCACGCACGACGGCCCGCTTTTTCGGCGTTGGCCGCTGCCCGGCTCAGCATAGCCACCGTTGCCGAGTCGGTGAGGGCAATGGCGACCGCGTCAATGGCATGGTGGCGGTGGTCATCGCGCGACTTTTGTCCGCCGTCACCGAGGATCTTGTTGAGATTCCAGGCGCTGCGCAGTTGACTGGTGACTTGGCCACGCCCGGCCTGTATCCGTCTACGTCCATCTACGTCTATCTGGCCACCATATAGAAATCCCAGCAAATTGGCGGCGAGGGTCGATGCGTAACGGGTATCGTTGAGCTGTCGATTACTGAATTCCTCAAAACTTTCTAATTCGCGCGCCTGAAAACGTTGAAGCTTCGGAAGGCGCCCAGAGCCGTTGAAGCGCTTCACCCTCTCAATAATCTCTTCCCATCTATCAGGATCACCCCCGTAGGCTTCCCATGGCGTGCGGCTTCTCTTCCGCGCCCGGTTTTCCTCGTGATAGCAAAGAGTCTTGTTCATGAAAGAGTCATCAAGACAGCGGCTGTAGGGGATTATATGCTCGATATCGAATTGCGGCGTATCGCCGACCAAGTCATGCATGTTGATCTGCCTGCCGGTGTAGGGACAATGCCAAGCACACTCCTCTGCAAGGATTGCCTTCAATATGTCGTCGCGCTTCGGATGCGGATTACCTGTCTCCTTCGTAACGCACGCAGCCGCTGCGAGGCGTTCTTTTTCATTTTGCCGATTCCTTTGCCAGATCTCTTTGCGTTGTGCCCGAGGTTTCTTCAAATCACGCGCGAGTTCGAGCCGGATAATGTCGGGCTTTCCATGCTCTTCGATAATGGCGTTTACCACCCGGCGCATTTCAGTGAGAGTGCGTTGCACCACAGGATTGCGGACCTCGATGCCAGATTCCTGCACAATAGGCAGACCATCGAGTATCATCTTGACACCTTCCCCGCCGTATATCTCCTTCTTTGCCGTGGCGAACGCCATGCCCGTCTCCATCAGAGGTAGCAAGCGTGACAGGGCCTTGCGCGACAAACGGCAATAATCGGGTTCCAGCCGCAAAGAAGCGAATTGTTTCGCACGCTCGTCGTCTAGTGCCCACGCGGATTTCGCCCGCCGCGTAAGAGCTTCGGCATTCTGGATGGAAAGCAGGTCCTCGACGACCTGGTACTTCTCTTCAGGTGTGAAGCGCTTGAAACGGTCTCCGAATACCTTCTGCAGGGCGGCGGCAGTGCGGTTGCCGACAAGCTTCTTTTCTCCGCCCTCTTCATGGCTGAGTACGGAGCCTTTCGGGGCTTTGAGTGCTCTCCGGGCCGTCGTGAACGTTAGTTCATCTTTCTCGTCCAATTGGCTCAGAAGGACTTGCCTTTCCTCTGGGGTCAGCAGCCTACGTCTGCCGTCCGGCGAAATAAGCGCGAGATCGTTGACTTTCTGAAGATACCGAAACCGTTGCGCCTCGAGGCATGCCCAGGGAGCGCGTTTGTGGTCCGGTTCCAGTTCGCAGGACCCAATGAGATACTTCTGGACTTTCAGAGGCCTCTGAAAGAACAAAGCGCGGTGCAGTTCAGCCTTGAATTCTTCGTCCTTCAATTGTTGAAAATGGGATTTCTGGGCTTCCCAGATCGCCTCGAATTCGTCAAGGTACATCTGGCGAGCGGTGCACCGGTTGCGGATACGCGTTTCATGCGGATCGAGGTCGGCGAAGTACTCACCAAGGGTGCGCGCCCCCGAAGCTTTGATGTTCTCGTGCAATTCTCCTATGGACTTCTTGACCACTCCTTCGTCTTGGTCTTTGCTCGGTGTGAGTCGATTGCTCAGGAATCCCCGCCGCTGACCGAGGTGGTAGAGTGCACGACCTAGTTCGAAAGGCGCCAAGGGGGCGTCTAGTGCCCTTGCGCGAAGAAAATAGGGCAGTTGATCCAGGGATTTTGCCTGCCCCTTGTCTTTCTCCCGGTGTTTTGCGTAGATGTCGCGGTCAAGCTCCTTTAGCATCGCGTCGCGAGCACAATCATCGTATACGTTGCCGTTAGGCAGAAAGCCGTGTTTCTGAAGCACTCGCGCGATTCTCCTGCGACGCCGTGCCCGACGCTCTGCCTGGCGACGTTGCTGACGCATTTCCCGGCGCTTCATATTTCGGGACTTGTCCTTGCCGGATTCGATGTCTCCCTCGACGCCTGCGTCAAAGATGCGTACGCCAGCTGCTCTGACCGCTACCGCCGCCTCATCTTTGTATTCGAGTAGCGCCCACCCCACTGAATTTGTGCCCAGGTCCAACCCTAAGACATTCTGACTGCTCGCATTGTTTCTCATGTAGGCCCCCTGTTGACACTTTCGCCCAGAAGCTCTATAATACCGTTTAGTATACCTGAGCGGAGATTGTCCGACAAATCACAGTAAGGACTTTTGTCCGCGGGCAACGTTCTACGGAACGACCATTCGGCGCCTCCCAGTGGGGCGCCTCTTTTTGTTCGCATCCTGCTGAAACCACAGACCCACCCGGGATGGACGGGGAGAGATAACAGACTACATCTCAAAGCCCCAGGCCATCGCGGGTGTGGGGCGCTTTTCGCATAAGATTTTCGAGTTTCGCCCATCCGAAACAAAATGCAGCGTTTCAATAATCGGCGTAAGGGGCTGAAAAAAGGTTGTAAGCCCCTTATTTTAGGCGGTTTGCGCCATATTCCTAAATGGAGTAAATCATATATCATCAGACGCTGCGCCTTGGCGGACTATATGGGCCAGCGACGAGTTTTGAGACAGGGGTGTAACCCAGAACCCCGCGAAAAGGCCTGATTTTTCAGTGATTTCCCCTTTGATGCCGAGAACGGTGCTCGGCACCCGATCTAGTTCTATCAAGTACTTATGCACAAGAGTCGCGGTTACAGTAGCGCCTCGTCAATAGAATCTCGTTCAGAGAATTTTTTCAGCTAGGGGGGAAATTGCTATTAATATTTGGCCCCTGACGATATATCATAATATATAGTATACCTGAGCGGTGATTCCAGCAAATCACAGTAAGGAGATTTCCTTACGGGAATCATCACGGTGGGCAACGCTGCTTGCAGCGGCCCTATCGCCTCCTGCCTTCGGGTTTGGAGGCATTTTTTTGTTCGTTTGTATGGATTCCGGCAGGTCCAGGCGTCTTCGGGGCGCACTGCCATCCCCGGCCAAGGACGGGCCGCGCGTGATGGTTTGTGAATATGCGTGCCGTCGCCGGGTGTCGCCGGCAGGGGGGAGGGCGGATAGCCGCCGGGCGGCTCAGGATTTCAGGACGATGTCGTCGGGGTCGAGCAGGGGTTTTCCTGCGCGGCACAGCTCGCATGCGGCGGGGTCCCAGCTTTGCATGTCCAGCCGAGCCAAAGGCTCGTACGGGCAATCGAACGACGCTTCTCCGGAGCTGCGGTCAATGAGGACGGAAACGCCGGCGATCTGAGCGCCGCGCTGGCGAAGATGGGCGATGCTCTTCTTGATCGAGCCTCCTGTCGTGGCGATGTCCTCGACAACGAGCACACGTTCCCCTTGACGGAGCAGGAAACCCCGTTTGAGCGCCATGGCGCCGTCTTGTTCTTTTTCGGTGAATGCCGCGCGGCATCCGAGATGCCGGGCCGTTTCGTAGGCCAGGATGATTCCGCCGGTGGCTGGGCCGACCACCAGATCGATGCGGGCGTCTTTGAACCGGCTGGCCATGGCGGCGCAGAGGCGCTCGGCGATGTCTGGAAACTGGAGTACGCGCGCCGCCTGCAGGAACTGGCGGCCGTGGCGGCCGCTCGCGTAGAGAAAATGGCCGTCGAGAAGAGCGCCAGCCTCCCGAAAAGCTGCCAGTACCTGCTCGCCGTTCATCCTTGCAACTCCTCCAGGATCAATCGTACGGCTTCGGGCGGATTTTTGTGTTTGAGGATGGGGCGCACCACGACGATCATGTCCGCGCCGGCTTCCGCGGCTTCCCGGGGGGTCATGATACGGGCCTGGTCGTCCTGGGCTGCCCATTTGGGCCGGATTCCGGGCGTGACAATAAGGGGTTTCGGACCGACGGCTTCTCGAACCAGGGCGATCTCGCGGGGAGAACAGACAACCCCGTGGGCCCCGGCGTCCACCGCAAGTCTGGCCAGCCGGGACACGGCCTGGGCCGCCGTTTCCGGGAGCCCGATCTCGCGGCGGAGCATATCGTCCGTGAGGCTGGTAAGGACCGTGACGGCCAGGATTCTGGCCTGGGTTTCTTCGACCGCTTCGCGGGCTGCCGCGATCATTGCTTTTCCGCCCGAGGCGTGAAGCGTGAAAAGGCTCGCGCCAAGGTCTGCGGCAGCTTTCGAAGCCTTGGCGACGGTGTTGGGGATGTCGTGAAACTTCAGGTCGAGGAACACGTTCTTTTCGAGGCCCCGCACTGCCTCGACAATCTCCGGTCCGCACCGCGTGAACAGTTGTGACCCTATTTTGAACCACTGGCACCCTGCCGCGGCGCCCACCGCGGCCAAGGCCTCTTCGCGCGTGTCGACGTCCAACCCGGTTATGAGTTTGGTCTTATCTTTCATAAGCCCCCATCCGATCAGGTTTGCATGACGCCGATCAGTTGTCTTACGTCGGGGATGTTGTGCCGACTGAGATACTCCGCGATACCTTCAACAATCCGCAAGGCGATATCCGGCTGGCGGAAGGACATCGAGCCGACCGACACCGCCGTGGCGCCGGCCAGGAGGAATTCGATAGCGCTTGGCGCGCCGGTGATTCCTCCCGTGCCGATGATCGGTATGCGGAGCACGCGCGCGGCGTCCCAGACCATTTTCAGCGCTACAGGGCGAATCGCCGGGCCGCTCAGGCCTCCCACAATATTGGCCAGACGCGGTTTCCGGGTTTCCGGATTAATGGCCATGCCAAGGAGCGTATTGATGAGGCATACGGCGTCCGCCCCGGCCTCTTGGGCGGCCAGCGCGGGCTCCTGGATATTCATCACGTTCGGAGTCAATTTTATGTACAGGGGCAGTTTCGTGGCGGCGCGAATGGCGCGCGTGTATTCCGAGATCGCCTCGCAGCTCTGGGCCACAAGAACCGGGCCCCTGGCCGTGCGCGCGTCGTGGACGTTCGGGCACGAGAGGTTTGCCTCGATGGCATCCGCGGCGCCTTCAGACTCGAGCCGCTGCGCCAACTCGGCATATTCGTCCGGCAAATACCCGTAGATATTGGCGATAATGGCCGCTTTGCGCGCGCGCAAATAGGGGACCTTTTCCGCCAAGAACCGTTCGATGCCGACGTTTTGAAGCCCGATGGCGTTAAGGAGTCCCGCGGGCGTCTCGACGAGGCGCGGGGGTTTATTGCCCGGCCGAGGCTTCAGCGAAATGCTCTTGGTCGTGACCGCGCCCAGGAGGGACACGTCGAAATACCGGCCGAACTCCTCGCCGTATCCGAACGTGCCCGAAGCGACCGTTACCGGGTTCTTCATGTGCAGGCCGCCGAGGTCGACGGCTAATGTCGGCATATTACAGGTCATAGGCTGGGTTATGTGCTTCCCAATCGATTATTGCCGCGTCAAAAACGGGGCCGTCCACGCAGACGCGAACCATTTTCTCGCCCTCGTACTCCTCGATGGATTCGACAACGCATCCAAGACAGGCGCCGTCACCGCAGGCCATCTGTGCTTCCAGAGAAACCAGACAATTGGCCCCGGCGCGCCGGGCAACCGCCGCGGTAGTCCGCATCATGATCATGGGACCGCATGCATATACGCGGGTGGCTTCCCCCGGATTCAAGCGCTCGAGCATCCCGGCCGCATAAGCCTTCTGGCCCGCGGACCCGTCGTCCGTCGCAAGGTACACCGTACAGCCCAGGCCTTTGAACAGGTCTTCGCAAAGCAGGAGCTCTCTTGTTCGTGCGGCCAGCACCACCTCGGGGGGACGTTGACACGCCCCAACCAGAGCTTGTGCAAGGGCGGGAAACGTCGCCACGCCGATACCGCCCGACACGATAATGTGGCGCTCGAAGCTGCCGTCGACGGGGAATCCATTGCCCAGAGGCCCCTGGAGCGAACACTTCTGTCCGGGAACGCGCTGGGCCAGGAGCGCGGTGCCTTCCCCTTCGACCTTATAGAGGATGCTGACGCCGTCGTCATGGATTTCGGAGAAACACATGGGGCGGCGCAAGAAAGGGTAAAGGGTCTCAGACACCTCGACCATGCAGAACTGGCCGGGTATCGCCGCGCGGGCAATGTCTGGAGCATGCAGGCGCATGCGCCAGTGGCCCGGCGCGACACACTCCCTCGCCACGATCTCGCAATCCCGGATAAAGCGCATCTCAGGTCCTGCCTCGATCCAGGGCCAACTGGCTTCTCAGATTGTTGAGGCTGAGGCGAACCCGCTCCGCCAACACCTCGCCCACGCCCTCCACAGCGTCCAGTTCATCCTTCGGGGCGCGCATGATCTGTTGAAGCGTACCGAACCGGTTCACCAAGTTGTCGATGATCTGCGGCGTCAGACGGCGCGTCTGCGACAAGACCCGATACCCCCGCGTAGACAGATAGGTATCAACGCCTCGCAGGTTTGCGCCGTAACCGAGGGTCTGGCTGATGGTTTCCAGCGACAAGAGCTCGTCGTGCGACAGTTCTTCGATGCGCTGCTCGGCGATTTCAGCAGTAAGAGAGGGCTTTTCCTTATAGTAGTCTTTTATGACGAGCCGGGACTCCTCGATTGGGATGGACAATTCGCCCAGCTGCAACTCGATCAGGCGCCCTTCCGTTCCCAGTTCGAGAATATAGGGTTCGATCTCGGACGCTATCCGGCGCGACATCTCGCAGCGCTGAATCGCCTTGCACACGTCGAATATGGTGACCATGTCCTCGAATTCGCGGGCGCTCAGGTCCAGCATGGATTGGTTCAGGCTGGTAATGTACTTCTCGAGGGTCTGAAGCGCTTGTGCCGCCTTGTTGAGCAAGGTGGGAAGGCTGTCCAGCACGTGCCGTGTGTGCTGCACATACAAAGTCACGCTTGAACGCCGTTCCGAGACCGCTACCACCGCGCACTTTGCCTGCTTCGCCATACGTTCCGCGGCGATGTGGCGGGTACCGGTCTCGTGCGATACGATGGAATTGCTCGGCGTCAGGAAACGGTTGGCGTAGGTAATGGTGGTGCCGTCTTCGTTCAAGATGATGGCGCCGTCCATTTTCGAGAGTTCATACAGCAACTGCGGCGTGCATGCCGCGTTCAATTCAACCCCGCCGTCGGACAGCTCGGCCAGCCTCTTGGGATCTCCAATGCACAAAAGCGCTCCCAGACGGCTCTGCAACATCATCGAAATGGCTTCCCGGATCTTGGTTCCCGGGGAGATCATCTTGATGGCTTCGCGATAGGCAATGGACTTCGATTTGCGTTTTGACTTCACCATACCCCTCTTTCCTCGGCATGTCTGCATCACGTCTCTATGATGTCACGGAGGGTTCTTATCTTTCCATAGCTATCTCGATGGCCTGGCTCACCCGTCCCACGGGCCATACCGTTGTTCTCGCATCTTCGGCATCCTGTGCGCTACTCTTGGGGAGAATGCACGTGGTAAAGCCGAATTTAGAGGCTTCGCTGACCCGCTGGCGCACCATATCCACGCCCCGCACTTCGCCCGCCAGCCCGATTTCGCCAAACGCGGTCAGGTGAGGCGCGGCCGGGGCCTCCATGAAACTGGATACCAGGGCCAGAGCAATGGCCAAATCGGCCGCCGGTTCGTCCAGCCGGACCCCGCCGGCAACATTGACAAAGACGTCCCGGTCAGCAAAGTGCAGACCCGCGCGCTTCTCGAGGACCGCGAGGATTAGACTTACGCGGTTTGGGTTGACCCCCGTTACCGTTCGCCGGGGAGAGCCCAGATTCGACCCGCACACGAGGGCCTGCACTTCGACCAACAACGGCCGCGTGCCTTCCACGCTCGGCAGCACGATCGAACCGCTAACCCCTTCCGGGCGCTCATTGAGGAAGAGGGCGCTCGGGTTAGGCACCTCTTGGAGGCCGGTCTCGGTCATCTCAAAAACGCCGATCTCGTTGGTTGAACCAAACCGGTTCTTCACGGCGCGCAGGATGCGCAGGGCCTGCTTCCCCTCACCCTCGAAATACAGCACGGTATCAACGAGATGTTCCAGCATGCGCGGCCCGGCTATCGAGCCGTCTTTCGTGACATGGCCGACAAGAAAAACCGGCGTGCCCGATTTCTTGGCCAGGCGAAGAAACTCGCTTGCGCAATCCCTCACCTGGGAGATGCTCCCCGGCACGCCAGGCGATTCGGCCGAATACACCGATTGGATGGAATCCACCACGACCAAGCTGTACGCGCCCTCCAAGACGTATTTCGATATGGCCGTCAGCTCCGTTTCAGTCAGCATGAGGAGGTTGTCGGAGAGGGTTCCGAGACGCCGCGCGCGGAGCTGCGACTGGCTGAAAGACTCCTCGCCGGACACGTAAAGCACCGGCTGTCCTTCTGTCGCCAGGCCATGAGAGACTTGCAGCATAATCGTCGATTTGCCAATGCCGGGGTCGCCCCCCACAAGGGTCAGGGACCCCGCCACAATCCCTCCGCCCAGAACGCGGTCGCACTCCAAGATACCCGTGGAAATCCGTGCAGGCGGCTCCCGGCCTTGCTCGGTCACAGGAATCGGTTTGCCACCGTCACTTATCGTTGTGCGGACGTGCTTGCCGGCTTCCACGAAGGGTTCTTCGATAACCGTGTTCCACTGTCCGCAATCCGTGCAGCGGCCGACCCAGCGCATGTAGGTCGCGCCGCACTTCTGGCACACAAATGTCGATTTGGTCTTGGCCACAAAGAGATTCCCGTGAGAAGTTTCTCGTGCCTTGAAACCACGATCTCTACACGTTTACCGCCGCACAGGAGGCTCATAACGCCTGAAGAATACCAGATGAGAAAGGCCCGATAAAGCACCCGTATATCTTTGAGCACCAGCTATGTCTTCAGGAACGCCTGCAGTTTGGTCCGGAAATCTTCGGACGATATCTCGGTCCCTGAAGCAGAGTAAACGATATTGCCGCTTGTGTCCTGCAGGACGATTGAAGGAACAGCCTTCACACCGTACTTGATAACGGCCGGGTCTGCTTGGGAATACAAAACACGGATGTTGATGAATTCGGCTAATGCCTTCTGGATGAACGGCTCCTGAAAGACCATTTCTTCAAGTCTTGAGGATTCCTCCGTGCCATCGTAAAAGAAGATGCACACAGGGCGCTTGTACTGCGAGGCGATAGTCATTCCCTCGTCATACTTGTAGTACCATTGTAAGGGCTGGGGCGGGGAATCGTCCGGGCTGATGGCGCCTGAGCCCGTTGCGGTATCCGATGAGGACATGCCGCTCTTCACCTTACCGGCCACGAAAGGGAATCCTATCAAAAGTATCAATAGCACGCCAACAACGCAGGCCAGGGTCAGGTAGAACCGCTTATTGGACGACCGCCGCGGCATCTCGGCAAAATCCGGCGCGGGGGAGGGGGCGCTGGGAGCCGCCGCCGCTCCACTCTGCCGGGTGGCGTCATGACCCATCAGGCTTGCCAAATCCGTTGGCCCCTCTTCGATGGCGCCATGCTCGCGCCGCAAACGGTTCAGAAGAGTCTGCGATTTCTGATCGTTATGCATGGCCACCGCCTGTTCGCAAATACGGATGGCTTCCAGCGCCCGCTGCAGTTCAGCCAGACACATGGCCCGGCCATAGAGAACGTCCTTTTGATTCGGGAACGCGGCGTTGATTTCGTCCAGCATGATCAGCGCCTCGGGATACCGTTTTTGCGCAAACAGCGTCTTTGACTGCTGAAACTTCTGGGCCGCCTCTTGACTCGTCATAGCGGATTCTCCCTCATATTCAATCGGCTGGTCTAGGGATCTGGCCTCAGTATACACGTTTCCCGCTGGGTCACCTCAATTGCGCGGCTATGCTGGCGCGAGCAGCCAGTCGAGGGCCGGGGAAGCGTCAAGTGGCTCACGCGGTCCCGTATATGGTATGTATAAGCCCCTCATGTGTTACAAATGAAGAAGAAAGGTGGAACACACTGATGGAACCCCTTCAATTCCTGACTGGCGGACAGGTTCGCGCCCTCCAGCGCGAGTTCGGCACCCCCGTGTACGTATACGACGAGGCAACCCTTGAAAACCAGGCCCAACAGGTCCTCCATTTCCCGAATCCCTTCGGGCTGACAGCTCGGTTTGCCATGAAGGCCCTGCCGACGGGTGCTATTCTCCGGCTGCTCCATGACCTCGGGCTTCACATTGACGCCAGCAGCGGTTACGAAGCCTCGCGCGCGATGATGGCGGGAATTCCGCCACAACATATCCAGCTGACGGCCCAGGAAATGCCCGGAAACCTCGCAGAGCTGGTCGGGGCCGGGATTCAGTTCAATGCGTGCTCCCTGGCTCAGCTTGCCGCCTTTGGAAAGCTGTTTCCGGGCGCGTCTTTAGGCGTACGAATGAATCCGGGGATGGGTTCGGGCCACAATAACCGGACCAATGTCGGCGGGCCTTCCTCGAGCTTTGGCATCTGGCGCGATTATGTGCCTCGCGTGCTCGAGACTTGCATACAGCACGACTTGCATGTCACCAGAGTGCACACACACATTGGTTCCGGGGGAGACCCAAAGGTCTGGACGAAATGTGCAAACCTCTCGCTCGAAGTCGCCGCCCAATTCCCCGAAGTCACTACCCTGAATCTCGGCGGAGGGTTCAAGGTGGCCCGCATGCCCGGAGAACAGTCCGCGGACCTGCAGGAAATCGGCGCGGCCGTCAGCGGGCTTCTTTCGAAACATGCCGATACCCACGGCAGGTGCCTGAGACTGGAAATCGAACCGGGTACCTTTCTTGTGGCCAATGCGGGCGCGCTTGTGGCACGCATCATGGATGTCGTAGACACGGGCGCGGATGGGTACGCGTTCATAAAGATAGACGCGGGAATGACTGACATCCTCCGTCCGGCGCTCTATGGAGCACAACACCCGATAACGCTCGTTCCAGCCGCCGAAGAGGAGCGCGCGGAAGCAGAGTACCTCGCCGCGGGGCATTGCTGTGAAAGCGGCGATGTATTGACCCCTGAACCGGGCAACCCCGAAGGGCTTCTGCCGCGCCGTCTCCTCGAGGCCCGCATCGGCGACCTGCTGGTGGTCGGAGGCGCCGGCGCATACTGCAGCGCCATGTGTTCTAAGAACTACAATTCCTTTCCGGAACCGGCTGAGGTCCTGCTGAAGAAAGATGGCGGGATGCAGCTCATCCGAAAGCGGCAGACCCTGGCTCAACTGCTTGCCAACGAGATTCTACCCTGACAATTCTTTGTCCGGCCGCGGAAAACGCAGGTGGAGATAGCCGATTCCTGCCGTCAGTGCCGACGCCGCAATACCGATGAGCCACCAGGGAAGGCCCGCCTGTCCCGCGGAGAGGTTACCGATGGCCTGGGCAAGCCTCGGGGGAATCCGCTCAGACGCGATCAGCACTGCTGTGCCGTTGAAGACAAAGTGCGCCAAGATGCCGTTCCAGAGCGAGCGTGTCCGCCAAACGACATACGTGAGGACGACGCCGGTCAGGCCTGTCAGCACGACACGGTAGATGCTGAGGTGGAATACGCCGAACAGAATACCAACTGCCGGGATCAGGGCCCAGGAAGGCAGGCGCTTCTCCAGACCCGACAGGATCGCCCCCCGGAAAAGCAGTTCCTCGCATATGGCCGGCGACACAGCCACCACGGCCAGGAGCACGAAAACATTGGTCTCGCCCAGGCGCATCGCCTGAACGTACTGTCTGGAGATTTCTTCGGGCATCGGTAACACGCTGTTGTGCCAAATACCCAATTGAAACGCGAGCACCAGCCATGATAACCCGATCACGAGCGTTGCGATTGCCCCGTCAATCCTGAACGACCGCAGGCGGAACGCGTTCAGCAGATCGACCCGCACATACCAGAGCAGTCCGACCGCCGGCAATGCTATCAGCACCCATTCCGTAATCAACAGGCCGCCCATGAGATTCTTCGACTGCACATAGACGCCCACGTAGAAGATGAGCAGGATGACCAGCGTGTACAGCGTCATGGAAATCCCGACGGTGGGCTCCGCACGGGGGCGCAACAGTGAACGGCGCAGGGTAAGAGGAAGGCCCTTGTCTTCGGACAAAATGACGTCTTCGCGCTGGAACAGCCAAGTCGCGCAAACCAGGGAGAGCAACGCATAGATGCTCGTGCTCAGCAAGACGCTGAAAATGGCCTCGGGCGCCGCGCGGTCGGTGAGCAGGTCACGGAAGAGCAGGCCAATATTGACGATGGGAACAAACTGCAGAATCGAACCCAGTTCGAGGCCTGGCAAGCCGGCCAGCCCGGCCGGAATCGTTATTACCAGGAAGAAAGGGGTTACATAATTCTGAGCCTCTTTGAATGTGCGCGCCAGCACCGCGACCGACATCATCAATGCCGAGACAAACAGCGCCAGAGGCACCAGCAGGAATATCATCAGAAACGCCGTGCCCAACGGAAACTCGACAGGCGTCTTCTCGGGACTGACCTGCATCTTCGTGAGCAAATCGGAAAGGTGGAACGTAAACGTCATCGCCATGCTGGCAAGGTTCAGCAAACCCGTCAGCATCGAGATGCAGAAAACCGTCAAGAACTTGCCGCACACGATCTCGAACTTGGTCGCCGGCGTAGACAGCAGCGCTTCAAACGTGCCTCGCTCTTTCTCGCCCGCCGTGAGATCCACCGCCGGATAGAACGCCCCGATACCAACCATGAGAACCATAATCATC
>ENA-UPSM01004163-UPSM01004163.1-activated-sludge-metagenome-genome-assembly--contig:-NODE-4163-length-15556-cov-5.671570_pt1 | contig 15556 bp, 14 predicted proteins | sample MGYA00238181_ERZ773283 | MGnify/ENA primary metagenome ERZ773283 (study PRJEB29023, sample SAMN05720199) | activated sludge metagenome | isolation source: Anaerobic digester | place: Japan...
CAGCCCCTTCCTCACGGGGTGTCTTCGGCTCAGCTAGAAACAGACGAGACGCGGATTCGAGATTTGATGCAACAAGACGAAGCAGTGAAACGAGGTTCGTCGTGTCTGAACTGAACGATACGATGCCTGAAAAACCGACGCGTGGGGTCTTGCGGGAGATTGTTCGCGACGCGGTCATCGTGACGGCGCTGTCGGCGCTGGTGGCAGTAGGAGTAAACGCGTTGCGAGAGGAAGGAATCCGGTGGGTGCAGCAAGAAGAGTACGACATTCTCGTGCCTTGTCCTGAGCCCGTAGGCGAACCGGAGGTCATGAAAGGCGATGATGCGCGGATGAGCGATGGCAAGTCCTTGTTGCTCGATGTGCGGTCGAAGCAGGAGTACGACGCCTGGCACGTGTCGGGGGCTCGCAGCCAACCCTTCGATTGGTTGGGGCCACCGGTGGATGAAGAAGTCAAGACGGTTGCGAAGCAAGTGGCGGCGAGCCGTGCGCAACGAGTGATCGTCTACGGGGATGGCGACGACCCGGATTCCGGCAAGGAGTGGGCCAAGCTATTGTCCGGCGCCAATATCAAAAACGTATTTTACGTGGAGGGAGGGGCACCTTCGCTGAACCCGAGTTTGCCAAAGCCGGAGGCTCTACCACCCCTCGATGATACGACGGCTCCTCCGATCGAAGCGCTGCCCGATGCTCAAAGCGCGGATTCCGAGCAGAATGAAAAGGAGGCGCCATGAATCGTCTGCTCGCTTGGCGCGGTCATGCATGGATTTCCCTTGTCGTCCGTCTATATCTTGGAGGTGTTTTTCTCGCGGCATGCGCGCACAAAATCCTGCATCCCGAAGTATTTGCCGTCGATGTGGCGACCTACCAGTTCTTGCCGCTCTGGTCGGTGAACCTATTTGCGTTGGTGCTGCCGTGGATCGAAGCGTTTACGGGCGTGATGCTGGTGTTGGGGATACGGGTTCGTGCGGCGAGCCTGCTCATCATGGGGATGATGCTTTCCTTCATGGTGGCGCTATCCTGGGCGTTGGTTCAGGGGCTCGACATGTCTTGCGGATGTTTTGCATCGCAAGCGGCTGCGGAAGACGACCCTATTTCGTGGGTCACGTTGTTGCGCGACGCCGTTTGGCTCGTACAGTCTATCTACGTGCTCGTGGTCGATCGGGATGCGATTGGCGTGGAGCGTTGGCTTCGCAAGTGGAGGAAACGTCATGGGTAGCCGGTTATTATTGATGATGGCGCTCAGCGCGCTGGTGTTGATTCCGCGATTGGCTTTGGCACAAACTCCTGCCTGTGACAGTTTGAGCGGGGAAAAGAAGGCGCTGGCGACGGCATTGTTGAACGAGCAGCATTTGTATGATTGCTGCGACGGCACGATTCAGGAGTGTTTGAAGGAGGGCAAGTGTTCGCTGGCCACTCGATTGGCGAATCAGGTTTGTCGCATGGCGGCAGCGGGAAAGGATAAGGGCACGATCGAACGAGCGCTCAGCCAGAGGGCGACGAGCATGATGAGCGCGCGAGCCGTACCGATTGACAACTCACGAGCGGAACGGGCGGGAGAGGCGAACGCACCTGTCACTCTTTCGCTCTATCTTTGCGCGCGTTGTCCTTATTGCGCGAGGCTCGTTCCGCAATTGCACAAGGAGATTACGGAAGGCGCTTTGAAAGGCAAGGTCAAGGCATATGTGCGGGAGTTTCCCATCCGAAGCCATCCTGGCTCCACGGAAGGAGGGATGGGGATGGTTGCGGCGCGCCGCTTGGGGAAAGGATGGCCTTTCTTGCTCCATCTATATCGAATTTTTGATCGCTTCGATCCTGCCAACATGCCGAAATGCGCTGCTGAATACGGCATGGACGAAGAAGAATTCCGCAACTTGCTCAACGATGAAGGCGTGCGACGCGAGCTGACGGCTTCCAAGAAAGAAGGCGTGCGCAATCGCGTGGATGCCACCCCCACGCTATTCATCAATGGGCGCAAGTACACCGGCGACCTGAGCATCGAAACCGTCGTCGACGTGCTTGCGGAAGAAGCAGAGCGAGTTCGCGCAAAAGCGACCAAGTAAAGCCAACCGTCATATCTTTCCTTGCAGCGGATCATCACTCGGTCTTGCGTCTGCCGATGTGTCAGGTACTCTTCTGACATGAACGCCAAGATGGTTTTCGCAAGCTTCGGGGTCTTGTTGGCCGCGAACGGGCTTGGATGTTCGTCGTCTGCTGAAGCTCTTTTCGATCGCAAACCCGTACCGGGGACCGATCTCGATGCCTCGGCTGATACGGGAGAGAGCGGAGGATCTCAGAATGTGGGAGGTTCGGGGGGGGCTTCCACGGGAGGCAGTGGAGGCGGCAACTACGGCGGAACTGGGGGATCTGGCGGCACCGGAGGAGGCGGATTTGGCGGCTCTGGGGCGGAAGCAGGCACCGGAGGAGGCGGATTTGGCGGCTCTGGCGGGTCTGGCGGCACCGGCGGTGGCGGATACGGCGGCTCTGGCGGCACCGGCGGAGGCGGATACGGCGGCACTGGTGGCTCCGCGCCGATCGATTGTTCCGCATCTTGTGCGAGTGCGTGCGCTGGTGGCAGCGCCACCGCAGAATGCTTTGCGTGCGAAACATCTGTTTGCGGTACCGTTCGAAGCAAGGCGCTCTCAGCACCACAGGCTAGCCAGTTCACAAATTGCGTAAATGACTGCAGTGACCAATCGTGTCGCAACCAATGCTGTAGTTCGTACAGACAGGCGTGCGATGCAGCGTTGATCTACTGGGACTGCGTTTGCGGATATGATAACGCTTCCTGTATAACGCAGTGCTCGAGCGCCTGTGCGGGGGGAGGCATGAGTTACGATTGTCAACAGTGCGCGAATAGCTCACCGTGCGCCACGGAATACTACGACTACCAATACGCCACGGATGCCCAAGACTACTCTAATTGCCGATCGCAGTGCCAAGGGGTCTCGTCTTGTCAGGCGACTTGCTGTACGAAGTACCCCACGGCCTGCAAAGAGCGCAAAGAGTTGATTGATTGCATTTGTAACTGATGGCTCGCCGTCGGTGACAAGGGCGCATGTCGGCAATTGGGGAACCGAAAACAACACTCGGCCAACCGAACGCGAAGTGCAGGGTCGCAGTTTGGTGCGGCAACGTATCAATTCGACTGGAGCGTTGCGCTGTTCGTCGGTTGCTCCTAGCGTGACAGGCCATGGCGCTTTGGTTTCGCTATGTTTTTTTCGGCCTGGTTCCCTTGGTTGCCGGGTGTGAGCGCACCCCTTCCGAACCCAAATACGTCTCTTCGGCTGCAGCTCCCGCGGTTTCCACCGAGGCAGACGTCACGGATACGGACAGATCCTATCGGTTCGTGGCAGCCGGACGGATCGTGGCAATCGGTGATCTGCACGGAGATCTCGCGGCAACCCGAAAGGCGCTACGGGTTGCGGGGGTGATGAGCGACAAGGATAGCTGGAGTGGAGGGAATACCGTATTGGTGCAGACGGGGGACGTCCTGGATCGAGGCGATGACGAACGCGCGATATTGGATTTGTTGGATCGTCTGGAGCAGGAAGCGAAGGCGGCTGGAGGGCTCGTCCTTCGGCTGCAGGGGAACCATGAGGTGATGAATGTGGCTGGTGATTTGCGTTATGTGACGCGAGCGGGCTTCACGACCTTCGAGTCGGTGACATCGCCGGACAATCCCGCATTCGCCGCGCCATTCAAACCTCAGGAGCGTGCTCGAGCGCTGGCTTTCGCACCAGGAGGCCCCTATGCATTGCGCCTTGCTCGTCACAATACCGTCGTGATGGTCAACGATACGCTATTCGTGCATGGCGGGATATTATCCAAACATATCCGTTACGGGCTTGGAAGAATCAATGAAGAGGTGAAAGCCTGGATGCGCGCCGAGCGCCCTCGTCTTCCTGCCCTCATGCTCAGCGAAGATGCGCCCACGTGGAATCGTCGGTATTCGACCGCCCATGTGGATGCGCGGGATTGCCGGGTGCTTGCGACGGCGTTGAAGCATCTGGAAGCCAAACGCATGGTCGTCGGCCACACACCCCAAAAAGGTGGAATTACATCGGCTTGCGACGATCGCGTGTGGAGAATCGATGTGGGACTCGCTTCCTATTATGGGGGAGGTGCCGCGCAAGCGCTTGTCATCCAGGGCGATGAGGCACGTGTCGTAAGCGAGTGAGCAGCGACGCGGCCAAAGCTTGTGCCACGGATAGTGTCGCAAGCAACGAGCGATTTCGAAAGGATGAACATGCAAATTGCATCGCTCCTGGGCTCGACGAACGGCGCTGGTTCGTGCATGTTCAAACGTTGAAACGCACGATACAGCATGACCCATGGAGAGCCTCCTCGATCCGAACGTAGTGCAAGCCATTTTGGATAACTTATCGGAAGCGGTGTGCGCCTTCGATCTCCAACGTCGAATCACGTACTGGAATCATGGAGCAGAGGAGTTGACGGGGTTTGCTGCGCAGGAAGTGCTGGGGAAAAAATGCAGCGCGGGGATTCTGATTCATGTCGATGATCGTGGACGTCCCACGTGTCAATCGGGATGCATGCTAGGACAAGCCTTGCGAGATCGTCGAACGAACGATGCGGATTTGTTCATTCGACACAAAAATGGGCATCGAGTCCCTGTTCACGTTCGTTTCGCACCGCTTTTGAATCAGCAACAGGACGTCATCGGCGCACTACAAGTGTTTCGCGAAGGCACCGCAAGCCTGGCTTTGGCACAGCGTGTTCGTGAACTCGAACGGTTGTCTTTCCTCGATCCACTCACAAACCTGGCCAATCGTCGCTATGTGGACATCACCCTGCGATCGATGTGCAGCCAACTCAAACATGGAGGCATACCGTTTGGTGTGGTGTTGCTAGACATCGACGATCTGAAAACCATCAACGATCATCATGGCCACGAAGCCGGGGACATGGTCCTCAAGGCGGTGGCCAAAACGTTGCTCGAAACGTCACGTCCGTTCGATGTCAAGGGTCGGTGGGGAGGCGATGAATATATCGCCATCGTATCGAATGTGAATTCCGTGGGATTGGCGCAAACTGCCGAGAGGTTTCGCGCGTTGATCGAAGCCACCGCCGTGCCATACCACAGCATCGAATTGCGAACGACAGTGTCGGTAGGAGCCACCATGGCTCAACCGAGCGACGACGAATTCTCGATCGTCCGTCGAGCGGACGAAGAACTTTATTCGAGTAAGACGAGCGGGAAGAATCGCGCGTCGATCACGGGAGTTCGCATGGTGGGTTGAACGCAACAGGGGGGATTCGAATCGAGGGGGCATCCACCGCGAAAATTCTAAATATATCGTTATATTTCAAATAGTTACATCATTGACGCGAGACACAACCATCTGGGGGAAGTCCCGGTTCATGCGCGATAGATTTCGATGAGCGAGATCTCCGGGGGCGCGCCAATTCGCATGGGAGGTCCCCAAAAGCCCGTGCCACGACTGATATACAGCCATGTGTTTTGCACCTGATGCAGCCCGGATACGAAGGGTTGTTGCAAGGTTACGAAACAGGTCCAGGGGAAAATCTGTCCACCATGGGTGTGACCAGAAAGCTGCAATCCGACACCGTGTTTGGCTGCATCCCATACGCTTCGAGGTTGGTGAGCCAACAACAGGATTTCGCGGTTCGGAGGGATTCCTCGCACGGAAGCCGCGACGTCATGGGCGTGTCCCACCTTATGTCGAGCGGATTCGAAGTCGTTGACTCCGGCGAGATAAAACGCGTCATCCCCTTTTCCGATGGGCACATTTTCATTTTGCAGCACGCGGATCCCGAGTTGTTGGACATGCTCGACCCATGCCGGAGCGCCGCTGTAATACTCGTGGTTTCCCGTGACGAAGAACACGCCAGCTTTGGCTTTGAGTTTTGCCAACGGTGCCACGTCATCACGCAGGTTTTCGACCGTACCATCCACCAGATCCCCAGTGATCACGATGAGGTCCGGCTCGAGGGACATCACCTGGGCAACGACGCTTTCGACCCAGGAGCGTTTGAGAATCGGACCGATATGCAAGTCGGAAATCTGAACGATACGGGTCCCGTTCATCGAGGAAGACAAACGTGGCAAGGAGACACGGATGCGTCGGATGGGAATGGTTCCCAAGGCGGACGCAGCTCCTTTTGCCGTGCTGGAAAAACCGGTGAAAGCAACGCTTCCCGCAAGGATGCGAGCCAGAGTGAGACGTCGTTCCGGGTTGGTGGGAGCACGTTTCATGAGCCGTCGAACACCCCGCGCGGAAAGTTTTCCAAGATCGGTGAGCAGGAGCATCACGACGAGCAAAAAAGAGGTTCCGAGCCAACCGTACCCGATGGCGTACAGGGGTCGAAGGGAGTCGAAAGGCCAGGAGCGTCCACCGATCATGGCGAAAAGAAAAAGGGTGACGAGGGTCAGCAGGGCTATCTTTCCGGCCACTTTCCACCGCGGGGGAGGCTGTGTATCACGCAAGAGCCGGTTCCACAGATACGCGTGCCAACCCATCACGACAAGGAAAGCGACAAGGAAAAAGACGATGGCCTGGACAGAGGTATGCATGGAGTCGGTTGGATGCCGCGACGGCGCTTTTGGTCCCTCCTATTACTTGAGGATTGTTTTGCAACCGAGCAGCACTTCGACGCCTTCTTCGCTGAGTTTGACGCCTTCACAGGTGGCGGGGCAAAGCAGGATTTTGGTGGGATTCGTTTTGGAAGGATCGTCGTAATACCATCCGCCTTCTTTGGGATCGCAGGAGGCGGCGTCATTCACGTATTTGACGGGCACTTTTTCGGAGGAAGCCAGGGGTGTGTAGTAGACGTTGACGCGATCGAAGTCGAGGGTTTGGCCGGACTCGGGCTCGGGGATCTGGAATTGGCAAGCGCCGCTGGCGCGGATTTCGTTGAAGACGGTGACGAGTTGTGAGGCGACGGTGGAGCCATTGGCGAGATAGGCGTCGCCAGTTCCGCCAGCTTTCGCGATCGCGTTGAGGTCCTTCAAGTCACCGATACCGAGCACGAAGGTGGGAACGGAAGGGGGATTGGAAAAAGCGGTGGCGGCGGCCACGGCAGCGCCGTCGATGGTGTTGAAGGTGCAGTTGTTGGGTTCTCCATCGGTGGCGAACAAGACGTGGACGAGGTGAGTTGGGTTGTCTTTGGCGTATTGTTTGGCGTAGATGAGGGTACCTTCGAGGGAAGGCTGGGTGGGCGTGGCATCGCCATCGGGGTCTTTGTCGTTGATGGCCTGGACCAAAGCGTCTTTGTTGCCAGGCAAGGGCGCGATGGGGACGACGGGTTGCCCATAATCCAGGGGATCGCAGGAGACTTTGGGAACGAGGGCACCGTTGCAGACTCTTGCATTTGGCGTTTTAGGCGTCATCCAGGGCATACACGGGCCATACAATCCGCAGTCTTCGTTTTTGGTGCAGGCGCTGGTGCAGGCAAAGGCGATTCCTATGAATTCACATAATCCCAGGGCGCCGCAGTCTCCGCCGGGCTTACACGAGCCGGGGATGACGGTAGTTGGTGGAGGTTGGTTGGGAAGGTAGGTCAGACCCACACCGATACCCGACGACAACGGGTCCGAGATGATGTCTTTGAGGGCGGCCACGACACTCGGCCAGACCACGGGAGAATTGTTGGAGCCCTGCATCGAACCGGTAGCATCGAGCAGAATGTAAACGTCGAGGGGAGCCAGCTTTCCCGGGAAGGATTGTCCCACGCAGGCACTTTCCTCATCGAGCTGGCCATCGCCCGTGGAAGCTTCGAACAGGGGTCCACCGCTGTTTGCGGCGCTTCCGTCGGTCGCGGTGCCACCTTCTTCGTTACCGCCTCCACCGCCGCCTTGATTGAAGGTGTTGCTTTCAGAATTTGCGCTGCATGACACGAACGACAACGCGATAAGGGCGATGGGGATCGCTCCCGCAAGGCCAATTCGAAAACCGAAGGGGATGCGCATCGGACCTCCGCGTCCCGGCGCTGAGCCAATCGGCATGCCAGGACAATCGATCTAGTGTACCGTGGTTGAGAAGGGATGGGCAACCCGGACAGATCGAAAGCGGTTGTGCGTGGGTTCGAAAGACGAACACAAAGCGGGAAACGGGGATCGGTGATCTTGTTTGGACGAAGCCCGCAAAGCGGGCCGGCAGGATCAATCACGCGGCAACACTAGCGCAAAGGCTCTCGGCCATTTATGCTCCAGTCATGGACTTTTCGATGCGCTTATTGGCCGCGGGCCTGGGTTGTTCTTTGTTATTCGCTGGAACGGTTGCATTTGCGCAATACCAGCCTCCTCCTCCCGGCTATGGGCAGCCGCAACCCGGTTATGGTCAACCGCAACCGGGCTATGGTCAGCCTCCCCCTCCTGGCTACGGGCAGCCCCAGCCTGGCTATGGTCAGCCCGGATATGGTCAGCCACAGCCTGGCTATGGTCAGCCCGGATATGGTCAGCCACAACCCGGATACGGACAGCCTGGCGGGTACAATCAGGGCCCGCCTCCACCGCCTCGCAAGCCTCCGCCCGAGGACATGCTTTCGGTGCGTTTCGACCCGCTATCCTGGATCTTGCGTGGGCGCCCATCGCTCGAGATCGAATACCTACTGCTCGATTGGTTGACGGTAGAGGCCGTTCCGATGCTCGGCACGCAGCCGATGATTTTCGATTCCTTCGAGCAATCCGGGGCCGGAATTGGAGCGGGACTGGGCATCTGGCTCGATGGCAAAGCGTTCTCCGGGTATGTGCTGCGTCCGTTGATGCAGATCAACGCCATGCACTACAAAACAGACTACACGGGAACGCTCATGGAAAATGAATCCAACGACATCGAGCATACCGAGGTTCGTGTGGGCGGCATGATCGGCGGGCATAATCGTTGGGATTTTTTCACCATTGCCTGGGGAATCGGGCTGACCGTGGATACCAATGTGGACAACACCGACAGGACGCTTCGCATGAGTGAGGCCTCAGCGGCTAAAATCCATCAATTTGGACAGGTTTTCTCGCCCAAGGTCGATCTCATCTCCCGTTTATCGTTGGGCGTGGTTTTCTAAGTTCCCCGTCGGAGCCGTTCGCGCATGCCTCAATTGGTTTTCGAGGTTGCCTGCGTGGCAATCATTGTCCTGACGCTCGTGTGGATGGCGCGCAGGGAGCCCATCGGGGAGCTGGTGTCGAATTATGTGGCGCTCGCCGTGGCCGGTTGGCTGTCGGAAGAGTCATGTATGTGGCTTTACCGCTTCTATGGTTACGCGGATGTGTGGAGCGTGTACGCGCATCGAATGCCGCTTTTGGTACCGCTGATCTGGCCGCTGGTCATCCTATCCGGGCGCGCGTTCGTGCAAGCGTTATGGCCTGGAAATCGATGGTGGTCCCATGCGTTGCTCGGTGTGGTCGTCGCGTTCGACGCCTCGCTAGTCGAAGTCGTGGCGGTTCGCGCGGGGCTGTGGTCCTGGTCGGAACCCGGTCATCTTGGGGTGCCGCTCATCGGTATGTTGGGATGGGGCTATTTTGCCGTGGGGGCGAGCGTGGCGTTGTCCTTTTCGAAAAGGTGGCGTCCTGTCGCGATATTGGTGTTGGCAATGGCCGCCACGCATGCGTTGATCCTGGTTTCGTGGTGGGGCCTGTTTCGCTGGTTTTTGCGCGGGGATCTGGGACAGGCTTCCACCTTTGGGGTGCTGGTGATCGGGGCCATCATCACCGTTTTCGTCGTCAGGGCGCGCCGTCAGAACCGCAGCGTGTCGATGGCGGTGGCGGGGCCTCGTATGCTAGCCGCAACACTATTTCTTGTGCTGTTGGTGCTTTCGGCGGGAGCAGAGGGGCCTTATTGGTGGCATGTTCTTGCGCTGACCATCCCTTATGTCGCGGCCCTTCGTGGATGGGCGCAACAGGTCCAACCCACCACGCCCACGATGAAACAGGCGTGACGACAGCCGTGCGCAACAGGGGACGGGCAATACGCCAGCCTGCGACGACTTATCTGTAACATATTGTTTTAATTAATTTTTTCCCTGTTCCTCCGCATGCACGGGGAATTGTCGTGGGGCGATGAAAAGCACGAGCAGCACGAATACGCTCAGGGCGGTCATCCCCCAGAAGAGGTGGTCGGTTGCGATTCCGATGGAGTCACGCAGCCAGGCTCGCACGGATTCGGGGGTGTTGGCATCGTGCAGCACGTCGATCACGGAATTGACGTTGCTCGGCATGGGTTCATCGAGGGAGTGGGAAGCGGTTTGAAGGCGATTGGCGATGGCGGCATTGAATACGGCGCCGAACAGAGCCGCGCCCAGGCTTTGCCCCAAGTTGCGAGAAAACATGATGGCGCCGGTGACGACACCGCGTTGGTTCCAACCGATCACCGATTGGCTTCCGACCAGAAGAGGGGTGGAAATCAGGCCAAAGCCAGCGCCGAGGATGACCTGGTCGAGGGCGACGGCCCAGATGGGCTGAGGTTTGGGCAGGAGCAGAAAAGCCACGGAGCCAAGGATCATGAGCCCGGCACCGATCACGGCCGAATCACGGAAGCCGATGCGCATATACAGGCGTCCGGAAAGGGCCGAAGCGGTGGGCCAACCGATGCTCATGCAGCCAAGGACGAACCCCGCGCCGATGGCTCCCATGGCATGCACGGATTGCAGGAAGGTAGGTAAGTACGAGTTGGGGGCCATCATGACCAGTCCCATCCCTGCTCCGGCAAGGTTGGAGCCGGCGAGGGCCGGTATGCGCCATAACCATCCTGGCATCACGGGAGCGGAAGCTCGGCTTTCGACCCATACGGTTGCGATCACGAGCAATGCCGCGAGGGCGAAGATGGAAAGGCTTTGCCACGAAACCCACGCCCAACTTTGTCCGCCTTCTAGCAATCCGAACATGATGGTGCTTGCGGCCGCGAGCACGAGGATCGCGCCGGCATAGTCGATGCGAGGGTGCCCCTTTTCAAATTTCTCATGTAAAAACAAATGGATAAGTGCGATCGCCAGGATCCCCACAGGCAGGTTGATCAAGAAAATCCATCGCCAGGATACGTATTCCGCCAACGCACCGCCGAGCAAAGGTCCGGTGATGGCGGCGATGCCCCAGACGCTCGACAGCCATCCTTGCACCGCGGCCCGTTCGCGTACGGAATAAAGGTCGCCGGCCAACGTCGAGATGGTGGCCATGGCGCCGCCGGCACCGAGACCTTGTATGGCGCGGAACACGATCAGCGACGTCATATTCCAGGCAAGCGACGAGGTTGCGGAACCGATGAGGAAGACCACGGTGCTTCCGATCAGGACGGGCTTACGCCCAAACAGATCCGAGAGTTTGCCATAGATGGGAATCGTTACCGTTTGCGCCAGCAGGTAGATGGAAAACACCCAGCTAAACAGGCCGAAGCCACCGAGGTCCGACACGATCTGGGGAATCGCGGTCGACACGATGGTCGTATCCATCGCGGCGAGCATCATCGTCGCCATCAGCGCGGCGAGCACCAGCCCGCGCCGTCGTTTCTTACCGTGGTCTTGCATCTGTTTTGGGAAGCTGGGACGGCATCACGATGATGTCATCGCACGCATTGCCGCATCGAGTCAGGAATGCCAGCGGCGCGGAACATGCGACTATCATGGCTCTGTCGCAAGAGGCAATCTCGGGGAATGCATCGGGCAAAGCCCCTCGAGGACCCACGAACGGCGTTGAACCGCTGGCATCTGGGCGGTGTTCCTGACGAAGCGGGCGTGCTACAACCGCGCCGTGACTTCGCTGTCTTCGTCTGGAGGCGTTGCCTCACCCACGGCAACCACGAGTTGGTTGGCGGATGTGTCCATCATCATCCGGTATCACATCATGCTCATCGCGATGGTGGCGATGGTCGTTTTTGGGTGGTTGATGACGGGCAAGTACCATGTCGAACTGATGGTCTGGGTGGCTCTGGATTGGTTTCTCATCAACCTGCTCAATCGTGTCACGGACATCGATGAAGATCTGCGCAACGAAATCCCGGGGACCGAACGGGTGGCGCGTCGCAAGCGAGTGCTCACGTTCGGATGCTTTGCGCTGATGGCTGCATCGTTCGTGGCATCGCATTGGTTTTGGCCGGGATTGACGGTGTGGCGAGCGATCGTTCAGCTCATTGGGCTTGGGTACAACTACAGGATTGTGCCCACACTGAGCGGTCTGTCCCGTTTCAAGGAGATTTACTTTTTCAAGAACTTCGGGTCATCGGTGCTCTTTGTGCTGACGTGTTTCGTATATCCCTTGGCATCGGATCCCTCGGCGCGGGTGATGGGGTGGGCTGGGGTGGCCGCACTGATCCTTTTTTTTGTCCCATTCGAGCTAACCTACGAAATTTTATACGATTTTCGTGATATCAAGGGCGATCAGGCGCAAGGGGTTCCCACCTATCCGGTGGTTCATGGGCAAGAGCGAGCGCGTCAGATCATCGATGGTTTGCTCGTGGTTTCGGCGCTTGTCTTGGGGGTGGCGTTGGCGGCTGGCGTGCTTGGCGTGCGCGAGGGATTGATGATGGCTGCCCCGCTGATTCAGTTTTTTTTCTATCGTCCACGGGTTCGACGAGGAGTGACTACGCCGGACTGTGTTTGGCTCACGCATTTGGGCACGGCCCAGCTCGTGATGTTTGTGGTTGGCACGGCGGTGTGGGGGAAGCTGGGGTTGCCAGCCAACATCTTCTTGCACTAGGGAAAGCGTCTGTCCCGCGCGAGCATCGAGCGAAAACGGGTGGTCCGGGGTCTCGAAGCGTGCGGGAAACATGGTCGAGCGTCAACGTCATGCCTTCGTTCGCAACTCATCCTTACGCCTCATTCATCCAGGAAATCGAGAAGCCGGCCCGTTATGTGGGAGGGGAATGGGGGCAAGTGCGCAAGCCGTGGGATCGGACTCGCGTGCGAATATGCCTTGCATTTCCCGATATTTTCGACATTGGGATGAGTCATCTGGGCACGCGGATCTTGTATGCGGAGCTGAATGAGGCGCCGGACATGCTTTGCGAGCGTGCGTTTTGTCCATGGACGGACATGGAGCGGGCATTGCGTGAGCGCGGTCTGCCCTTGCTATCGCTGGAAAATGCGAAGCCTTTATCGGCTTTTCACGTGGTGGGCATCTCGTTGCAGCACGAGCTTGTCTACACCAATGTCCTTACGCTTCTCGATCTGGGAGGGATTGCGCTTCGATCATCGGAGCGAGCGGACAGCGATCCGCTGGTGCTCGGAGGAGGTTCGGTGGCGTCGCATCCCGAACCGGTAGCTGATTTTTTCGATGCCTTCGTGATTGGAGATGGGGAAAAAAAAGCGGCGGAGGTGGCGCGACGATGGGTGGAGGATCTCGAAAGGGGGGTAGGGCGTGAAGAGCGTCTTCGCCATCTTGCGAGCCTTGGGGGTGTTTATGTTCCTTCGCTCTACGAGCATCGCTTCGATGCGCGTTGTGGGCGCGAGGTGGTCGATCGACCGCGGTATTCCGAAGCGCCTTTGCCTGTCGTTCGCGCCACGGTTCCCGAGCTTGGGATGTTTCCCACGAGGTTTCCTACCGGCGGGCCGGAAGCGGTTTTCGATCGTCTATCGATCGAGATCGCTCGCGGATGCAGCCAGGGCTGTCGATTCTGCCAGGGGGGAATGATCTTTCGGCCGGAAAGGGAGCGCGATCCCGCGACCATCGTGGAATGCGTGCTGCAATCGCTGGCGCATAGCGGCCAAGACGAGATCTCACTCACATCGCTTTCGCCCGCGGACTACACGGCGATGGCCCCTCTGGTGGCCCAACTCTCCCACCATCCGTCCCTTTCCCATGTGGCGCTCAATGTATCGTCGTTACGAGCTTATGGTCTCGATGACCCGACATTGGACGAGATACGTCGGGTTCGTGTGAGCAACTTGACGTTCGCGCCGGAGGCCGGGACCCAGCGCTTGCGAGAGGTGATCAACAAGAACGTGACGGAAGAGCAATTGCTCGAGACGGTGCGGCGGGTCGTGCGACGAGGTTGGGAACGGATCAAGTTGTACTTCATGATTGGTCTTCCCACCGAGACACAAGAGGATGTGGAAGCGATCGTGCAGTTGACGTCGCGTGTTCGAGCGGAGGCGAGGGCCGCACGCGAAAGCAAGGGAAGATCGGTTCAGGTGACGGCATCGGCTTCCACGTTCGTTCCCAAGCCACACACACCGTTTCAATGGGCGTCGATGGTGGATCTGGATACGGTGAAGGAGAAGCATCGACGCATCGTGGTGTGGGCGCGCGAGCATAAGGTGGATATCAAGATGCATGAGCCGCATGGCAGCGTGCTGGAGGGGTTGTTGTCGCGAGGGGACAGGCGTTTGGGCCCTGTGATCGAAGACGCCTGGCGCGCGGGCTCCCGATTCGATGGGTGGGAAGGCAATGTGAAATGGGGGATCTGGCTGGCGGCGATGGAGCGCCACGACCTGCAACTCATTGATTATATAAAAGAAATTCCAAACGAAGCCACAACGCCGTGGAGTCATATCCATGTGGGGGTAAGCGAGGAGTTTTTGCGTCAGGAGTGGGAAAAGGCCCAGCGATTCAAGCACACGTTGCCGTGTTTGCGTCCCGCGGATCCCGCGTCGAAGTCGGACAAGCTCGTGTGTTATCATTGCGGGTTGGATTGCGATCTGGAGCAAGCGGCGCGGATTCGTTCGCAGCGCATGTCTGCCCCCGTTGCCGATCGAGCCCCGGCGGCGATGGTCGCGTCTTGCGATACGGTGCAATACCGATTTTGTTATGAAAAGATCGGGCGAGCGTCGTTGTTGGGTCATCTCGACATGGTCCGAGAGATGCCCAGGATCATGCGAAGGGCTGGTTTTGCAGTCGTATACACGCAAGGGTTTCATCCCAAGGCGATGATGGGTTTCGGTCCGGCTCTTCGTCTTGGTGTTCCGAGTTTCGAAGAATATGTGGATGTGAAGATGCAGGAGCTTGCGAATCCCGAAGAAGGATTGGCGAAGTTGAATGCGATCTGTCCGGAGGGGATTCGCTTCGTTCGGATGGTTCGATTACCGGACAAGGCGCCATCGTTGGTTCAAGCCATTGGGGAAGCTCGGATGCTATTGGGGATAGATCCAAGCGCGGTCGAGGCGCGCGGTGGAGTGTCGTGGTTGAAAGAGCGCCTGGGAGAATTGATGTCTTCGGAATCATTGCCGTGGATTCGAAACCACAAAGGAAAGGAGCGGACCCTCGATTTGCGTCCATGGATCTTGGAGCTTCGAATGGGAACGGAAGACGATGCGGTGAGGATGAGCGAAGCGGGGATACCGGGGTCCTGGGTCATGGTCCGTTTGCATCATGCGCTCACGGCACAGGGCAGTGTGCGAATCGACGAGGTCGTGGCGTTGATGGGTGAGCGAGAGGCGCTGCCCTATCGCGCGGTGCGAGTGGCGTTGACGAAAACGGGCGGGAGAAGTGTGATGCCGTCCGCGGAAGCTCTCGGGGTCGAGGTTTTGTAGCGATGGTCGAAGCAGGGATCGTCAGGACAAGCGGTTGCGCGTTTGGTCGACGAGATCGCAGAGGGCATCGATAAGGGGCTCGGCGGTGTTGAGACAGGGCACTCGTTCGAGCCAGAGGCCCTGTTGT
>ENA-UPSM01004167-UPSM01004167.1-activated-sludge-metagenome-genome-assembly--contig:-NODE-4167-length-15550-cov-8.053308_pt1 | contig 15550 bp, 14 predicted proteins | sample MGYA00238181_ERZ773283 | MGnify/ENA primary metagenome ERZ773283 (study PRJEB29023, sample SAMN05720199) | activated sludge metagenome | isolation source: Anaerobic digester | place: Japan...
AGCAATTGAATATCGACTTTGATTACGATTAACTATTTTTAAGAGACACTAGTGTTGTTTAACTATAATAATTTATTTTATGAAACGTATTTTATCTTTAGCTGTCCTGTTTTTAGGACTTGTTTTTAGTGCTCATGCAGAGTTAGAAGAAGGAACATTCAAATTCGGAGTTAGAGCCGGAGGAGGTTTTGCAACCTTGACTGGTGATGCTAGTGGATTAAGTTCAGTTTTCAACTTCCATGTTGGTGCTGTTGGTGACTATGCTTTCTCTGAGAGCTTTTATTTGGAGCCAGGTTTGTACTTCACAAAAAAAGGTACATCTTATGATTTAGGAGGATATTTTAGTAGTGAATCAATAGACGTGGATTTGTATTACTTGCAACTCCCAGTTTTGGCTAGCTATCGTTTCAATTTCACTGACAAATTCGGATTGAACTTGCAAGCTGGTCCTTACGCTGCATTCGGTTTGTTCGGATCATGTGGTGAGGATGAGAATGGTGATGATGTAAGCTCTTTTGATGATGGAAATTATAAAAGATTTGATGCAGGTCTTCGTCTTGCAACAGGTGCTCAATTCTCAGCATTCTCAGTATCTTTAGGTTATGATCTTGGTTTAATGAATATTTCAGATGCTGAAGAGGTTGATGCAAAGACAGCTTTGTTCTTTGTAACTCTTGGTTATGATTTCTAATCGAAAATCAAATTAGATATGGAGAGGGGAAGATTTAATCTTTCCCTCTTTTTTTTGAAATCGACAACTGTGAAATCTAATAAAGTTGTGAATGTTTGCCTTTTTCTTTTTTGCGAAAAAAACTAAAATTTGTTTTTTTACCTGATTCATAATAAATTGTGTAATTGTTTCAAAAATCTTATTTTTTTTATATATTTAAGAATCTGAGTTTGAGAAAATTTGCGAGTCTAACTATAATATTAAGATTATGAAACTATATATATCTATTGTGCTATTGCAATTATTACTTTTTTTTAATGCAACTGCCGAGATGGAGAAGGGTACTTTTCTGTTGGGTGCAAGAATAGGTGTGGGTGCATCAAATCTGAAAGGTGATGTGGCTGATAATTCGTCAAAGTTTAATTTTCATGCAGGTATTATTGCTGATTATGCTTTTTCACATCATTATTATATGGAAACCGGTTGTTTTTTGACCAATAAAGGATGTAAGTATGATGTCTTAGATAAGACTGAAACTATTAATATGTTTTATCTCGAATTTCCTATATTGTCTAGCTTTCGTATAAATATCAACAATGAATGCGGTATTAATTTGCAATTTGGACCATATGCTGCGATCGGTGTTTTTGGTAATAATAGAACTCTTCCTGATGAACCTAGAACTTTTTCGGAAGATGGTGGATTTAAAAGGTTTGATGCTGGTCTGAAACTAGCTGCAGGATGGCAGATCTCTGAGTTTTCTATTACCTTCGGTTATGATATTGGTTGCTTAAATGTATCTCATCTAGAGGGTTATTCTGTAAGAACAACATTGTTTCATACTACATTCGGATATGATTTTTAATCATAGAAGGAAAAATGCTGATAGAGAGATGTTTTAAACTTTTTCTCTTGATCTTTTTTATGATCTTTATGGATCAAGTGTAAAATTGTTCTTGACGCCATCCAGCACGCCACTTTTGGCGAGCCCTCAAGGCTAGGGTGCTCAAAATTGGGTCTAAAAAACGAGACGATCCTCGTTGTAGGGGCGCGATTTATCGCGCTGATGATAAATGAAAAAAGGTTGAATAAAAATTATAAATATTCAACCGAATACGTTTGCTGAAGAGCGCGATGAATCGCGCCGCTACAACGAGCTGTACTGACAATTTTTGCCTATTCATTGCGCTGTTAACCACGGACTTCGTCCGCGGCTATTATAATGCAGCCGCCTTGGTGGCTAATCGGTTGCTCATTATTTTCCCATTAAATAAGCTTGTTTTTGAGCGAAAATTTGAACCAAGTTTTGAGCACTCTACCTCAAGGCGTGTCTTTTCCTGATTATAGTTGACCTAAAATAGAATAGTTCGCGTTAATTCGTGGTCAAAAACTGTCTACGGACTTTTTTACTTGATCCGTCTTTTCTTCCTGTTTTCGCTACCTTTTCTTTTCTGTAAGTTGTATCTTTGCAAAAAATTTGAAAGCATGGACGAAAAGAACCATTTTCTTCAGTTGAAAAGTGTTAGACCTAGAGTTTATGGATTGGAATACGATCCCCTTATCAATTGGGAGATAAAAAGGGGCGAGCAATGGGCTGTTGTTGGTTTGAATGGAGCGGGTAAAACATTTCTTGCCGATTTCATATGTGGAAAATACGCTGTTCGTGAGGGCGAAATCAATTATGGTTATTGGTCGGTAGAGAAGGCTCATGAAACTGGAAAGTTTTATGCATCGGAGTTGATCCGTAAGGTGAGCTTCGAATCGGCTTATCTTTTGGCTGATTATAAGAACATGTACTATCAGCAGCGTTTCCATGCTATGGAAAACGAGACAACACCAACTGTACGAGAACTGATAACGTCTATTCCTTTGAATGAGGAGGAAAAACAAGTTTTGGTCCGTAGATTGAACTTGGATCCTTTGTACGAGAAACATTTGATCATGCTTTCGTCTGGTGAATTACGTCGCGTGCTGATTGCCAACGTTTTGATGCAGAAGCCTGAACTGCTGATTTTTGATAATCCGTTCATTGGTTTGGATAAGGAGATGATGGCAGAGTTGAACCTCTTCTTTACGGAACTTTCTAAGTTCCAGCAGATGGTCTTCTTGGTTCCAGCATTGATCGAGATTCCTGATTGCGTGACCAACGTATTGCCTGTAAAAAATATGGAGTACGGCCCGGCCATGACGAAAGACGAATTCTTGGCTTCGCCTAAAGAGTGTCTTGTTCCTCAAAAGAGTTTCTCTGCCGATGTTTTGTTGCCTGAGACGGTCGTTCCATCCAAGCAATACGAGTCAGTTGTCCGTTTGAAAGATATCAATTTGTCATACAAAGATAGAGTGGTGTTCAGCCACTTGAACTGGGAAATAAAGAAGGGTGAGAAAAGGGCATTGCTTGGTCCCAATGGATCTGGCAAGTCTACTTTGTTAAGCCTTATGGTGGGTGATAATCCGAAGGCTTATTCACAGAACATCACCATTTTCGATAAACGTCGTGGTACAGGCGAGAGCATTTGGGACATCAAACGTCCTATCGGTTACATCTCTTCCGAGATGCACCTGTTCTTTAACGAGAACCAGCCTTGCAGCCGAATCGTCGGTTCTGGATTCTTTGATACCATTGGTCTGTTCCGCAAATGCAATGAGGAGCAGGAGCGTCTTTGCTGTCAATGGATGGATTTGTTGGATATTGGTTATCTAAAGGATAAATCATTTCTGAAAATTTCAGGTGGAGAACAGCGTCTAGTTCTTTTTGCCCGTACAATGGTTAAGAATCCAGACTTTTTGATTTTAGACGAACCTCTTCATGGATTGGATATTCCGCACAAGAAACGAGCCCGTCAGTTAATAGAGAAATTCTGTGAGCAACCTGGCAAATCTCTTATCTACGTAACGCATCGCCGCGAGGAGATTCCATCGGCTGTGGATCAGTTTTATGAATTGAAGAATTTGGGTAATGACTAAAAATTAGTCTACTAAGTTTTAGCCGAAGGCAGAAACTGAAAAAGGCTGAACCAATCAGAGTTGGCTCAGCCTTTTTGTATAATCATATATGTGATGCCATTGCCACATTCTTTGATGTGAAAAGCAAAAGAAATTTGAGATGATTCGCATTGAAGGAAACTGTTATTCCTTCATCTCCTTCATCTTATCCCTCAGCATGGCTGCCGTTTCGTAATCCTCTTTATTGACGGCCTCTTCCAACGCTTTTTTTATCTCCTCAGGAGTCATTTCTTCAGGCTCTTTTTTCTTATCTGCTAGGTTGGGAGAGATGCCTGCTTTTTCCAGAACCTCTTCGTTAGTGAAGATAGGAACACTGAAACGTAAGGCCATCGCAATGGCGTCAGAGGCTCTTGTGTCGAAGTGCTTTATTTCGCCGTTTTGCTCGCATACCATTTCTGCATAAAAGATGTCTTCTTTTACCTGGTAAATGTAGCACTCTTTCATCTCAATGCCGTAGCATAACAATACGTTATAGAAAGTGTCGTGCGTGAAAGGACGCGGTGGTTCAATGTTTGTTGTCGCAATGATGATGGCTTGGGCCTCGTTGCCCCCAATGATGATAGAAATTCTCAGTCCGCTCTCTTTTTCTAAGAGAAGCAGCAAATAGGTCTCCTGACTACCCGAACGGATAATCCGGTTGTTTGTAAGACCTAATATAGTGAGTTCCTTTTTCTCCATGGCTTGAACGATATCATTGAAACAAATATAATTAATTTATTTGTGATTACGAGCGAATCTTTTTTTAGAACGACACCTGCTTGAATACATCGCTGATAGTTGCTTTGTCTAAACTGTCAAAGTCTTCTCTACGAGGAAGAACCAAGACTCCTGCAATATCAATAGCTCCTGGACTGATCATCTTATAGTCTGCTCCTTCGGCAAAAAATTGCGTAGGACGATGTGTCTTTCTTGGAAAGATGAAGAGATGCCACTCTCCGTCTTCATAGAGAGAGAAGAGGTTCATCTTTGGCTCATCCTGATTTCCTGATATTAATTGATATTGTGTGTAAATCTGAAGGAAGAAAGATTGAGCTGCATTTTTCGTTCCCGCCTGAATGTGGATGCATCGGCGACCGAAGTTCTGAAGCTCTTCCATCTTTCCGAATTTGTATTCGGACAAGAGTCTTTTGTTTATCGTTTTCCATTCCTCCTCGAAAGGTAGTTGACCTTTTCTTACGGCTTGGAAGTGTATATGGTCTGGAGCCGAAGCACCGCATTGCGGACCGTTATAGAGCAGCACATGCTGGTCCATGATTTTAGTGAAGTCCAAAAGGTCTTCAATGTATGGCTTTATCTCCTGATCTTTGTGCTCGTTAAGCGGAATGGTGAAGTGTTCTTCCAAAATAGGGAAGGGATTCACCAAAAGGGTGAAACGGTCGTTGATGGCCAATCCTTGTTGAATCTCAGGTCTGTTTGCTTCACAGAGAAAACATTTACGATTGGCGATAGTTGCCTTATCCAATTTAGCATTAGACGATACCGCGCGGGCTGGATTGAACTGAGCCTTGACGATGTAGGGTCCGAAGTTAAACGAGCGTAATTCTATGTTTTTAAGTTGGTCGACTCTGTTTTTGAAGTCTGGCCACACCTCTAATTGACTGTTATATAAATCTTTTATCTGCGATGCAGTGATCATAATCGGAATGTTAGCGTTGAACGTTCTTTTTCTGTCTTGCCAAAATCTCTATTGTGCGGAGTCTGTCCTTGTAGAGATTATTCTTGTTGACTTTCGGGATGTCGAGAGCAGCGTCTGAATTGCCTTCCCAGCGGCGACATAAGTAAAGCACATCGTAGATTCTACCTATCTGATAATTTCTGGAGATAGCCAAGCCCATAGCATAATCCTCTCCGTAGCTTGTGTTCGGAAGCTGTGTTTTTCGGAGCAGCGGTGTGTAGAAGGCGCGAGGTGCACCTAGTCCGTTGATGCGTAGTGCGTTGTTTCTTCCGTTTTCTGGTGTCCACTCTTTATGGTCGATGATGCCAGGCGGAATCATTTGCATGTCGAAGTTGGTAATCATGTACGAACCGATTACCATGGCGCATTGCTGCTCGTAAAATGCTTTGACTACAGATTTTATCGTGTTACCGTCGCTGTAAACGTCGTCGCTATCGAGTTGGATGGCAAATTTTCCGCACAAAGGATGGTTGATGCCTTCGTTCCAACAACCGCCGATGCCTAAATCCAAACGCTTAGGAATGAGATGAACGATTCGTTTGTCTTTTTTCGCTAACGCTTCAATGGTCTCGCTCGTACCGTCAGTAGAGTGGTTGTCGATCACGATGATGTTGAATGGGAAATCAGTATTTTGTTTCAATACGGATGCGATAGCGTCACCGACAGTGCGGTTTCTGTTCTTAACTGGCATGATGACAGATGCCTCGTATTCGAAAATCTGTTCGTCGAAAGAAATGCTCTTGAATTTTGGTTCAAGGTAAGCGCCGATCTTCTTTAGGTGTTCAGTACAAGCCTCTTCTTTTTCAATTTGTACAGATCTGTTTTTAGGATCGACATAGTCAAACTGTTTCTCGCCAGATGTACGGTTATCGCTCTCGATATCCGTGTATAAGAATTCATTCAGATGGACAATCGGATGTTTTTGGGAGATGCTCAATCGGACGTCGTAAAGTCCGGCGAAGAGATAATCTTTTTTTCTGTTGGCTAGAGCCTCTTTCAAATAATCTGTATTCAAAAAGAGAATGGAACCGAAGTTGAAGTCGTCACGTACGCTGCCCAATTGGTAATCGATAAGTGGAGATGCCTCTGTCTTGTTTCCTTTCTGAAGGAAATGGTCTGCATAGACAAATCCGGCGTCGCAATCTTCGCTAACGGATAGAAGTCTGTGAATGGCATTCTGTCCGAGGCTGAGTTCAGTACTTTTTGTATATAGTAAGATATGTTTTTTAGTGGCACACTCAGCAATGGTTTGCAGGGTTTTGCTACTCTCCGAATTGTCTATTTTTATCGTTTGGCAGAAACGAAAATCTTTAGCAGATGTTTCCTCTTTTACAAGAAGAAAGATGTTATTGGTTTCTGCCTGTTCTTTGAGGGTCTCAATTACTTTTCCTGTTATCTCTTCTGATAGGTATGGAATGAAACAATCTATTTTCATTTGTTTTTCAGTTTTTTTGATACCATTATTTTCCACTAAAATATTTTAGAATCTCTTTCATTAGAGTATTTCTTGATTCATCTGCGATGATAGTTTCGAATGGTATAGTTGATATTAAAGTCTTGTATCTTCCTTTGTAAGCAACGGCTGCTGCTAAGTTGTTGGAAAAATTGAAAATGTCTGAAGAACCGTTCACTGCTTCAATTCCATCTGGAGATTCTACTGCATATCTCTCAGGGTTAAGCTGAGAGTAGTAGGTGTAAGTATTTTGAAACTCTCTCTGCATGCTAAAGAAATTGGTTAAAGAACCGTCAGTACCGGCTTTTGATTGCGCCAATCTATATTTCAAAATATCTTCGGCAAATTCAATTTCATCGTCGTTACAAATGGAGTCATTCTCCCAAATGTCAGATCCAATATAAGCTCCGCTTAAGAGTAAGTTACCAGAGTTGTGTAAATAATCGGTGATGGCTTTTCTTGTAGGTTCGTCGAATATGTGGAATTTCTTTTGAAGTCCAACGGTTGTCTTTTTTTCTTCTCCAAGAATGAAGTCCATGCAGAAGTAATTTCTAGAACCTATCATTTCGTTAATCAATGCATCTTTGCTGGTTGTGACGAATGAATATCCTGCTTCTTTAATGGCTTTACCGTGAATGTAAGGGAAGTCGAATGTGTTGCCCGCAATCTTTTCTGTCTCATAATCGCTTTTACAAGCTCCGAATCCGGAATTGATGTTGGATCTATACTTTTCTTTTCTTTTGAAGATGTATTGAGCACCCGTGTAACTGATGTCGTACATGTAAGGGACGCCTTGGTCTTCTTTTTCCAAAAAACCTCCGTATTCTTCAGTATCGAAATAAGTTGGTGCTGATATTCTTCTGAATCCATTTACAATTAACACTGTCTTTTTATTGTTTGGCATGTTGCAGACGGAAAGGATCTCAGAAGGGAAACTTTCACCGCCTTCGTTGATGGCAGCTACTTTGTATCTATAAATTCGGCCTTCTTCTATTGGAAGGGTAATGTGTTCGTCTGTAGTAATGGTTCCGTTGTCAAATCCATCACCGTCTACAGATGTGTAAACGATGTATTTATTAGGATAGGCTGTAGGCTCTGTTGTATCAATTTGTTCTTTCCAACTTAAAAAAACCTTCTCTCGCTTTTTGTTGTAGAATTCAGCAGAAAAATGAGTGACGGGCAATGGTTGTACAACGTATGGTGTGCTGTATTGGGTGGACATGTATTTCAACATTCCTTTGTAGATGGCACGGCTTACGGTGAATCTGAAGTTAGGGTCCAATCCGTATTTCATATCGTCATAGTTCTGATGGGATAGAAGTTCGAGCAAGAAGGTCGGAACTTCTGGGACTCTTGCCTCGTAGTATGATTTATCCATCATACCACGTCTACTCCAGTTTGTTTTGTAATAGCGTCTGATATCTTCTGTTGCTTCGGTCATAACTAGGTCGGTAAGGTCTCGAGAAGTTAATCTTTTCTGGCCGTTTGCGTAAATGCCATTGTTACTCTCTGTCATGTATATACCCAAAGATCCGATGATAGAGTCTTTCACAATGACTCCGGCATCTGAGTGTAGACCGAAAGAAAAATCTATCGGAATATTTTTGCCTTTTGTGTTTGGTGATTTAATAGAACCTCCAATAAGGTCGTTTACCCACCAACCGCGGCACATATAGTCGTCTTTGTAATCGCTCTTGCCTTCATTCTTGCTGTAAACTGAAGGTTCGAATCCGGCCCATTGAAGCCAGTATCTGGCACCCTCAAGGTATCTAGGCCTATCGCTGGCAATGGGGGTTGGTGTCTCTTTGCTTTTTGGTTCTACGTATTTTGTTCTGGCAATATTGCCTAGACCGCCTCCGAAACGTACCGCATCAGCGGTTACAATATCCCCGTTTTCATGACTCATGTTCGTAAGGCTGACTTTACCTTTATCGGAGTTTGTTCCTTTTTCGAAGTTGAATGTTCCAAGGTAAATCCAAGTGCCGCCTCCCATTGATTGGTTGACTGTGAACTGTGTTTCACCACCTGTGTGGTGTACCGTATAATGGGCTTCTTTTGTGCTGTTGGGTACTGATTTGTATGAGATATAGACGGCATAATCGCCTTTTTCAGGAATGTTTGGAACCCAATCGATAGAAGAGTTTCCGCTTTTCCTTGTTTCACATTGACGGAAAGTTCCCATTGTGAAAGGATTTTCTCCCTCTTGGTAATATTTCTTTCCGTTGTGAAATCCGGTTGTGTCACCATATCTCCATTTTGATTTGCTTCCGTCTGTCTCTGTGTAACGGCTTCCTGCAACCGTTGAATCATTGTCTACAATAACTTCGTTTGATTGAGTATCCCTTTCCCTTGGAGTGAAGACGTATGCTCCTGCATTCTCCAACATAGGAACCAAGAATGGGATTGTGTAGCCCATCGTGTAAGTATCTTCCGTAATTCCAAACATATAAGGGCGTTGCCATAACCATACGTTTACCATTGGGTCAAAATACCATCCATGGCTTGGCCACAAGGCAATGTGTTTATTTTCTAATCCGTTTGTTACTTCATAGGGCTTATTTTGGTTTGTTACAATGGAGCCGACTTCTGATATCTCTTTAGGATTTCTCTCTTTGTCAATTACTTTCTTGCTTCGATAGTAGTTTGGAATTAGATCTTCAATCGAATATTTAGGAGCGTAGACGTTGATTTTGAATTCATTCAAAGGGGCTGGAAGTGCTGCACGAACACTGTCGTAAATGACTTTTACCACATCATCCCTGTAGGGAATTCCTTCCGTTACTTTGTTTAGCGATATACTGATCTCTTCATTATCCAAGTCGATGTTGATCTTGTCTATTCTTACCACGTTGTTTTTTAATAGTGGATATTGGCTTTTTAAGTTTTTGAAGGTAGGACTCAATAAGCTGTTAAGATTGATTTCTTGGGCATTCAGAAAAAATGGGAAAAATGACAAAAGAAAGAGAATTAAAATTCCTATTTCCGTCATTTTTTGAGTACTATTTTTTGTAAGATAATTATTCATTTGTAGATGTTCGAAAAATCACTTTAAATCACTTCAAAATTAACATTTTACTTCCATTTTTAAAAGCGAAATTGCTTTAAATCTAGGCCTATTTGCTTTTTTTTTATAAAGTAATGTTAGTAACCTGTTTGTCAGGATGTAAAAGGATTGTTTTTTCAAAAATCCGCCTCTTTTTTTATCTCTATTATTTCTCCAGTTTTAGGATGGGTAAATTCAAGGTATGCTGCGTGCAGATAAAGTCGGTCGTGTTTTTTCCCATAAAGGGCATCTCCAACAATCGGACAGCTCAATCCATCGGGGTGTGCGGCATGTATTCGCAGTTGATGTGTTTTTCCTGTAAGAGGATGAAAAGAGATGCGCGTTTTTCCTTCTTTCCTTTCCAAAACGGTATACTCTGTTACGGCTGGTTTGCCGAATTCCTGGTTCACCATTTGTCGCGGACGGTCTGTTATATCAGGACAAAGAGGCAGATTGATCGTGCCTTCATTCTGCTTCACGATGCCATCCAGTAGGGCAGTATAACGCTTTTTTATCCTTCTGTCTTTGAACATGGATTGGAGCGTTTTATGAACCTCTTTGTCTTTAGCGATTAGCAGTAGACCGGACGTGTCCATGTCGAGACGATGTACGATGAGCGGTCCTGTTGCATTAGGATATTTCTGCTTCATACGGTCGTAAACCGAGTCTTTGTCCAGCTTTCCGGGAACGGAAAGCATGCCTGCAGGTTTGTTGACGCAGACCATCCATTCGTCTTCATAAACAAGCTCTAATTCTGTGCTCTTGTGATGATCCATAGCCAAAGGATTCTCCTCCACAATGAGACCTTGCAGCATGTGCTTGAGTATCGGTCCGCACTTGCTTTGACAGGCAGGATAGAAGAAGCCGTGATGACGGATTTCTGTCTTGGGTGAGTTTCCCCACCAGAATTCAGCCATGGCAATGGGTCTCAGATGATGAGTGTATGCGTATTGGAGCATCTTAGGCGCAGCACATTCTCCGGCACCTGCAGGAGGGGTATGCTGCGGTGTTGGCTCGAAGATGACGGAGAGACCCTCGGCTTCTCCCTTTGCGTTGAGCATTTGGAATTGGTCGAATAACTTTTGTTGCAGAGCAGCCGAACGTCTCTTGCGTTCTTTTTTCAAAAACTCAATTTTTTCCTCGAAAACGGAAATTTCTTTTTTTATTTCGTTGATGGTTTCAGCACCTTGCTTTTCAATTCGTTTTAACTCAGCTTTTTGGAACTGACTCTCCTTGACCATAGCAGCAAGTTCGGCTTCGTTAGGGTTCTCATTTCGCCTTTTTTCGCGTTCCTCTTTTGCCTTTTTTCTGATCTCTTTTTCTTCTTCAATTTGTCTCTTGAAAGCGTCTTCGAATAATTGTAATTTATTGATTAGTAATATGTATTCGCTTTTGTTCTGTAAGCTTTTTATGCGATTGTTGATTTCTGATATATTTTGTTCTTCCTCTTTGAAAAAACCGTCCGGTTGAAGCAAATCATAGACAGGAGGAACGAAAAAAGGATGGATATTTTTGCCTGCCAAAATTCCAGAAAAGGCACTGATGTAAACAATTTGATGATCAGGTGTTTCAACCACCAAAACGCCCAACATTTTTCCTTGTTGAAGTTCTTCTTCCCACTCTTTTTTACTGCCTAAATATTCCTGAACCTCCTTAGCTGCAAGCAAGCACAACGGATGTGGTGTATAATGGAATGGATAGGTGAATTTCTCCGGCAAAGGAATGTCGGAAATGTCATGCTTGAACGTATGTAAAGGAAGAGCTGATGACACCATAACGATTGTTTTCTGCAAAATTAGAGAATATTTGCGAGATATCCGATGCTAAACTAATAACGTTGAATAGGATCCAAGGGTACACTATCGCTCCGTAGAGGTTTCCAAAGAGAACTCCCTTGGGGTAGCGCAATCCGCAGGACGTTCGGGTAAATGAGGTTTGAGAAATGAGAATGGGATAAAAAACTACCCAGCTTGTCATTTCGATACCTGACCTTTTTTATGATCCTATTTGTTGTCGGTACTGGCAATCGTTTTTAATTTCTGTATGGTTACGTCGCATGCTTTTTGGCTGATGTCGCAGCCGATGAATTTGCGGCCAAGTTTTTTACATACTACTGCCGTTGTTCCACCGCCAAGGAAAAAGTCGGCTATGGTGTCACCGGGATGGCTAGAAACCTGAATAATTCGGTTAAGAACGGCATCTGATTTTGGCGTTGCATAGGCTTCAGACAAATCTATTCTTTTGTACGAATCAAGCATTTCAGGTTCATTCCACAGATTTCCCATGGGAATAACGGTTGAATACCGATATGGAAGCCCGTCTATGATTCTTACCTCATTGTTTGCCGCCATCTTCTCAAACTGACTAGGAGATACCAGCCAATGCTTTTGTTGGTTTTTGAGGTCTATTTTTACATCTCCAATGGAGCGTATGTCATCTCTTCCTGCAAGAGTGCCATATTCAAAGAGAGGGACAATGTTTTCCGTGTCTCCGTAAATTTCATTGAAAATGAAATCGTTAGGATTTTTGATGTAATAGAGAATTGTATCCATCTGCGAATCATAGTTGGAATAAAATCCTCTCTTGCCGCTATGCTGACGGTAGATCCTGTTTCTGAAACAACTCGGGCCAAACACTTTGTCCATCAGAATTCTCAAATAGGAATCAAGTCTCCAGTTGCAATGAATATAGATGCTGCCATTGGATTTAAGCACTCTCTTCATCTCCTCGAACCTAGGTCTGTACCATTCTACCGCTTCTACTGCCGAACCGAGGTTGTCGTTATAATCGCCGAAATCCTTTCCGGAATTGTATAGTACGTCACAGTAGATGAGCTGCACATGGTTGTCTGGCATACTCCTCAAAAGCTCCAGATTGTCACTTTTATAAATAGTAATTGAATCGTCTTTATAGTAGCATTCCATTATAATTTCCTCCAACTGATTAAGAATCTGTTTAAGTTTTAATTAAAAATAATGTTATAAGAATATGATTTATTGAAGGTCAGATGATTAAGTTATGAAACAAAATTCAACTAATCTCACTGATAAACAGCAGCAAGTTATAGAAAAAATAATAGAACCGCAAAAAAAGAAAACGGAGGCTTTGTGAAATAATCATTGATGGAAACAGAGAAATTGAAGTTTGAAAGAAAAAGGGTTGGGAGATGCGATTTCGGTGGGCTTATAATATACGAAAAGGGTTGATTAAACAGGTTGTGTCTCACACGGTCACCGTTCGGGCAGATGTTTAAGCGTTCGTTAGTTCAGCTTAACAAGATTGTTTGTTTTTCTTCCAAAATCACTTTTTCAAATCGAATAAAAATTATCTTTGTAAAAAAGAGTGCCCCAAACATGTTGCATTGAGGCTGTTTGGGAGCCTTTTCAATCTCTATTTATGAAATTCAACTTATTTGATATGAGAACAATTCCATCTTCCGAATTAATAATAAATGCAGATGGTTCCATATTTCATTTGCATGTGAAACCCGAACAATTGGCAGATACAGTTGTGTTGGTTGGTGATCCTACAAGGGTCGATATGGTAGCCGGTTTTTTTGATAAAGGCTCCATTGAGTGTAATGTCCAGAATCGTGAATTCCATACCATAACAGGCCAATATAAAGGAAAACGTGTGTCATGCGTTTCGCATGGAATAGGTACCGATAATATTGACATTGTGTTGACAGAATTGGATGCACTGAAAAATGTAGATTTTGAAAAAAGAACAGAGAAAACCAAATTCACTCAAATGACGCTTGTTCGTGTCGGAACATCAGGAGGCATACAGCCTTTTTGTCCGGTAGGCTCTTACGTTGTGGCTAAACGTTCCATCGGTTTCGATGGTCTGTTGGGCTACTACAAAGTAGGCGATGGTGTACTGGATATGGACTTCGAAGAGGCTTTCTGTAAACATACGAAATGGATGCCGCGCTTGGCTCGTCCGTATGTGGTAAGTGCTGATGAGGAGCTGGTGCAGAGAATCGGCTCGGATATGGTGATGGGTGTGACCATCTCGGCTCCTGGATTTTATGGTCCGCAGGGCCGTTATGTCCGCATTCCTTTGGCCGACCCAGATCTGAATGCAAAGATCATGTCGTTCGATTATAATGGTGAAAAAATCACTAACTTTGAAATGGAAAGTTCTGCTCTTGCTGGCTTGTCCAAGTTGTTGGGACATAAGGCTATGACCGTATGCTGTATCATTGCCGGACGTGTAGACAAGAGTATGAACACCGAATATAAAGGCTCTATCGAGGCCTTGGTGGAGAAGGTGTTGGAGAGAATTTGATCCAACGTCTCTGCTTTCAAGAAACGAAATATTATGTTGTTGATGGAAGAAAAGGTAAAGAGGTTTATTGCAGAACAGAATTTGTTTGAAAAGTCTGACAAGATTATTGTCGGCATAAGTGGTGGTTCGGATTCTGTGGCTTTGTTGTCTGTTTTGTGCAGATTGGGCTATCAGTGTGTGGCCGCTCATTGCAATTTTCATCTTCGCGGGGCAGAGTCAGATCGTGATGAGACATTCGTGACAGATTTTGTCAAGAGCTTGGACCTACCTTTTTATAAGATCGATTTTGATACAAAAAAATATGCCGAGGAGAAGAAACTCTCCATCGAGATGGCGGCGCGCGAATTGCGTTACAACTGGTTTGCCGAAATAAAAGAGAAGGAGCGTGCCCATTGCATTGCAATTGCGCACCATTCTGATGATGTGGTCGAGACTTTTTTGATTAACCTGACGCGTGGTTCTGGCATTCATGGACTTACGGGCATTAAGCCTGTCAACGGTGATGTGGTGCGTCCGTTCCTTTGCGTTTCTAGGTCAGACATTCTATCATACATGGAGAAAGAAGGACTTTCTTTTGTAGAAGATTCTACGAATAAGGATACGATATATGTGCGCAATAAGTTCCGAAATGTGATCATTCCGCTTTTCGAAACCATTAATCCAGCATTCCGAGATTCTCTTCTTCAGACAATGGGAAATTTGCAGTCGGCAGAGCAGTTTATTACCGATAATATGCGTTCGAAATTGGCAGATATCATGGTGCAGGATGGAGATTTGTGGTCTATCCATATTGACCGTTTGCATGAGGCAGGAAATGAAAAATTCCTCCTTTTTGAAATGCTGCAGTCGTATGGGTTTACCCCTTCGGTTGTGAATGACATCTATGATGGGCTGGACGGAATTTCAGGTAAACAATACTTTTCAGAGGATTACAGAATTCAAAAGGATAGAAGTAGGTTGATATTGTCCCTGAAATTGGAAAAATCGGATGAGTTCTACACTATTGAAGAAAGTACATACAAGATATCCGTCCCTTTAAATTTGACTTTTGAACAGAAACCTGTTTCAGAAGTTGTTATTCACAAGGATAAAAATCATTGCTATTTGGATATGTCGCGTTTGAAATTTCCGTTGACTATCAGAAAATGGAAAGACGGCGATCTCTTTGTTCCTTTTGGAATGAAAGGTAAAAAGAAGGTCAGCGATTATTTTGTCGACAATCATTTTTCTCTTTATCAGAAAGAACAAACTTGGTTGCTTTTGTCTGGAGATGAGATAGTTTGGTTGATAGGAGAGCGTAGCGATGACCGATATAGAATAGACAAGGATACCACTTCTGTGTTAGAATTATATTATTTTAAAATATTGCTGTCCGCTAAAAATGAAAAAGCATAAAAAAACAGTCTGCAAAGCCTG
>ENA-UPSM01004169-UPSM01004169.1-activated-sludge-metagenome-genome-assembly--contig:-NODE-4169-length-15549-cov-9.651413_pt1 | contig 15549 bp, 10 predicted proteins | sample MGYA00238181_ERZ773283 | MGnify/ENA primary metagenome ERZ773283 (study PRJEB29023, sample SAMN05720199) | activated sludge metagenome | isolation source: Anaerobic digester | place: Japan...
GGGTGGCTGGTTCTATTTCGACCCTGAGTGGCTGGTTTGAGGTGACCGCTGACACTAATCGGCGAAGGTCTGTTTGCCGTGGACCTGCAGGTGGGCGCGGATCGCGGCGAGGAAGACGTCGCCGAAACGCTCCAGCTTCTTTTCGCCCACGCCGGTGATGCCGCTCATCTCTGTCGGGCTCGACGGGTAGAAACGCGCCATCTCGCGCAGCGTGGTGTCGCCGAAAACAATGTACGCGGGCACCTCGAGTTCGGTGGCGAGCTTCTGGCGGTGTTCGCGGAGGCGCTCGAAGAGGATCTCGTCGTAGTCGAAGTCGCCGCGGCGGGCGCGGGCCTGGCGGTCGCGTTTCGGTTTCACGACGGCACGAGGCTTGGCGAGAGTCACCGCGGTGCGGGTACGGAGAAGTTCGCGGCCGGCCTCGGTGAGCGAGACGACCGGCATCTCGGTGCCGAGTTCGAGGTAGCCGAGGCGCAGGAGCTCGCGGCCGAGGTGCATCCACTCGTGCTCGGTGGTGTCGGCGCCGATGCCCCAGGTGGTGAGCTTATCGTGCCCGAGACGCTCGGTCTTCTCGTTGGGGTGGCCACGGAGAACGTCGACGGCGTGCTTGAGGCCCATGTCGAAGCCGCTGGCGGCGCGGATGCGGTAGACGCAGGAGAGGAGCTTCTGGGCGGGGACGGTGGCGTCGTAGGTTTCGAGGGGGGAGAGGCAGTTGTCGCACGCGCCGCAGTCGCAGGCTTGGAAGGGTTCTCCGAAATAGCCCATGAGCTCGACGCGGCGGCAGCTGGTGGCGTCGGCGTAGGCGAGCATCTGGCGGAGTTGGCGGCGGGCGCGCGCGGCCTCTTCGGCGTCGGTGATCTCGTCGATGAAGTGGCGCTGCTTGGCGGCGTCGCCGGCGGAGTAAAGGAGCAGGCACTCGGCGGGGAGTCCGTCGCGGCCGGCGCGGCCGGTTTCCTGGTAGTAGCCCTCGACGTTCTTCGGGAGGTCGTAGTGGACGACGAAACGGACGTTGGGCTTGTTGATGCCCATGCCGAACGCGATGGTCGCGCAGATGACGCGCACCTCGTCGCGGAGGAACGCCTCCTGATTGCGGGTACGATCTTCAGCGTCGAGGCCGGCGTGGTAGGCGCGGGCGGCGATGCCGCGGCCGGCGAGGGAATCGGCGACCTTCTCGGTCTGCTTGCGGCTGGCACAGTAGACGATGCCGGCGTCGCGCGGGCGCTCCTTGAGGAAGGCGAGGAGCTGTTTGATCGGCTCGTCCTTGGGCTCGACGCGGTAGGTGAGATTCGGGCGGTTGAAGGAGGCGACGAAGATCGCCGGGTCGCGCAGGGCGAGGTGGCGCACGATGTCGTCGCGCACGCGCGGCGTGGCGGTGGCGGTAAGCGCCATCGCGGGCACGGAGGGGAGCTGCTCGCGCAGTTTCGCGAGTTGGCGGTATTCGGGGCGGAAATCGTGGCCCCATTCGGAGATGCAGTGGGCCTCGTCGACGGCGAGGAGTTTGACCGGCCACTCCTTCAGTCGGTCGATGAAGCCGTCGAGTGCGAGGCGCTCGGGCGAGACGTAGAGGAGCTTGTACTCGCCCGCGTAGAGCCCGCGGTAACGCCGCTTCGCCTCCTCGGCGCCGAGGGTGGAGTTCATGAATGTCGCGGCGACGCCGGCGGCGCTGAGCTGGTCGACCTGATCCTTCATCAACGCGATCAGCGGCGAGACGACAACGGTCAGACCCGGTCCGGGGCGAGCGAGGGCGGGGAGCTGGAAACAAAGCGACTTGCCCGCGCCGGTGGGCAGGACGGCGAGGGCATCGCGGTCGGCGAGGGCGGCGGCGATGATGTCGCGCTGGAGCGGCCGGAACCGGTCGTAGCCGAAGACCTGCTTGAGCAGGTGGGAGAGTTCATCGGCGGCGGGCGGTTGGGCGGTGGCTTCGGACACGACCGGCGAGGGGAAGGCCCGCGGACCGGTGCCGCAAGCCGCGAAGTGCGCCGGTGCGGGTTTGGCGCCACGCGCCGGCGTCCGCACAAAATCTTGTTCCGATCGGAACAAGATTTTGTGCGGTCCGGGAGGTGGCGGCGGTGCGGTGCGGGAACGCGGGGTCGCTGTTCAGCCCACCGGGGTCTCGAGTTTGCGGTAGAGCAGCACGGCGCCGGTGGCGGCGGTGGTGAGCAGCACGGGGCTGAGCAGCGGGATGAACGTGAGCAGCATCACGCTCGATCCGAGCCCGAGCGTGGCGGCGCGGTGCTGGCGCGCGAAGCGACGCTGCACGCCACGGCCGCGGGCGCGCAGCGCCTGCGGGTAGTCGAGGTAGTCCATGCCGAAGACAAAACAGTCGAAGTAGAGCCCGAGCACGAGCGCGAGCGGCGCGCCGACGAGCGGCACCCATCCGAGGATGAAGCAACCGATGGCGACAGCGGTGAGCGCGGCGAGGTCGAGCAGGGCGTCGGTGATCTGGTAGAGCAGCGGGACCTCGCGCATCAGCGCGGGGTCCATGCCGAGCTGGATCTCCACCTCGCGGGCGAGGCGGCTGTAGAAGAAGCCGCAGAAGATGCCTTGGAAGACGATCCAGGCCGCCACGGCCAACGCGAGTTCGAGGGCGGCGATGGCGACGACCGAGAGCACTTCGAGCGTGCCGCCCCACCAGGTGGCGGGGAAGGCGGCGTCGACCCAAGCGTAGGCCTTGAACCAGCCGTAGACGAGGCCCGCGAAGAGTGCGGCCGTGAGGACAAGGTTGCAGAGGATCGGCAGGACGCCGTGCCGCCAGAGCGCCGGGTGGGCGTTCATGTAGCGCAGACCGGCCCAGGGGGCAGCGAATCCGTCGAGGTGTCACCGGTCACTTCAAAACCAGCCACCTCGGGTCACCAAAAAACCAGCCACCCCAAAACGTGGAGAGCAAAGAGCACTTCTTTTCCAACAAGCTCCATATCAGCCGTTAGGCATGGAGTTTGTTGGAAAGGAAGTGCGAGTTAGGCAATTTAGGGTGGCTGGTTCTATTTCGACCCTGAGTGGCTGGTTTGAGGTGACCGCTGACAGTCGAGGAACGACGCCGAGGCGCCGCGCGGGCGAGGCAGGGGCGGGAGGGTGCCGGGGGCGATCATGGGCTCTACGCGTGCGGGTGAATGCGGTCCAAGGATGGCAGGTGTTGACGTACCGGGGCGAACTGGAGGGCGGCGCTCCGTTGCCGCCGCGTATGTCCAAACGGCGCTGACGGAGTAGCGCCCTCCAGCGGTGGAGCGGACTGCGTCACGATCTGCGGCCGACGCGAGAGTGTCGACCAAAAGGCGCGACCGAGGCCGCGCCCAGGAGAGGGGGACGGCTCGCCGAAGGGTGGGCGGCGGCCGGGTGCGGGTTTGCCTCAGCTGCCCTGCGCGAGCTCCCTGCTGCGGTCGCGGGCGGCGAGGATCGTGGCGAGGATCGTGTCGCGGAAGTTCGCTGACTTCATCGCCTGCAGGCCGGCATAGGTGGTGCCGTTGGGGGAGGTCACGCGGTCGCGCAGCACGTCGGCGTCCTCGCCGGACTGCTTGAGGAGCTTGGCGGAGCCGAGCAGGACCTCGGTGGCGAACTCGGCGGCGAGTTCGCGGGTGAACCCGGCGGCGACGCCGGCCTCGCGCAGCGCGGCGGCGAATTCGAAGACGAAGCCCGGACCGCTGCCGCCCAGCGCGGTGACGGAGTCGAGCATCTCCTCGGGGAAGCTGTGCACGGCGCCGAGCGCGCCGAGCACGCCGAGCGCGATGGCGCGGTCGGCCTCGGCGAGCGGCGCGAGGCTGCTCCAGCCGACGATGCCGGCGCCGATGGAGCCGGGCAGATTGGGCATGGCGCGCACGAGGGCGCGGGCGTGCGGGAAGGCCTTGGCGAGCGAGGCGATTTTCTTGCCGGCGAGGATGGAGATGACGAGCTTGCCGCGGGTGGCCTCGGCGAGGCGCGGGTCGGCGTCGGCCAGGTTCTGGGGCTTGAATGCGACGACGACGGCATCGGCGCCGGCGCAGAGGTCGACGACATCGCGGGCGAGGCGGATGCCGGTGCGCGCGGAGAGGGCGGCGCCGGTGGGGTCGTTGCCGCCGAGGCAGGCGAGGTCGGCGACGGCGGCGACCTTCTGGTTGAGCACCCCGACGACGATGGCGGAGGCCATGTTGCCGGAACCGAGGAAGGAGATACGAGGCATGAGGGAAGGGCGGATTGCGGACTGCGGATTGCGGAATGCGGAATGGCGGACGACGGAAAGCTGAAGGCGGAGGGCGGAGCGCGGAAAGAGGAAAACCGCGGGTTGGCCGGAGGGAAACCGGTTGCATCGGGCCGATGGTGACTCCAAAAATGTCAGACGTGACGAACCCCAACCCCCGGCACACGCCCCCCCATCCCCTGCCCGTGGCCGGTGCCCTGATCCTGCTGACGCTGGGGGCGGGGGTGCTGGCGGGATGGTTCACCGGCGCGGCGATGCTGGCCGACTGGGGCGTGGCGAACGCCCCGGCGCCGGCGAGCGGGGCGCTCGGGCTGATGCTGTTCGCGCTGGCGTTGCTCGGGCGCGACCGGCTGGGACGCCGCTGGGCGGCGGTGGGCGCGCTGCCCGCGCTGGCCGGGGTGTGGAGCCTGCTCGCCCGCTGGGCCCTGCTGCCGGCCGGGCTCGACACGTGGCTGGGGCGCCATGGTCTCGATCAGGTGGTGACAATGGGCCGGCTGGGCCTGGTGACGGCGGCGGGATTTCTGCTGGCCGGCGGCGTGCTCGCCTCCCTCGCGGGGGGGCGGCCGACGCGGACGCGGGTGCTGCTGCTGGCCACGATCGGCTCGCTGGTCGGCGCCGCGGGGTTGTCGGCAGTCCTTGGACACGCCACCGGACTGGAGGTGGCGACGCGGTTGGGGAGCGATGCGGCCCTGCCTCTGCCGATGGCGGCGGGGTTGCTGGTGCTGGGCAGCTGCCTAGTGACGCTGGGCGTCGAGGAGCGGCCGGACCGGGCGCGGCCGGCGCGCTGGTTGCCGGTCCCCCTGATGATCGGGTGCCTCGCGGCGACGCTGGTCCTCTGGGGGGCGCTCGTGCGGAGCGACCGGTTGCAGGCGCGGCGGGCGGCGGAACTGCGGGCGGACGCGATCGCCGCGGCCCTGGCCGCCGAGCTGGAGGGGCCGCTGCAGGCGCTCAACCGCATCACGGTGCGCGAGGCGGTGGGAGCCGAATACACGCCCCGGTTGCGGCAGGCCGACGCCCAGGGGGTGATGCAGGAGTTCCCGGAGGTCCTGCGGGTCGGTTGGCTCGATGAGGCGCTGCGGCCGACGCAGACCTGGGCCGCGACGGGGGAGGCGACCGCGGGGGTATTCGAGCATCTGGGCGAGCCCCGCCGGCGCGCGGCGCTGGAGCGGGCGCGCGCGATGAGCCGGATGGAGTTGCTGGCCCCGGAGGCGGGCCCCGACGGGCGCCCGGGCGTGCTGGCGTACGTGCCCTTCCGCCGCGGCAACGGCGAGGGATTTCTGGTGGCGCAGATCGCGGCTTCGGCCTGGGCGGACCGGGCGTTGCGGCGGCTGCCCTCGATGGAGCACGGTTGGGTGGCGGTCGCGCTCGGTCCGGTCCCCATCCACGGCCAGTTCGCCGAGGGGGAATATCGCGGGGCGGTGGATCGGGAGATCGACGTGGGCGGGCTGCCGGTCCGGCTGGAGGTGGGCGCGGCGGCGGGGCCGGGGATCGCGGAGGTCGTGCTGGCCGCCGGGGCGATCTTCACGCTGCTGCTGGGAACCATCGTCGACCTCGCGCAGAAGGCCCGGTGGCGGGAGCGGCAGGCCGCGCAGGTGGCGGAGCGGCTGGTCGCCGAGGACCGGGGACGCCGGCAGGCGGAGCTGCGGTTGAAGGCGAGCGAGGAACGCCTGAGTCTCGCACTGGAGGCGGGGCAGGTGGGCACTTTCGACAGCGACCTCGTGACGGGGGAGACGGTCTTCAGCCCCGGGGTGTGGGGGATGCTCGGTATCCAGACAACGGGAACCCAGCGGATGGCGCAGTGGGACGCGTTGGTGCATCCGGACGACGCGCGGGCGGTCAAACGCGACTTCCCGCGGGGGCCGCGACCGGGTTTCCACGAGGCGGAGTACCGCGTGCGCGACCTCGCGGGCGAGTGGCGCTGGATCCTCGAGCGCTCGAAGGCGGTGGCGTTCCGGCCGGACGCGACGCCCCGGCGGATCGCCGGGACGTTCCAGGACATCACCGCGCGCAAGCTGGCCGAGGAGGCGCTGCGCACCAGCCAGGCGGAGGCGCGCAAGCTGGCGGCGGTGGCGAGCATCACCGACAACTGGGTGGCCATCACCGACCGGGACGGGACGGTGGAGTGGGTCAACGGCAGCTTCGCGCGGCGGATGGGCTTCGATCCGGTCGAGGCGATGGGCCGTGCGCTCATCGACCTGTTGCCGCCGCTGCCGGGCGAGGCGGCGCCGGTCGGGGCGCTGCGCGAGGCGTTCGTGCGGCGGCTGCCGGCGAAGGTGGAACTGGCGACGATCTCGCGGGCGAGCCGGCATCACCACCTGCAGGGCGAGATCCATCCGGTGGCGGGGGAGGGCGGGGAGATCGTGCGGTTCATCGCGGTGCTGCACGACATGACGGATCGGATCGAATACGAGCGGGGGCTGCGGCAGGCGAAGGCGCAGGCGGAGGCGGCCACCCGGGCGAAGTCGGAGTTCCTCGCCTCGATGAGCCACGAGATCCGTACGCCGATGAACGGCGTAATCGGCTTGGCGCGCCTGCTCCTGGAATCGCCGCTGACGGCCGAGCAGGAGGACTGGGTGCGCACGATCCAGCAGTCGGGCGACTCGTTGCTGGCGGTCATCAACGAGATCCTGGATTTCTCGAAGATCGAGTCGGGGCGGATGGAGCTGGAGCGGCACGCCTTCGTGTTGGCGGATTGTGTGGAGGAGTCGCTGGAGCTGTTCGCGGCCGCGGCGGGGGCGAAGGGCCTCGAGCTATCGTACTGGATCGCACCGGGGGTCCCGGAGTTGGTGACTGGTGACACGGTGCGGCTGCGGCAGGTGCTGGTGAACCTCGTGGGCAACGCGGTGAAGTTCACCACGGCCGGTCGGGTCAGCGTCGAGGTCCGGCCGGGCGAGGATCCCGACGAGTTGGCATTCACGGTGGCGGACACCGGCATCGGCATCCCACCGGAGCAGGTGGAGTCGCTGTTCCAGCCGTTCAGCCAGGGGGATGCCTCGATGACCCGCCGGTTCGGCGGCACGGGGCTGGGCCTGGCGATCTGCCGCCGGCTGGTCGAACTGATGGGCGGCCGTATCGGGGTGACGAGCCGGCCGGACGAAGGCTCGGTTTTCCATTTCACGGCCGTGCTGCCGGGGAACGCGAGTGCCGGCGGCGGGCCGGAGCATGCGCCGGCCCACGTCGGCCGCCGCGCCGCGGTGGTCGATGACGATCCGGTGGCGCAACGGTTCATCGAGCAGGTGCTGGAACGGGAGGGTTTCATCGTGCGGTGTTTCGACTCGCTGGCGGCGGCGCGGGCCGGGTTGGCGGGCGGTGCCGCCCCCGATCTGCTGGTCGTGGATCATCTGCTACCCGACAGCGCGGGCGCCGCCGCGGCGGCGGCCCTGCGGGCGGAATTTCCGGATACAGAGGTTCCGGTGCTGTTCGTGACTCTTGCCGGCCAGGCGCAGGGCAGGGCGGAACTGGACGCGGCCGGGGTGCGGAGTTGCGTGGTGAAACCGTTGCGGCGGCAGGCGCTGCGCAAGCGGTTGGCGGCGGCCATGGCGGTGTGGTCCGATCCGGGAACGGCGGGGCGCACGGCCGCGGGCGTGGCGGCGCCGCCGACGCTGGCGGACCGCCTCCCGCTGCGGGTGTTGCTGGCCGAGGACAACCCGGTGAACAAGAAGGTCGCGCTGCGGCTGCTCGAGCGGCTCGGCTACAAGGCGGAGGCGGTGACCGGCGGTGCGGAGGCGGTGCAGGTCGTGAGCGCGCAGCGCGTCGACCTCGTCTTCATGGATGTGCAGATGCCGGGGATGGACGGACTGGAGGCGACCCGGCGAATCCGCGCGGACCTGCCGGCGGAGCGGCAGCCGGTGATCGTGGCGCTCACGGCCAATGCGATCGCGGGCGACGCCGAGATGTGTCGCGCGGCCGGGATGGACGACTACGTGAGCAAACCGGTGACGCCGGAGGATATCCAGAACGTCATCATGCGGCGGTTCGGCGGCGCGCCCGCGGGCGAGTCGCGCCGGGCGGGAAGCGGCGAATGAGCCGGCCTCCTCCCGGGCGGCGGAGCGGCGCGCCCGCGGCCGCCGGCTACTTGACCGTGACGATGCGCACGGAGGACCGGCCGGCGGGGGCGGGGAGGAGGTCGCCGGCGCGGCGGCCGATCAGCTTTGCGCCCAAAGGCGAGTGCGGCGTGATGACGTAGATCGTGGCGCTCTCGAGCTCGATCTCGAGCCCGCCGCCCTTGGGCCCGACGAAATAGAGGGTCTTCTCGCCGTCGGTCTCGGTCTCGACGAGCGCCCCCAAGGCGATGGCTTCGCCCGCGGCGAAGTCATGTACCGGCAGTTCCTTGATGGCGTCGAGGGCTTCGCGCAGTTCGGCAGCGACGCGGACCTGCCCCTCGGCGAGCACGGAGGTCTCCAGCCCGGGGGTCTCGAACTGGTTCTTGTGCAGCTCCTCGTCATGCGTCGCCTCGTCGTGGGCCGCTTTGGCCGCGTGGGCGATGAGCTCCATCTCGGAGGCGAGCTGGTGGAGGATCGAGTCGACGAGTTGTTTCTTGGTCACGATGCCTTGGGGTTGGTCGCGGCGCGGCAGCGCCGACGCGCGGGTTCACGGATCTGCGTTGGGCGTGGAGACGGAAGGGGCGCGCGACCGGAACGGGGCGATCGCGCTCAGCTCGGGTATTGGCCGGAGATGTAGCTGCGGAGCGACTCGGCCTCGTATTGCAGGCGCTCGACGACCCATTTGTTGATGTCGCCGATGGAGATGAGGCCGACGAGTTTTCCGTTCTCGAGCACGGGCAGGTGGCGGGTGCGTTTCTCGGAGATGAGCGTCATGGCCTTGTCGAGCGTGACGGTCGGATCGACCGTGTAGAGCAGGGGGGACATCACGCAGGTGACCGGAGTGGTGCAGGGATCGAGGCCGGGAGTGACGACGCGGATGAGCAGGTCGCGCTCGGTGAAGATGCCGGCGAGGCGGCCGCCCTCGACGACGAGGATGCAGCCGATGTTGCGCGCGGCCATCGCGGCCGCGGCGGCCTGCACGGTGGCGCCGGTCGGGACGGTGTGGACGGTGGGATCCTTTTGCGCGAGCAGCGCTGAGATCGGGATCTTCATGGGGGCGGCGTTGAAAGACTAGGCCGGATACCGCCGCGCGCAAGTGGCGCCGGCAGAAAGGCCCGGAGAGGTTGGGTTCGGGTTGGTGGTGACGCCGGAACGCTGGGGCGACCACGTGGGTGCGCGGCTCCGGCAGGGGGGCAGCAAAGGGGGCGGACTACGCCGTGGCGTGCTTCGCGGAGCCGGACAGTCGGGCGTCGCGGGCCCAGCCGTAGACCTGCGCGTAACGCTCGGCGGAATGGGTCCAGGAGAAGTCGCGGGCCATGGCGTTGGCGCGGAGGGCGGCGAACTCCTCGGGGCGGTCGTAGAAGGTGGCATTGGCCCAGCCGATGGTGTGGTAGACGGCGTTCTCGTCGGCGTGCTCGAAGAGGAAGCCGGTGCCCTCGCCGGTGCCCTCGCGGTACTGTGTGATCGTGTCGACGAGGCCGCCGGTGGCGCGGGCGACCGGCAGCGTGCCGTAACGCATCGCGTAGAGCTGGGTGAGGCCGCACGGCTCGGTGCGGCTGGGCATGACGAAGCAGTCGGCGCCGGCCTGGATGAGGTGGGCGAGGCGGTTGTCGAAGGCGAGCTTGAGGCCGACGCGGCCGGGGAACTCCCAGGCGGTCTGGCGCAGGTCGGCCTCGAGATCGGCATCGCCGGTGCCGAGGAGGGCGAACTGTGCCTGCATGTTGGTGACGATGGAGGGGAGCACCTCGCAGAGCAGGTCGAGGCCCTTCTGGCGAAAGAGGCGGGAGACGACGCCGAAGACGGGCTTGCGGGGATCGACGTCGAGACCGAGCTCGCGCTGGAGCGCGGCCTTGCAGGCGGCCTTGCCGGCGAGGTCGTCGGGCGTGAAGGCGGCGGGCAGGTGCGGGTCGGTGGCCGGGTTCCAGGCCTCGGTATCGATGCCGTTGAGGATGCCGATGAGGTCGCCGGCGCGGAAGCGCAGCACGTGGTCGAGCCCGAAGCCGAAGGCGGGGGTCTGGATCTCGCGGGCGTAGGTAGGGCTGACGGTGGTGATCTTCGTGCTGTGGTAGAGGCCGGCCTTCATCAGGTTGACGGCGCCGCAGGCCTCGACGTTGGCGGCGTTGAAGAGCCAATCCGGGAGCTTGGCGTAGGCGAGGGCGTGGCGGTGGCAGTAGCCCTGGTGTTCCAGATTGTGGATGGTGAAGACGGTGGCGCAGCGGCCCAGCGGGCCGTCGCGATCGGTGGTGTTGAGCCAGACGGGAACGAAGCCGCAGGTCCAGTCGTGGCAGTGGATGACGTCGGGCGTCCACCCGAGCTGGAGGCAGAGGTTGAGGGCGGCGCGGCTGAAGAAGATGAAGCGTTTGTCGTTGTCGGGGAAACCGCCGGCGGCGTTGGAGTAGACCTCGGGGCGGCCGAAGAAACGCTCGTGTTCGAGCAGGTAGACCTTGGCCTCCGAGCCGGGGAGTCGCGTCTCCCACACGCGCGCGAACTCCGGCCCGCCGGCGAGATCGGCTCCGAGGGGTTGGCCGCGCGCTTCCCAGTCGCCGACGCGCTTGACCGAGCCGTAGAGCGGAATGATGCAGCGGACGTCGTGACCCTGACGGGCGAGTTGCTTGGCGAGCGCGCCCACCATGTCGCCCAGACCGCCGACTTTGACGAAGGGGTCCAGCTCCGGGGTAACCATCAGGATCTTCATGCGGGTGCGCGAAAATCGCGGGGGTGCCGGAGTGGCTCAAGGTTATTTCCGCCGGGGTGGGCGCGGTCGGGCGGCGCACACGAATCTTTTCGCGAAACCAATCGGAGTATTGACAAGCGGCCGCGCGGTCATGTTCTAGCGGCCCTTCTGCCACTGCCCAGTAGCTCAGCGGTAGAGCAGGTGACTGTTAATCACTTGGTCGCTGGTTCGATCCCAGCCTGGGCAGCCATTTTTTCGAAAGCGCACCCGGTGTCAGACGATGACACCGGGTGTCTTTTTTCCTGGAGCTCAATGCTTTGCAGGAGATCGCGGACCTGTTGCAGAAAGTCGGGCCGTGCCACCGGGTGACCGGAATTGTCGGAGCTTTGTGTGCGCAGTTGTGTGCGTATCTCCAGAGGAGAACCCGCTGGACTTTGTGTGCTTTGTGTGTGCGCCGCTCCCGGGGCGGCCTCCTTCCCGGCGACCAGCGCCGGGGTGCCGATCCATGGCAGCTTCGCCACCTCGTCGTGCAGGCCGAGCGCCGGCACATCGGTGTAGACCTTCGCCGTCAGGTTCGCGTCGGAGTGCCCGAGCAGCTCCTGAGCGGCGCGCTGATTGATCCCGTAGCGCACGCCGAGCGTCTGCCAGGTCTTGCGGAACGAATGAAAGTGCAGCACGCGGCCGAGCCCGTCCACGCGTTCGATGCCCGCCCGTTTGAAATCGCTGCGCAGGATGTCGTAGGTCGGCCACGCGTACCAGAACACCGGCCGCGTCGGCAGCACGCCCTTCGGCTTCAATTCCCGCAACGCCTCGACCAACTCCCGCCGCAGCGGCACGGCGCGCTTGTCCTTGTCCTTCGTCGTGTCCGCCCGGAACAGCGCGAACGGCTGCGCCTCGTCGAGATGCAGGTCGGACCACACCAGCGCCCGCACCTCCGATTTCCGCTGCCCGGTGTAGAGCAGCATCTGGTAGGCGAGCTTCCGTTTGCCAGCGATGGCGAAGAGCCGCTGCAACTCGTCCTCCGTGAACGCCCGCGAGAGACGCACCTGTTTCCCGCGCACCTCGACATGGCTGACCTTCGCCAACGGGTTGACGAGCAGCCGCTCCGTCTCGACGAGCCAGTTGAGGAACGCCGACGCCGAGAGGTGGTACTCCTTCTTGGTCTTCGCCGAGCACGTCAGGCTCGCGCGCCATTTCACAAACGCGTCCGGACGGATCTCGCTGACGATGCTCCACCGGTTGTCGTCGATCATCTTCCGGATGCGCGTTGTCGTGTCGCGCACATGCTTCGGCTTCAGCTCGCGGCTCCGCAAGTCCGCCTCGTACTCGTCGACGAGGATCACCAACGGCGTGCCCGCGGCCTCGCGCACGACCTTCGGCGCGATGATGCCCTCCTGCTCTCGCTGCTTCTCGACGATGAGGTCCCGGAGCCGTTTCTCGGCCGTCGCACGGTCGGGCGTGTTCAGCGGCACGGTGACGGTCTTGTCGCCCTGGTTGAGGCGATAGCGGCCGCTGAACAGGCGCGCCTGCACCCGTTTGCCTTCGATCATGCGACAGTGGCGGAAAACGTAAGCGATCATGGCGGTTAGGAATACCGGACGGTGGATGCTTCGAGGTAGCGACGCAGCTCGCTTGGCCTCACCCGCGGCGAGCGTGCGCTCACCTTCACAAAAGCGATCCTGCCGCCGTCGACAAGCCGCCGAAACTGGCGCAGCGAGATCCCGAGCGACCGCGCCGCCTCACCGAACGCGAGCAACGGCTCCAGCCCGTTGCCCGCGTCGGTGAGCGTCGTCGTGCCGGATCGGCGCAGCGCCTTCGGGCGCGCAGTCGTGGCGCCACAGTCGTCCGGCACAGGCGCGGCGGCGGGAACCGACGCAGTGCGCTCCGTTGTCGGGCACGGCGCGACGGCGACGGCCGGCGCAAGATCGCCGGCGAGGAAATCGAGCTGGGTGGCTGAGGTGGTGTTCATGCCGCAAGTCTTCGCTTCCCGGTGACAACGACAACGGCCCACGGCTACCGAGAACGCGGCAGCGCTCATCCCCCAATCGCGGTAGACGCCCGTGCGCCGTTCTCGCGGTTCCGCCAGCCTAGTTCGGGAGTCTTTGCCTTCGAAGAGCCTGCCCGGTTCTTCCACGACTTGCGCGCTTGTTCGGTTGATAGACGCAATACCCTAACGACTTCGTTGGGTTGTAAGTCATTGAAGAACGAAGCCGAAAATCGCGACCAAACGGAGTCCCCGCGCCGTCCTTCGAACCTAGTTCTGGATACCGAAAAAAGGGTAGACGTCTGCAACGCGACGAGTGCGCGATTTCGGGACAAGCGCTGAGCCGCGCGAGCATTGCTCCAGCGTGAAACCAGGGAGCGGAAAATGGATTCGGAATAGGCTCGGCGAACGCAGAATCGAAGGCAAAAAGGCGGCATCAGCACCAGCCGGAACGAGCTCTTCAATGGAGCCCAAACGCCCACTGAAGGGCCGGAATCCTTCGGTTTTGACTCCGCTTTCCGGTGAAGAATGATGGGGCTCGATGTCATCGCGAGCCCCCGACAACCCACGCTCGTTTTGGAGTCCGGGGTATACGATCGATCCGACAGGGGTGTGCCTTTGGCCGTTTTCCAGCTACCGGGCGAGGTGGGCTGACCTGGAGCGGATCGAGTATCTGCCCTATTCGCACAACGGGAGATGGAGATTCCGGTTTCGCTTGAGCTTTGCCGGCGTCAAACGACGCCAGTTGTCGCTTGAGCGTGGAAACGGGCCCAAGGGCCTGCGCGCAGTCGCGACGATGCTCCGATGGATTGGTGATTCGGGCGCCAAGGTTTCAGGATGGAAGGAGTCGGGCGTGGCGGAGATCCTGGGGGCTGCCAAGACGCTGGAGGAGATCGGTCCATCATCGGCAGATCGCTCCGACGCTGATCTTTTTCGCCGGGCGGAGGTCGCCCTTGCGGCCTTGCAGATCAAGGAAGTGATCGGTGCCTGTGCCGCGATCATTGGGCGTCGCTCCGAGCAGGAAGCCGCAGCGGCCCGGCTCAAGATCAAGGCGGAGCTGCTCGACGGACGTGTCGAAAACGCACTCGATACGCTGGCGGAACTGATTCGCTTGCATCCTGAAGAGGTCGAGGCGCGGGCATTGGTCGCGTTTCACCTCGTGAACTCGGACGACAAGCGTGGGCTGCAATTGGCGGGGGCGGTGCTGGACCGTGCATTGGCCAAGCACCCGTCTTTGGTGCTCAGCGTGGCAGGGTACCATTTGCGGAGGAAGGAATGGGACCAGACGGCCACGATGCTTGACCGCTTGGAGACGAGTGGCGCGGTTCTCAATGACTACGACCGCGAGTTCGGGGCGCGAATCCGGGCTGACCTTGAACGGCTCCGGAACGATCCGAAGCAGGCGTTCCGCCAAGTGACGTTCGGCCTCTTCAAGTTTAGGCTGCGCGCTTGGTTGCCGCTGTTGGTCATCGGTGCGCTTTGCTTGTGGCCGCTGTGCTCTTTTGGTCCGCTCTTCGCTCGGGAATCCTGGCACTTACTGCAACTGCGACGGCGGGGCGCGAAGGCGGACATCGTTCATGTCTACCGAGGGAGAGAGTCTATCGGGACGCGCCAGCATTTCCTTGCGTCGATCACTTACGAGTTCGCTCCCGACCGAACCCGCGTGAATCCGCTTACGTTGCGCGAGCCCGAAAAGCTCTCGTACAAAGAATTTCAGGCGTGGTCGGAGATGTCCCGTGCGCAACTGAGGGGAGAAATGCGGCGCGGATGGTATCTGGGCGAGTCGCTCCTTTTTGCGGGAACTGCGAACGAAATCCGAGCGCAGCTGGCGGAACAATTCGTCACCTATCTTCCTGACAACCCGAACGTGAACGCCATCGGTCCCATCACCAACACACGGATCTGGCTGACTTGGCTCGGAGCCCCCAAGGCGATGCTCCCGGGTGTCGCGATGATCGGGGTGTTTGGCTGGATCTCCGTGCGCGAATTTCTCCAGCGCCGGCGCCGTCATTTGCGGGGTTTCGATCCTGCCCAGCCCGTCGCGTAGGAAGTCGCTTAGCGGCGGGCCTGCGCGCGCACCGTTCGTAGCGGTGGCTCGTCCGCCTCACCTCCGTTCGGCGCGCCCGCCAAGCCCGCGAAGTCGGCGCGAAACCGGGCAGAAGCGCCCGGCCATTGGCGCTCCAAGCGCCTGCGGCCGAGCCTCGCCGACCTCCGGTTTGAGTGCTGCCGGCCGCAAGATCGGCAAGAAGATCGGCAGGATTTTGCTCTAAACTTACCTGCGACACGTCAAAAGTCATTTTCCATCAACGTTTGACGCCGCGCTGAAGATCGGCATAAAGATCGGCAAAAAATGCTCACCAAGACTGCCATTGAGCCCGTGGTTCCGACCCAGCGGCTTCAGCCGCTGGAGGACTTGGCGTGCATGGTCTTGGAGTCCGCCGCCCGGCTTTCTGCGAAGGTCCGCGAGCCGCTTCGCACCCAACTCGCGGAGCTCACGCGGTGGATGCACTGCTACTACTCGAACCTCATCGAGGGGCAGCAAACCCGCGTCCGCGATATCGAGGCGGCGCTGAAACAGGATTTCGCCGCCGAGCCGGCGAAACGCGACCTGCAACGCCTCGCGCTCGCCCATCTGGAGGTGCAACGCTGGGCGGCGACGCAGACCGGATCGCCGCACACC
>ENA-UPSM01004173-UPSM01004173.1-activated-sludge-metagenome-genome-assembly--contig:-NODE-4173-length-15535-cov-10.855039_pt1 | contig 15535 bp, 13 predicted proteins | sample MGYA00238181_ERZ773283 | MGnify/ENA primary metagenome ERZ773283 (study PRJEB29023, sample SAMN05720199) | activated sludge metagenome | isolation source: Anaerobic digester | place: Japan...
TGCCGAACTGGTGCTGCGTGAGCGGTCTGGCGGGTACATTGGGCGGGTGAGTGCCTCCCTGCGCAAACTGGATGCTGCCTGCCGGCCTGCCGGCATCTTTGCCCAGGATGCCCCGCCACTGCTGCCGTATGCCGGTCAGGGCGGCGTGAGCGGCTTTCACTCGGATACCAGCACACAGGCGTACTCCCCAGAGGATGCCGAGCGCGTGATTGCCTACATCGCCCGGCAGGAGCCACAGGTGGCTGTTCTGCTGCGGGTCATGCTGGTGGTGGGTTTGCGCGTGACCGAGGCGACTTACCTGCGCTCCCAGGATATTGATCCAGACACCGGGCGGGTGCAGTTGGTGGCAAACCGCAACCGGACCAAAGGCGGCAAGCCGCGGGTTGTTGAGGTGCCAGCAGCAGACCGGGACTGGCTGGTGCAGTTTCAAGAGCGGGGCCTGGGTAGCAAAACCGGGCATCTGTTTGAGGGGCGTGGCTCGCTGGCGGAGCGGGCGCGCAAACGTGTCCGTGCGGCCTGTGAGAGCCTGGGCATCACCTGCCTGGGCACACACGGATTCCGTAAAACCTTTGCCGCGGCAGATTACCAGCGAGCGGTGGTGGCCGGCGCAGATGACCGGGCAGCACTGCTGCACACTTCCCGCCAGCTGGGACATAATCGGGCTGCGGTGGCGGCTCAGAGCTATGTGGATGGTGATGTGCGGGTCAGGGAATCAGATTAGAATTCAACTCCTGATCGCTGCTCTCGCACCGTAAACCGTTTTCAATATTTTGTTTATTCAGCCCGCTGCTGCATGGTTTTCTTATTGTAATCGGCGGGCTTCTTTATTTTTTGATGTTCCTTTGGAATGCACCCTGCAGTATTAGCTGCTTTGAAATCCTTAATGCCTGAATCCTAAGAATCAGTCATTCTCATCGGGGTGGGTGTGCAGGGCCAGGAGGCCTTCTTGCAGCTATCCCAACTGCCGCGCCATTGTCAATGCATTTGGGAATGGTTTGACAAATCCCACCGTCGAGTCTACAATCAATCCATCCCAAATTCAGGGCGGTTTTGAAGAAGCGCGATAAATGGCTCTGCCAATCCCTTTTTGTCATTATTCCGAGGTCTGACCATGCAAACACGAATCAGGCGATTCTTATGGCTACTGATGACGGGTATGGCTCTGCTGTTGGTCAGTTGCGTGACATCCCAGCCCGTGCCCACAGCCACAACCACTCCGGAACCGTGGTCGGTCTGTCTCCCAACCGCCACCTCTACGCCGATACCAGAGGCGCCCTGTTCCCCAGCAGCAACCCCAACCAGCACGCCCATGATCGAGGTTACACCAAGTGATAAAAAGCTTGTTTGCGAAACACCGCTTTCAATGCAGTGGGGCGCTGGCCCGGATGAATTGGGATATGTTGTCATTGAAGGGTGGAAAAAGGTCAGCGGGCCATACCCGCCGGTTTTTGATGAGACGGGCAGAATGTTTATTGCTGACCCAGTCAACAATCGGATATTGATGTATGATCACTGGGAATTTCAGCAATTGATCCCTATTCCCGAATCGTATGTACTTGAGATCGGGGGGTATGAGCACTACTGGTCCCCGATTTCAGCAACCAATGATCGCATCTTTTTGAGTTTCAGTGAATACCATGAGAAAAGAATTGTTGATAGAGTTGCGATTATTGATCTGCAAGGAACAGTTGAACGCGTGATTGATCTGGAGCCCTATTATCCCATCCATTCGATATATCACCCTCTGCGGGCTGATTGGAATGGCGGCTTCTATCTTTTGCTGGATCCCGTTGGTATGGTGCACTTTGATTCACAATATCGCGCAAAATTCGTCGCGTTAGGATCTGATTGGCAATATTATTACATGGAAATTGGCTGGGATAAGAATATTTACACGTACTCCCCTTCGGCAGATTATATCTCTGTGATGAAAGATAGTAAAAACCCAAGCATATTACATATGCCTTCCCCTCTCCGTGTCATCGAAAATATCACAAATGATCAAACAGGTGACCAAAGGGTGGATACAATTCTTGGCATTACACAGACCGGAGAAATTTATGTGCTGATTGAAGAAAACCAGATCCTAAGTCTATTAATCATTACCAATGATGGCGAAAAGCGTGAGAAGGTTCAGTTACCCGCCGATTTCTCATCAGGAACTTTATTTTCCCGGTTTCGTATAGCGCCGGATGGGTCATTTATTGGGCTGGTATATGATATCAATAATGCACAAGTGACTCCCCAGGTTATCCGCTGTACGCTTAAAACACAGGATGTTCCGTGAGAAAACGATCTAACACTAAACCAAATTTTATTGCCTTATGGCTGGGGTTGATGTTACTCAGCGCCACTTCTTGTAAGCCGCCTGTTCTCCCCCACACATCACAGGGCGCATCTTCCGAAACCACCCTGTTTTTTATAGGCTACAGGAGTGATAAAACTATAGAACTCTGGCAAGCTGGGCTTGAAGAGAATTCCCAATTTCCAGTTTATGTTGAACCGGCAAAATTCCCGTTTGACTTATTGCCAGAGGAAGAACAGTTTTTTCTTGGAAATTGCAAACTGACGGGTGAATGTGAGCTTGCGTTAAGCGATATGCCCTCTCAGTATTGGTGGGATTCCCTCAATGTATCCCCCAAAAAAGATAAGCTTCTTTGGCTAGAAACAGCCGAGTTTTGCCCGCCGCACCTGGGTTATTGTGATGGAGGTATGACCCGGATTGTTCTGTGGGAAGTAGCTAAGTTTGATAAAAAAGTCATTGCCGAAATGCCCTACCACATCAGTCTCCTGACCCATCAAACCATCACTTCTGTTCAATGGTCGCCCAACAATCAGGATATTGGTTTCATCGAGAAAAGCAAAGAAGCCGGTTGGTCCAGACTCAAAGTGATCAACACTGCATCTTTATTGACCAGCGACCTTGCCGAAAATGTTCTCAAATATAAATGGTCACCTCTAGGGAATAGAATCGCTTACATAGAAACCGGGCAAGAGCTAAAAATTATAGATAAGTTGGGCCAACCGCTCTTTGAGATTGACGAAAAATTTGAAAATATCACCGATTTCACCTGGTCACCGGACGAAAACAAAGTGGTTTTTTCTGCCATAACGTCGCATGGAACCTCTGCAATCTACGCCATCGACCTGCTTTCAGGAAAAGCCAGCTTGCTACTTGAAGCTGCTGACGATTTGATATACACCAATGTAATGTGGTCTCCCAGAGGAACCGAAATAGCGGTTGTTCAAAAGCTCAATGGAAATGACAGTGGCCAAATCTTTTTCATAAACACGCAAAAGTCTTTTGCAGCTCAACCCCAAAATGATATTGTTGTTCAACTGGATCAATCATCAGCCGTTGCCCGATGGGAGTGGTCTCCTGATGGCGAAGCGCTGGCCGTACAGACTACCACGCAAACCAGTGGCAGCGTGGAAATCGTGTTCCTTGAATCCTCAAAAAATAGCGTTGTATCCAAGTTTACTCAAGATAATTCTGGAGTTGAGTGGATGTTTACAGCGGATGGCAATGCCATATTGGTTTTGCTACCCAACCAGGATATAACTTGTCCCAAAGGTAACCTGGATACTTTGGGTTTCTTTGATTGGCGCCGCAAATCATTTTCTGAACTCATCCTAAACCCCATTCTTGCGAATGATTTAAAAAATTGCACTTTATCCATCAGCAGTATTGCTGTGAGCGTGTCGAGGTGTATGGAACGCCCATGTCCATAAAGGAGACCTGCATGTTCCGCTTTTTGAGAAAACCCATCTTGCTGCTTGGCATATTTGTTTTAGCCCTGCCTGCCTGCCAACCTGCCAACAACCCGCTCAAAACAATCCCAGAAGCAGACCAATATATTACTCCGTCAGAAACGTTTGCTTATTCAGTACAACAAAGTTTTAATGAAACATCCACTATAGAAGTCCTCCCGGTTTGTGAATCGACAGAATCAAGGGATTACATTTTGTTTTTAGACAGACGTACTGATGGCAAACTTGATCTACATATCATGGATAAAAACGCTTGCAACCATCGCATTGTAATGCGTGACGTATCCGGAAGCCCAGAATGGTCAAGCGATGGCAGACATATCTTTATAGGCTGTGAACAGGCGCAGGGCATTTGTGTGCTAGATGCACCAGCTACACTCACCCCTTGCATCGATAATCCTGATGGTCGTGAATGTACCCCTGTGATTGAGAAAATATATGCGCTACCTGATGAAATAATGGACCCAACCTATATAACAACATCTTGGTCCGCATATGGGGATCAATTACTAGTGACCATTCAGGCTGACCTTCCTGACACATATGTCTATTTTCTTTCCCTCGAGAAAGGCGATTGGCATCTCATTGGCAAGAATGCCCTGTTAAGTTGCGACTTATCTCCTGTAACCGACGACTTGATTTGTAGTGGAATTGAAAAAATAAACCTGCGGAAAAGCTTTTTTGAAGGTTTGCATGTTGGAAATAACCCCACATGGTCTCCAGATGGTGAACAAATCGTTTTTGTCTTTTACCAGATTCAAGACCAGGAGGATTGGGCAGGCACAATCATGGAGTGGACCTTTAACGCGGAAAAACATTGGCGGATTCTACGAGAGCCAGAACGGTCTGACCAAAATAATCTAGAAAACCAAAAGACACTTTTCAATATAGGTGAGTTTAGCTGGTCGCCAGATAAAAAATACATAGCGTTTACCGCGAACTATGGTCAAGAATTCGAATCCTTGATATTTCGGCTGGATACTTATACAGGTGAAATCGTTGTATTAACAGCCAAAATAGGAGATGGCTTTTACCGCTCACCTGTTTGGGGATATCTACCTTAAAAATAGCGATGCCAATCCTAACCAGACCAACCCCTATGTTGCCGTGGCGGGGTGACCCAACCGGTCTGCTCATCTCGCCGCTGGCGCTGCTGGCCCTGGTGTACACCGGCAAGCGGAAGCGCAGCAAACTGGGTGTTTTTGTAGCCTTGTTGGTCGTCTGCGGCGTCCTCAGCCTGGGCCTGGCCGGGTGCGGCCCCACGACTCCGGGGGATGGCACGCCCATTCCGATCACAGAAACGCCCCCTAATTACAATGACACCCCAACCCCTGGAACTGTGAACCCGTCTACGCCAACGCCGGGTGGAACACCGATTGAAACGCCGACGTATACCTGTACGCCATCGCCTACACAGAATGGGCTTGAAGATTTGGGAGACTACCTAATCACTCATTATAATTATGCGCTCGAATCCGATCCATTTTTCTCCGGATGTAACAATTGTTATGATGCAAATATCCCCGTTTGGGAGAATGGAAGAATCGAATATAAAACTCATAATCTTGCATTTGTATATGGAGTTCCAGATGAAGGGAGCGTATCAGGATTTAATTGGGGGGTGTATCAGGAAGGAACTGGCATTACAAAAGACGGTAAATATATATCTATAGATTATCAACACAAAACCCTGGAAGACCGGATCGTATTTACTTATAACGAAGGGGGAAGATGCACACATCTAGGCTATCGAGCCGAGGCTTGGAAAACAGTCGCCGCTAGTAATTCTAGATTAACATGTGGCTCACAAATTACAATAGATAGATACCCAGGAATTATTTTTACGGTGACTGATACTGGATCAGAAGTTGGAGATGAACATTTAGATGTATTTGTTGGTCCAATGAACGTTGAAGATTTTAAATCACAGTTCTCATCTTCAGGAAGCACATATTTTCAATCTAAGGTTATGAAGGTGAAATAATGGATACTTATAAATTAAAAATATACATGTTTTTCTTGTTTGCTAGCTTTGCAATTTTAAGCGGGTGTGTTGCTACACCTGTAAACTACCCCATAAATTCAACCATCACGCCGGGTATTCCAAGTGACGATGGTCTCGCCATCGAAGAACCTGCTTCCAAAATTGCTTTTACTGCTACCGAAGATGACAATAATGTGCTCTACATAATGAATCTTGATGGAAGCGATATGCACAAAATTGGAGAAAACATACCTGGTTTAATAAACATTTTTGAGCCTGCCTGGTCACCAATTGGAGACTATATTGCTTTTTCTGGCCTTCAAGAAAATGGGACCGGTCAGATTTTTATTGTAAAACCGGATGACTCTTCCTGGCGTCAACTAACAGATGATCCAGGCGGTGCCATGATGCCTGCCTGGTCACCAGACGGGCAGTACATCATTTACCTTACTGAACGAGATGGTGTTCTTTCTGTGAACCGGAAAAATCCAGTCGGTGAAATTTACATAATGAAGGTAGATGGTTCGGAGCAGAGGCGGATCACAAATAACCAGGATTTCGAAAGGAGTTTTCAATGGTCTCCTCAAAACAACCTGCTTGTTATTTCTGCCAATGTATATGAACCGCCCGGATATGACGCAGAGAGAATTTATCTCATGGGCCTGGATGGCATCATTCAACAACAATTAACAACGGTCGGCTATAACAGTGATCCAAAGTGGTCGCCTGATGGAAGCTTGATTTTGTTCACCTCATCGAGAGATGATCGTTCAGGCATCTATCTTATGAATTCAGATGGCTCCAATCAAACTTGCTTAATTGAAGATGTTCCGGCGCATGACGGCAAAGATGCAATATTAAACATTACCCCTTCATGGGCAGAAGACGGAAGATCCATCCTCTTTTCATCCAATCGCGATGGCGATTGGGATGTTTATACAATTAGGCCAGATGGCACACACCTAACGCAAATCACAAACTTGCCGGGAAATGAATATAGCCCTGTATGGGTTCGCTAAGCTGATTTCTTCATCACATAGAGTGCTCCGGAGATTTCTATGAAACATCCCTATATATCCCGTGGCGGGGCGACCCAACCGGTCTGCTCATCTCGCCGCTGGCGCTGCTGGCCCTGGTGTACACCGGCAAGCGGAAGCGCAGCAAACTGGGTGTTTTTGTCGCCTTGCTGGTCGTCTGCGGCGTCCTCAGCCTCAGCCTGGCCGGGTGCGGCCCCTCAACGCCGGGGGATGGCACGCCTTATCCGCCCATCGAAACGCCTTTCGGGTATACTGACACCCCAACACCGGGAACGGTGAACCCGTCTACACCAACGCCGGGTGGAACACCGATTGGAACGCCGACGTACGAATGTACCCCAACGCCATCACCCACGCCGAACTCTAAGAACTGGTTTACAAATCCCTTTGTCATTACACACTATGCTACAGTGTTGGAGAATGATAGTTTTTTCACTATGGAATCGGATAACGACAGAAAGTATGTTCCGTTTTACGAGCCGCCATTTGTCAGTAAGGAAAATATTCATTATGAGCTAGTCCCCAGATATGCTTTTTATGTGGGCAATCAATGTGATGGGAATTGTGGTAATTGGAGAGTTTCTTTTCAGGGCTCTGGCAAATTAACTGAACCATCATCATTGAGTTTGAGTGGTGGAAAAGAATATGTTCAAGCGGATACAAACAAAGAGCATCTTCCAGATCCTGTAAATGGTTGGCAACCTAGCGCGGTCTATTATTTCACAAATCAACCTCAGGGTGCATGTGGTAGCGGATTCCCCTTGAAACCAGATGCAACTATAGCTGTTCCTTATAGCTTATTTAGCTTTGTACCAGATTCTGGTAAATTCGCATGTGGTGAGGAATACTATATCGAAGGATATGGTGAGACAAAATTCATGGTAACAGACAGAGGCACCTTTGATGACCCAAATCATTTTGATATTTATGTGGGCCCAAAGACATTCGAATCTTTTTATAATGATCCCAGCTACCAAAATACTGGCGCTAAATATCGAGTTGCAAAGGCGAAACCATGAAAACTAATTTTTTAGCAGGGATAAAAAACATAATCTGGCTACTTCTTCTTTGCCTGAGCGGTTGTACTATCTTTGGAACAAGGGTGCTTCCCGCCCCCACTCATGTTTCTCCGACATCCACCGTTGCGACAAACGTGGAACCAATCTCCTTATCACTGTCTGGAAAAATTGCCTTCATCAGCGAAGGCAGCAATCCTAATGACCATCGCCTGATGATCTTGCAGCTTGAAAATGGAAGCATTGTCGATATTACACCACCAGAACTACCCCTTATCTCCAATCTATCCTGGTCACCAGACGGGCAGTATATAGCCTTTGATGCAGTGAAAGACAACGTAATCCAGATCTTTACGATTAACGCAGATGCCACACAATTGACCCAGCTAACAACCGGTGAAAATGATGCCTTTCGACCCTCCTGGTCTCCCGATGGAGAAAATATACTTTTCATATCAACACAAGCAAATAATTCTGGGTCCAACGATTCTTCTCCGCAGCAGTTAGATCTGTATATGATGGAACCAGATGGGACCGATATGCATCGATTCGCAATCGAATCGCAATCTGATCACACCTCAGTGAGCGGCTACTATCGGGCAGACGGGCTGATCGCGGTTTATGAGCCCGGCACCAGATTTTCTGTCAATAATTATGTTGTCAATTCAAACGGGGTTGTTCAAACACAATTTCCTGAATTTACAACAAATGCACCCATCGCCTGGTCCCCTGATGGAGAGCGTGCCATTTATACCGCAGATCGCACTACTTCTAGTTGTGCCGGCTTTTGGGTCAGCAATGTTAACGATTCCGCGGTTTCATGTTTAGGCATTGAACACGCGAATGAATTGCAACCAGATGGCAAAATTATTGGAGCGGATGGCGCTTCCTGGTCACCGGATGGGAATTACATTCTGTTTGTATCTAATCTTGATGGAGATAGTGATCTTTATGTCATCAAGCCCGATGGTACGGAATTATCCCAGATAACGAATCTCCTGGGAAATGAAGGGAGTGCCGTATGGTGGATAAATCCGTAGTGCAGATCAGAACAACTACTCATTCCAGTCTACAATCAACCCATCCCATATTCAGGGCGGTTTTGATGAAGAAAAGTAAACGCCTCCTGTTCTTAAGTCTGCTGGTTCTTCTGATCCTCCCCGGCGCCTGTACGCCGGTGCATTCAGGCCCCGATTTTGGCTCCTGCCTTGCCTCGTTTCAGGACTTTGCGTTTACGGATCGATACAATTCTCAATATCAGTTTGCTCTGCCAGATCATCCCTGGGTTGCGGTGGCAGACATCCCACCCGTTCCAGAGGGTTATTATTCTTCAGTCCCCATCCTGACATATCGTGATACGGCAGAGGGCCCGGAGATCTGGATTGCCGAATATTATCGCGGGTTGGGAGGGGGGGGGACAGACGTATATCTGATTTACAACACACACTCTGAAAAATGGTCTGCTATTTCAGCGGAGGTTTGGAATACAGACTGGAGGGTTGCGGAATTGTTTGTCACCCACAATGGGCAGGTGTGGGGAATATTGCGGTGGAATTCAAATGCAGGGGATAGACCTCAAATGGACAGGATACCGGCTTTTGGCCGATTCAATGACGAGATGCAGCGTTTTGAATTGGTAGAGGGATTGGAAATAGTCACAGATAGTGGAATCAGTGAGGTTCTTATCGATTCTCAGGGTACATATTGGATCTTTGTGGCACGTGATGGACTGTATCGTTATGTGGCGGGATCAGATGAAATAGAAAAGCAGTTTGACCTGCCGAAGGATCCATTGTGGGGTTTTGATGCCGCATTGGCGCCCGATGGAAGTCTGTATTATAAGCGAACAGATTTTAGCACTATAAAAGACTATACCATTCATGACGGCAGTATGTTTCACTATATCCCCGAAACTGAAGAATTGATCACCATGCAGCTTCCGCAGGAACCCTGGCCTATCTTTCGCGGAATGGTTGTAGATCATCAAAACCGTTTATGGCTGGGGGCAATCGGGTACCGTGATGCCGATGAAAGCTGGCATTTTATTCATCCGGATCCACAGGCATTTATTAACACTCACGCCGGGAGCCTGGTAATGCCTTCGCCACGGATTCTGTTTGAAAGTTCAGATGGGATTATATGGTATTTTAATTTCCTTGATGATGTCATGAGTGAAGGCACCGCCTGGTATGATCCAGAGACCGGGGAAGGATGTGTGATTACCAGCGCGGCAAGCACTGTGGTAGAAGACTCGCAGCAGCGCCTGTGGCTTGTTGCCGGCGAAAAGCTGTACATGTACGACAGAAACCGGTAAGCGTTCACCTGGAAGAAGCACTTACTCAGTAGAGTTCGCATGAAACGCATCCATTCCAAACCCCTCATCGTTCTGCTTTGCCTGCTGTTGGTCTGCCTGGCGGGCTGCCTCACGCCCCAGGCGGCTAAGGTATCGCAAATGTGTCTCACCGTTGAATCGAGCCTTTCATCGTTTCAGTCTGAGGCCAGCCTGGTGGTGAGCGGTGCAGAAACGTATATTTTAGACAGCGCTTCGGGTGAAAAAATTGCAGTACCGTTCAATCCGGGCGCAAATGATGGTTACCTGCCGTCCAACTTCATCCTGTCGCCAGATTATCAGAAAATTGCGTACATCGAATCACGCTACCAAAGTCTCAATGGCGAAACAAGTTTCGTTGAGGACACCCTCAAAATATGGCCTGGCAGCGGAGAAATCTTCACTGCCAAACAATGGCAGTCCGATTTTGAATATCCAATTGAATGGTTTGATAATGATCGGCTGCTGCTCCCCGCAACAGATGACCTTGATGGAACAGTCATTTTGTACAATCCCGTAACCGGGGCAAGTGAGAGAATCCGACCAACCTTTCCGGATATCTATAAATTTGATCCCATTCCCTGGTATCAGAGCACAAACCCCTTGCCGCTTTACAATCAGGCCATGACGCGGGTCTTTTATCTTCGCTTTCTCAAAGATGATCCTGAAAGTAATCTGGCATATGTATTGTATGATCTAGAGAACGATGCCGTGCTCTGGACAAAACCAGTGCATCTGCCAACCATCCGTCCACAATGGACACCCGCACGGGATCAGATCATCATTGCCAGCCAGGACAGCTCCCCGACAGATTACGAGTTTTTCAGCATCGATCAAAATGGGAACGAGAATAAATTATCGGATTTCAGTTCTGGATATACCGAAAATTACATCGAGGGGTTTCGTTTATCGCCGGATGGGCAGAAGGTCGGTTTTTGGCTGGACGGGCGCAACGGAACCGATGAAGCTCATCCGCATTTTGCAATCTTTGACCTGACTACCCGGCAGACCACAGATTACTGCCTGGGGCCGGGCGGGCGGATTTTCTGGTCGCCAAATGGAAATCAAGTAGCTTTTATGATCAAAGAGAACGACAATCCTGAAGCGTGGTACACAGTGGTTTTAGATGTAAAGGCGAACAGAGCCACCCAAGTGGCCGATCACCTGTACCCGGTGGGGTGGTTGGTCATTAAGTGAGCGCCTGTGGTGGATGGCACTGCGCGGGTAAAAATGACAGGATCAATCCCAGAGTCAGAAAGGTGTAGCCAATGAAACCTCGGTTGCTTTACTATTTCAGCATTGTTTTGACTGCGGCAGTTCTATTGCAGGGCTGTACCACGCCCGTGCCCACGCCCACGCCGGAGGCACCCGCCCCTCCCACATCCACCCCGGCCCCCGGGCTTGTTTGCCCGCCGCCATCCACCCCGGAGCCATCCCAAACCCCGACCATCACGCCTACTCCCGGCCCCACCCCAACCCCCACAACCACGTCCACCCCCGGCCCATCCCCTACCCCGCGGGTATTTGAACCACCACCCTCCTGCGGCGGCTGGGACGAAAATGGGCATATTCTCTATATAAATGGTTCATACTGGCCTGAGCTCAATCCTGCCAGCCAATATGATTTATATGTCATGAACGGCAACGGGTGCTACCCGCGCCAGATGCTGACGGGTGTATCGGGCTCCCCGGCCTGGTCGGCAGATGGCAAAAAGATCGCCATTGGCTGTGAGAATAATTCAATGTTGTGCTTGCTGGATGCCGAATCCGTTCTGCGTTCATGTGCACCCGAGCAGCCTGGAGATGATCCCTGTGTCGCTCCGGATGCAATCCTGAGCAGGATTGCTTTGCCAGAAGAGGCCACAGGGAAAAATTACCTGTTAAACATTGGCTGGTCACCAGATAATATAAGGATATTTCTGGAAATTGAAGGTGATCATATTCTTGGTAATCCAAGTGATTTTTATAGCTTCGTTCTAAATTTGGATAGTCAAGCCCAATGGCATCAGTTTCGAAAAGAACAATGGCCATGTAATGGCGAATGGTCCCCGACGGATTCGAATATCCTCTCGTGCGGATTTCGTTTTTTAAATTTAGAAGACAGGACGCTTGAACCATTTCTAGATCATGGCTTATCATCCATCTGGTCACCTGACGGAAAACAAGTAGCGATTCTGTATGGTTTAGACGAAAAAGGCAAAGAACCGGTGGGTATCGCGCAAGTAAATCGGGATACGGGTGAATGGAATTGGATTTATGAGCCGGTAAACCTGGATAGAAACGATCCGCTGCTTCACAATTTAGTGATTAGGCCGGAACGCTATTATCGAATTATGGACTGGTCTCCGGATGGGCGATATATTGCATTTGTGTCCCCACATAAAAACATATGGGCCAGTTACATCTTTCGGATAGATGTTGTTACCAAAGAAATTTATGTTTTGACCACACAGACCAAAAGTAATTATGCCCCTGCCTGGGGGCCGTAATCCATTCCTAACTCGCTTGCTGCTTGCGGGTCGAAGCCGGTATCACAAAGTCACGGAAACGGTACGAGGCTCCTCGGTGGCTCAGCCCCGTAGGCAAAACCTATCTAATCCTATCCCAACTGCCGCGCCATTGTCAATGCATTTGGGAATGGTTTGACAAATCCCACCGTCGAGTCTACAATCAATCCATCCCAAATTCAGGGCGGTTTTGAAGAAGCGCGATAAATGGCTCTGCCAATCCCTTTTTGTCATTATTCCGAGGTCTGACCATGCAAACACGGAACAGGCGATTCTTGTGGCTACTGCTGACGAGTATTACCCTGCTGCTGGCGGGCTGCCTCACGCCCCAGGCTGCGCCCACGCCCACCCCGGAGGCACCTGCTCCTCCCACAGCCACCCCGGAGCCAGGGCTTGTTTGCCCGCCGCCAGCCACCCCGGGGCCATCCCAAACCCCGACCATCACGCCTACTCCCGGCCCCACCCCAACCCCCACAACCACGTCCACCCCCGGCCCATCCCCCACCTCCCGGGTGTTTGAACCAGCGCCCTCCTGCGGCGGCTGGGATGAGAATGGGCATATTCTATACATCAGCGGAAAGATACGGACTGAGCTAAATTATGCCAGCCATTATGATTTATATATCATGAATGGCAACGGGTGCTACCCGCGCTTGATGCTGACGGGTGTATCGGGCTCCCCGGCCTGGTCGGCGGACGGGAAAAAGATCGCCATTGGCTGTGAGAATAACTCAATGCTGTGCTTGCTGGATGCCGAAGCCGTTCTGCGCTCATGTGCTCCCGATCAGCCTGGAACCGACCCCTGTGTTGCTCCGGGTGCAATCCTGAGCAGGATTGCCCTGCCGGAAGAAGCCACAGGGAATAATTTTCTGGTGAATATCGGCTGGTCACCCGATGGCGCAAGCATATTTATAGAGATTGAGGGCGACTATTCACCGGAGATCACGAGATATTATTACGGTTTCATTCTGGATTTGGCTCAACCAACCCAGTGGACGCTGTTTCGAAAAGAAGAATGGGCCTGCGAATTTGAGTGGTCTCCGACGGATTCGAATATCCTCTCATGTGGTGCTTATGTATTCAATCTGGAAGATGGTGCGCTTGAACAATTCATGGATTATGGAGTCTCATCCATCTGGTCGCCCGATGCAGAACAAATGGCGATCCTTTACTATTTGTGGGATAAGGACAAAGAGCCGGTGGGTATCGCGCGAGTTGATCGGGATACGGGTAAATGGGATTGGATTTATGAACCGGTGAACTGGGATGCAAATGATCGGCTGCTTTATAATATAGATATTAAGCAAAATTATCATTATCGGATCATGGATTGGTCCCCTGATGGGCGATATATTGCATTTGTGAATCAATATAGAAATATGTGGGGCAGTTACATCTTTCGGATAGATGTTGCTACCAAAGAAATTTATGTTTTGACCACACAGACAAAAATAAATTACGCCCCTGCCTGGGGGCCGTAATCCATCCCTAACTCGCTTGCTGCTTGCGGGTCGAAGCCGGTATCACAAAGTCACGGAAACGGTACGAGGCTCCTCGGTGGCTCAGCCCCGTAGGCAAAACCTATCTAATCCTATCCCAACTGCCGCGCCATTGTCAATGCATTTGGGAATGGTTTGACAAATCCCATAAACTGTTGGAGAAAAATTGTGTCCGGTAATCAAATTTTTATTAGGATATTCTGTTTGTTCGTCACTGTATTAATGTTGGTTGGTTGTTTGCCGGAAATTGAGCCAACATTGTCAATACCAGAAAATTCAATTATCACCTCTGATATCTCGGGCTGGGTGGTATATAGTGCATTCAAAGATAACCAGACATCTGAAAAAGCGATCTTCTTAAAAAATCTGGACACAAATGAAATTGTGCAATTGACCGACTCTGGAAGTAATAGCAAACCCGAGTGGTCACCAGATGGAGAGCAAATCTTATATCTATCTTGGACTGACACGAACCAGTACGATATAAACATGATGGACAAGGTTGGTAACAATCAGAAAGAACTTTTGTCCACCCCCGCAAATGAGCGAATGGCGCGTTGGTCTCCTGACGGAAAAAATATCGTCTTTGTTTCTGATGCAGATGGCAGCGATGATATTTATATGATGAGATTGGAAACACTGGATATAACTCGATTAACCAGCTTCCCAGGCGAAAAATTATTTCCTGCCTGGTCATCAGATGGTTCTCGAATTGTATTTGTATCAAGTGAAAAAGACGGCCGGCAGCAAATTTTTTCTGTGTACATAAACGGAGAAAATATCCAACAATTAACCAAATTCGATCTTGATCATTTTGATATGGAGCCTGTCTGGTGCCCAGATGATGCTTGTATCATTTTCACCCGGTTGGATGGGCCAGCCAGATTAATGTTCCTCGATTTAGCCACTCTGACTGAGTCCTATCTACTAAATGGCGGTCTGGAGATCAATGGCAGCCAACAATACGATGAAGGAAATCCGGACATATCTCCTGTGCGGGGGTATTTAACCTTCTCTGTTCAGGGCATATTTTATGCAATGGACATCGAAACAAAAACAATACTCCCATTAAATATCCAAGCTCTTGATGTATCTCTATATCCCTAACGTAATGATTGTGCAAATGGGAGGTATCTTGCTTTTCAATCCACACTAGACTCCAGCTACGACAGCCACATCTATCGATTGGAGCTCTCCACAGGTGAAATTCGAATTCTGACAGCGAAGCATGAGGGGTTGTCAAGTAGATTTGGCGCCCCCGCCTGGGGGCCGTAGGAAACCTGTATGAAAGACCATGATTTCAATAGAGTAGCGCACATCTCTTACACAGATGGAGTCGCAAATTCAACACCAACCGGGTGCTGGCATTGGTCAACCTGCTGATCATTTTGC
>ENA-UPSM01004180-UPSM01004180.1-activated-sludge-metagenome-genome-assembly--contig:-NODE-4180-length-15502-cov-5.022334_pt1 | contig 15502 bp, 19 predicted proteins | sample MGYA00238181_ERZ773283 | MGnify/ENA primary metagenome ERZ773283 (study PRJEB29023, sample SAMN05720199) | activated sludge metagenome | isolation source: Anaerobic digester | place: Japan...
GCTGGCCCCCCGACCTCACCGACGAAGACATCCTCGCCCGCCTCCTGGCCCTCAACCTCGAAAGGAGCCAGAACAGATAATATAACTTATCGGCTGCAAATCGCCTCACCGCGCCGCATATAGTTCGCCGCACCACACTACACATGGTCGCGAAAACAGGCAAAACATGTGAAGAAAATCCCCCATCCCAACCTCTTGGTTCGGGACCGTGAGGTCGAGGGTTCAAATCCCTCCGCCCCGACAGACTACTTCCCAGTACACACGGTAAGCATTATTGGCGAACCGTGTGTACCCCGGAAGATGGGGACAGCAAAAAGCGTAGACCGCACAACACATGTTTTCCGTTCTGAGGCTTTCAAAAAAAAAGCCGAAATTTAGTTATCAGCACTGAAATCTAATTATCGGCGCTAAAAAAATCAGACCGGAGGACACATATCATGAAAAAACTAAAGCTCTCTCAAGCGTTACTGGGTTATGACCTGTATGCTAAAGCCCGCCACCTGAGTGATCACACCATTCTGGACTACCAGAACACATTCACACGGTTTCAGACCTGGCTGGGTGATCAAGATCCAATCATGGCCGATATCACTCAGGAAATGGTTTGTCAGTTCATGGCTGACCAAAAGCGGGTCTCGAATAAAACCTTACTTAACTATCATGTCGGATTGTCCGCCCTGTGGACCTGGGCGCTCGGCGAGGGCATTGTAGAGGATCATGTTATCCATCGCGTACCACGGCCCAAGCCAGAAAAGCGCTCAGTTGTGCCATTCGAGGAACACGAAATCAAAGCCATGCTCAATGCCCTGGGACGCTCTCGTGTTTACCAGCGCCAGGGGTATCGTGCCTCTGATCACTCACTGCCCAATGCTGAGCGTAACCGGGCAATTATACTGCTGCTGTTGGATACTGGCATCCGCGCCTCGGAGCTCTGCGGAGCCGTGATCAGCGACATCAACCTGCGCAACCGTAATCTACGCGTCTTTGGGAAGGGGGCGATTGAACGCACCATCCCATTCAGCGCCACGACTGGCCAGGCGATCTGGCGATACCTATCCACGCGTGAAGATTATACTCTGGCAGATCCCTTATTTGTCAACAGCATGGGCCGCTCGCTTGACAGAACGCAGCTCTTCCACCTGCTGGACACAATTGCTGATCGCGCCCAGGTGCAAGATTGCAACGTCCATAAGTTTCGCCATACCTTCGCTATCAACTATCTGCGCAATGGTGGCAATCCCTACTCACTGCAGGTGATGCTGGGCCACTCCGCAATGGATATGGTCAAGCGGTACTTGAAGATTGCTGACGCAGATCTGGAACGATTCCACCGCCGCGCCTCACCAGTGGACAACTGGCGGCTATGATACTAATCGCCAGATTGTGATTGATCGCTTGATAATAGGGTCAAACACCTTGACCGCAATAAACCGTTCTCCCGTAGCGACCAGTTTTTTCATGCGGTCTCGGGCAGTTTGTTCACAGCAGTGCCAGTGTTCAGCCAGTTGTTCAGCATCAACATCACCAGGTTGACGTAGTTCAACGGTTCCCTGTTGGCGCCACTCATCAATCGCAGCTATGGTTTTCGCAATCTCGTCTCGGATGGCACGCAATTGTGCATCATCGGTCATAGTTCGCCTCTTGTTCGAGTATCAATACCTTTCATCAGCCGGTGCTCGCGCACGATTTCACCGTCGCAGATATCCATCGCCACCATCCCATTAGTCACCCAGTAGGGTGATTTTGCCGCCTGGTGAGCGTAGTCTCCCAGCATTGAAAATGATGGCAGCACAATCAGCGTTGACCGATGTTGACCGACTTCTGTCACAACTTCTACGAAGCTGTGATAATGTGCTCGCACCACCACACTCGGTGGCACCAGGCCATGCACAATTGAGCTGATCATCAAATCCCGTAGGTATAGCTGTGCCACGTTGCCGCGTAACCACTCCCGACTGCCCACATATGGGCCATGATGGGCACAGTCAAACGTCACGCCTGCGATGGTGAGCAGCGAGTGATACGCCATATCGATATCCACCAGCGGGTATTTCTGTTTCAGCATCTCAGTCACCAGGATATCCGCGCTCGCCTCGCCAAATGCATGACTGCCCGTGCTGGCCAGTAGGCGCACCGATTTCACCTGCGAATGTTTCAGCCATTCAGATAGATTCGAGGCCGCGATTAGGACCTGATCAGCTAAACGGGTCGTGACCAGTCCCACCGGGTATTTATTACCCTGGCAGACATCACCCACATGCAGCACAATCACATCATCCCGACCGGCGATCTCCATCACCCGCTGGATGTATCCCTGGTACAAATCCCAGAGATACACCTGAGATGCGGTTTGCTCCGGCGAATAGGGTATCAGCTCGCCGTTTGGCCCTTCGTCGTGCAGCGTCAACCCTGGGGGCATTAGGGCGACATTACTGCCGGCATGGGTATCACTCAAGAATACGACGATTTTTCGTTGCATGCTCCTCCTCCTAAATAAACCCCAACCCCTTTAGGGAAGGGGTTGGGGTTAGTTTCACATCCACCCATGTTGTGTTAGGATGCGTTCGATATTGGCCACCCGATCTTCCAGCGTCACCGGTTCCGGCTCTGGCTCTGGCACTTCGCCCACCAGTTCCATCCGCAGCCAGTCAGCCGATACCCACTCATCCCGGCTGCTCACCAATTTAGCCCAGCCGTTTGAGACTTCGCTGACCCAGACCACCGCATTATGGTTCAACGTGTACAGCAGATTGCTGTTATCGTCTGTCACCATCGGCGTGGATCGCACGTTGAGCCCCTTTGAGGCCAGCACCGTCCCCTGCCATACGGCTCCCGCAGGCGGCTCAGCATCCCCGGCCATCAACCAGGGCCAGGGGTCAACTGCGCCCCCAAACCCCGGGCTTCCTCCCTCGGCCGGCCGGATCTCGAAGTGGAGATGTGCACCGGTCGAATTGCCGGCATATGGGTCAGACCGATCGCCACCAGACAACCCAATCACCTGCCCCGGAAATACGATCTGCCCGACCACTACATCCGTTCTGGATAGGTGGGCGTAGATCGCCAGATATCCATCGTGCTGGATGCGGACATGCCGCCCATAACCGGTCTTATCCAGCCGGGTTTCTCGCACCACGCCGCCCGATACTGCCGCAACGGGCGTTCCGGTTACAATGCCAAAATCAATCCCGTTATGGCCCAGCAGGCCAAACGGCTGATACATCGCAGGGTTTTCAGCGAAAAACTGTGTAACCCTGGAACCTCGTGTAACTGGCCACTGAATTGCTTTTACCATCATCCATCCTCCTGTTCAGATAACGAATCTTATCGGCTATTATTCACAATATCCCCAAATCTCGATCCATGCGTCCAGTGTCCCGCTGCCGGTTGCGACAACCTGATAGTACACGTCGCCGCTGGCGCTGCATGGAACGACGCCAAAATAGTCGGCAATATAGTCATTAGGCAATCCTGCTGGACGCGCAAATAGTGGAGCGCTACCTGATGTGTTGTTTGGCGACAAACAAATATACGGTGTATTGCTAGCGCCCGATCCGCTGTCTCGGGCCGCCATACGTACTAAAATTGCTTTCGCATTTGCCGGAACGCCGAAAACTGCTGACAGGTCAATAATTGTCTTAGATGTCGTACTTCGCGCATCCCCATCCCAACTTGTTGAGGTCAATGGAGTGGATAGATATGTCCATTTCCCGTCGTTGAGCCTGGCATCGTTTCCTTGCACAGCCACATTGGCCGCGTTCTCACCATCCGCGGCCAGCTCCACAATGCCTTTGACCGTCGTACTGGCATCCGGCAGCGCCGCCCAGCCTACATCCCTCGCCCCAGCTGTTAGCACATAACCGGATGTCCCCTTTGCCAGCCTGGCCCACTTGGGCGTTGAATTGCCATAGATGATATCACCGCGTGTCGCCGACCCGGTCAGCGCATCACCGTGATACGTTGAATTCAGCAGGTTATGCGCTGTCGGTGTCCTGGCATCGCTCAACCGCGTATCAGAGGCCTGCACCGCCAGCCCGGCCGCCGTTTCGGCCGATGTCGCCAGCTCTACCTTCCCCTTGACGGTGGTGGACGCATCACTCACCCAGGCATCCAGGTCTCCCGCCGCATCAGCCTTCGGGATGGCATTCGCCCCTGGTGTAGCTGTGGCCACTTCGTCCGCCCCCCCGTGCTGATGTGAGGCCGCATGCAGCCCCGGCGCACCGCTGACCGGATATTCCGCCCCCCGTGTCCGCTCAGCCGCCCGCTCCAGCGTCATTAGTCGCTCGTTGAGCTGGTCAATCACGTCCATCAGCCGGGTAACCAGGTCACTATTCATCAGCTCACCTCACCCGTATAGGCCACATCAATCAGCTCAGTGCCCTCCCGATTGATTGTCAACGTTACCTGGTCAACCCGGCAGGGCAGTGTATATCCAGCTTGTTTGACCGTGACGTAATCCCCAAACCAGTAGTCATACCCATATCGGCTGCCCGGCACGTCAGCAATTCGGCCGCTCAGCGTAATTTTCCCGCGCCCCGCAGCCAGTGCCCGGTCAGCCTCGGCCTGCAATCCAGTGCTGTCGCCAGGTTGCAAATTGCGGCAGTCAACCACCAGCTCGTGCCGGTTGTATGGGCTGGCCGCTGCCCGATCAGCATCAATCGCCGTTGCGGTTTCCCGGGCAGTTTCCTCGCCGTTCCCCAGTGCGGTCACGTGGGTCACTTCGTTGAAATAATCAAACGTAATTTTTGGATCGATGAGATTGCCGGCATCCTCGCTGATTTCAACCAGCGCCCGGCGATCCGCCCCCCGTTGGTCCTTGTAGCCCCTAAATTGGTAGCCGATCCCATCATCCCAGACGATATCAAACGCCCCATAGGTTCCGCCACCCAGGCTTGCAGCCACAATATCCTGGATGACCCGCAGCACATTGCGCCACGAAAAAGCCAGCGTATCACGAGGCAGCAGGGTCATATCTGCCTCAACGCTCAGCCAGGTCGAGATATCCCGGCTCGTGTCTGTTGCCAGGCTCCCGTAATTTTCGCGGACAATCGCCTTCGCCATGTCATCCAGCTGATCGGTTTTCTGCGCCTGGCTGCTGTTGGCCGGATACAGCACAAACCGTCGTGCCAGCAGGCAGTTGGCATCAAGGAACGTCAGCGTTGTGAGGTCGCTGTTCTTGGTTTTGGCATTCTGCCAGCGGCGCAAAAACCACCGCGTCTGTCCCTCCAGGTACGGGGCTGCCCCCTCCACAGATCGCATCACCGCCAGCTGCATATCCCGCTGCCAGTACGCCAGCGGGTAGGTAGTCCCCGGCAGCGTCATGGTCAGCTGTCCGATCTGCCCAATCCGCCGTGTCAGCGTCAGCGTGGACCAGTCAAATACCTCACCTTCCAGCCCCCCGGTCGGGTTATGCAGCAGCAGCCCGTATCGTGTCGCCGCGCTCATGCCAGCCTCCGATAAGGACGATTATCTGTACTATCCATTAGTACAAACTCCCATTCATCGTCTCGTATCCATCCTGCCAGATCATATTGACCTGGCTCGTTGCCCCTGTATTCCCGTATAAATATGCTTGGATATCGTTGCGCCCGATTTGCAGCGCAAAGTCCCGGTTGCTCGCTGGCAGAATGTAATCCTGCATGTTCCGCCGCCCGTCATTCCAATTGCTCCAGATATCAATCCCTCGCGGCCCGCAGGTCACCACCACCGTCTCACCCGTCCCCAGCGTCAGATTATCAAAATAGATTGCTTTACCTGTGGTCTGGTTGCGGATGCTCCATAACTTCCCCGGCCCACTGATCACAAACCTCGGCCATGCCCGGTTATAGGTCGCCAGCGTCACAGCCGTGGCAGCCTGTGCATATACCGTGCCTGCATTGGCAAATGCCAGGTAGAGATCGCCATTTGACGGATTATGCCTGGCCTGATAAACAGTGCTGGTACCCGGCAAATCGACCTCGAACTCCGCCCATTGAGTGCCTGTCCAACGCGCAATTTTATCGCTCAGCACCAGTGGCCGTGACGATGCTGCTCCAGTCCCCCCGTAAGCCTGGGTAAAATTACCCGCCACAATCGCGCTGTATGGGTCCCAATCAATGTCGTATGACTGAGCATTAACACCGCCGCCAATCGTGCTCCACCGGCTGCCGTTCCATGCCCCCAAATAATTAACGGTTATGGTCCCCAGTGTTGTAAATGCACCGCCAGCATACAAAACGCCCTGGCGCACCTTCAGCATTTTCACGTTGCCATTAGGAGCCCCACCGACTGCAGCATATGCTGTGCCGTCCCACTCTGCGAGATATGGGATTGAGCTCCCGCCAGCCGTGGTGTGTGCCCCACCAATATAGACCCCCGTCCCGGCCAGATTTGGGCAAACAGCATACGCCGTGCCATTGAGACCAGTACCCAGCGCTGCCCATGTGCCAGCTACTGGGTCATATGCAGCCACTCTCGCGGCTGCCACCCCGCCAATATTGGCAAACGCCCCAACCACATACAATTTCCCGTCTCTTCCCCAGCAGGCATCTCGGATGGCATTATCAGCACCAGCAACGCCACCGATTGCGGACCAGGTATTTGTCGCTGGATTGTATACAGCGCAGTAGTCAGCCAGTGGATCTCCACCAGCATTTGAAAATGCACCAAACGCGTAGAGTTTGCCATCTACACCCAGCAGCAATTTGTATACAGTATTCCCCAGTCCAGTCCCGAGAGCCGCCCAACCTCCTGCCTCGGTCCACTTAGCCACACAGGCCATATTGGTATTGCCGTTGATTTGTGCCCACCAACCACCGATGTAAACCGCTCCATCGGGGCCAATAATGACACTGCGCACATACGCACTCGCCGTGATGCTCGTCACACCCCAATTGGACCAGATCCCGTATCGGTCTCTCCGTGCCAGGGCATACGCCGAAAAGCTCGTGCTGTTACCCAACACGGCCGCCGTCTCAGCCTGGCGCAAAATCAACGGATCCGGCATCTTGAACGTCACCATCATCCGGCTGCCCGTAAATTTATCCAGCAGCCCAGGCAGCCCGGTCACGTACACACTGTTCAACTCAACTGGATCGCTGGCGTCCTCGCCTGTGGTTGCATCTACCCACTTAGCGATGATTGTTATCGGCTGTTCATCATAGATCATCCGCTTTGGGTTGACCGCCGCCTCCAGCGCCCGGATTTTTTTGAGCATCTCGATTTCATCTGTCCCAGTGAATAGGAGTTCCATCCCCCAGTATCGCTCCTGTGCCCGTGCACCCTGGTAGGCCGAACCACCGCGTACCAGGTCAACCCCGGCCAGGTCAAACTCTGCCAGCCCCAGCCCGGGAGCCCGAATAATCGTTGCATAATCCTTCACCCGCAGCAACGTCCCACCTCGGCGGCATGTCCCTCGCCGGAAACTGCTCGACTGGTGTGGCGTCCCCGCCCAGCCGAATTCTTTCATCCCTCGCAACCAGCCCTGGCTGTCGCCGTCAAAATACGTATTGTCATATCCCGATTTGAACAGCCATCCGTCTGTGTAGAATCTCCAATCTGCCGTGTAGGAGGTCAAAATAATCTGGAGATACACTGTCACAGCACCGGTCGGCGTATAGCTCAGTGTCTTTCGCATCCATTTATTGCTCGCAATACCCCGCCCGGTCACGCTCAACTCTGCCAGCACCGCCCCGCCCGTGTTGTTGATAATCTGCAATTTCGCCGTCCGACTACTGGTTAGCAGCAAATCACACGACCAGGTGTACAGTTGATTGGCGCTCAGCGAAAAGGTCGCAGACGTGCGGATACCCCGTGTCCCGGCTCCCGGCCCGGCCGTAAACACGAACGAACTCGCATACACGCCTCGCCGGGTATACGTACTCACCCGGCTCCAGGTCGCCCCCGTCCCCACCTGGCTGAAACCCGTCATAGCCGCATCGAACTCAAAGCTCGGATTGGCAATCAGGTTGACCGCTTCCTCCGGCTCCACGATGTAAAATTCCAGGCTCGCATTGGTCATAATTTAGCCCTCATAATTGCCGTTATCGGCTTATCCTGCCGGGTAAAAAACTTGAAACGCGTGGAGTTCCCTCAAGATTTGGCCGTTGCTGCCCTCATCGGAAACATTCACGTTCCATGTGGTTGAATTGTTTACAGTATTACTGCCAGGGTTGGCTCCATATGCCACATCCGGCAGTGCCATACTGGCTTCCAGTTCAGGTAGAGCTGTGCGAGACAGATCCCGCATAGCATCTTTGATTCCAATCAATCCGATTTCCCACGGTGTTGGGCTGCCCGGTGTCAACCAATCCGGCAGCTCCAGCCCCTTGATCGCCTCAGTCATATCCTGAATCCAACCAATCACGCCGTCAATCGCATTGCCAACGCCATCCAGGGCAGGGGCAAACGTGTTTTGCAAAAAATCACCAACATCCTCAATTACTGGCCCAAACGTGTCGGATAGCAGCGCGGCCAGGTCTTCAAACAGCGGAAACACGTTATCACTCAGGAAACCCCACACGGCTTCCAGGGCAGGTTGCAAAACATTTTGCCAGAGACCAGCTGCTGCAGTGATCACTACGTTGAAGACTGCGCTGAAGAACTCGCCAATGGCCTGGAAAAGTGGAAAAATATTGTCATTCAAAAACGTCCAGACCGCTGTAAATGCCGGCAGTAAAATGTTCTGCCAGACGCCCGCCAGGGCTGTCACCACAACCCCGAAGACGGCGCCGAAGAAATCTCCAATCGCCTGAAATAGTGGGAACACGCTGTTATTCAAAAACTCCCATACTGCCGTAATAGCCGGCAGCAAGACGGTTGTCCAGAAATCGCTCACCGCCTGGATCGCAATCGGAATGTTTGTAGCCAACCAGGTATAAATATCAACGAAAACCGGCACCAGATTGGTCTGGATCCAGCTCCAAACGTTTGTCAATGCCGGAATGAGCACGTTATTCCACCAGTCGCTCACCGCCTGGATTGCAATCGGAATATTTGTGGCCAACCAGGTTACTATCTCTGACAGCACCGGGATCACATTCTCCTGGATCCAGGCTCCTGCAGTTTGCAGCGCCGGGATAAATACGTTCACAAACCAGTCCTTGACGGTCTGAATGGCAATCGGAATATTGGTCTGCAACCAGGTCACAACCTGGTCAAAGATGGGCTTCAGGTAGGTGTTCCATGTGTCTGTGATGAATGTCCGGATGCCGCCCCAATCACTTTCCCATGCCGAGTACAAAACATATGCCGCCGCCGCTACCAGCGCGATCACGGCGATAATCGGCAGCATGCTGGATATAGCAGCCACTGCTGCTGGGATTACCGTTGAGTAAACAAACGCGATAATCGGCACCGCCAGCGCCGCCAGAATGGCCACAACCGCGGCCTTGTTGGTTTTGAGTGTGGTCACAAGCCAATTGAAGGTGTCCACGATCCATGAAACGGCATTGTTGATTTTCTCACCCAGGCTGTAGGCCGCATCTTCACTCATCCCGAATAGTTCAAATAGCCCGCCCAGGTAATTGGATCCATCCTCAAAATTGACAAACAATCCGCCTAGCCCGTTGGCTGAAATCACGTCAACCAGGTGCACAATCTCATCACCCAGCGCCGTAAACCACCCGGCTGCACTTTCTAGCCAGGCTTGCACGGCTGGCGATCCCATCAGGTCAGTGAACAAGCCGAATACGGCGCTTAGCCCCGGCAGCAGCCCGGCGGTCATCTCTTCGCCAATATTACCGAGCACATTTTTGAAAATGGTCCACTGCCCGACAAACGTCTCTCCGGCCGCAGTGGCTGTGCCGCCGATCGAATCCTCCAGCGTCTGGAGAATCAATGCCTGTGCCCCGGCTACATCCCCGGACGCATACATCGCATTGATCATGTCCTCCATCTCGTCAGAGAATGTCGCCCCGGCCTGCTTCAGCCGCATCAGGCCCACGCCTGGTTCTGCCAGTGCCTTTGAGGTCATCAGGGTCGCCTGGGTCAAATCAATACCCAGCGACTCAGCCAGATCCATCGAAATCGCCATCGCCCTGGGGAACGTATCCTTCGAAATCGAATCAAACCGCGCCATCACAGCTGCGGCCGAGGCAATCGTGTCGTCCTCAAAGCGGGTTAGCCCCTGGTATTGCTGAGCCAGTTCGTCAATCATCTCGGCAGTCACGCCAGAAACGCCGCCTGTATTCTGCAGCGTTCGATTCAGCCGTGCGGCGATCAGTTCAGCTTCCCCGGCTGCCGAAATCCCCTCGTACAGATAAGCGGTTACAGCGGTAATCCCTGCTGCGGCCACTGCCAACGCACCCGTCACCATCGTGCCGCCAAGAGAGCTTAGCTGGCTGACAATGCCGCCAGAGGCCTCTTCAGCCGTCTTGGCCGCATCAGCCATTCCTTCAACGTATTGACTGGGATCCAGTCCCAGCTTGACGACCATCGATCCGAGTACGCTCATTTTGCTCCTTCGCCCCTCTCCCTGGCCTCAGAAGAGGGGCGTTCAGGGGTCATTTTTAGTTCCGATAATCTGGGTTATCAGCGCTGCCGTTTATCCTCGCCGCCGAATGCTGCATTCATCATCTCGACCATCTGTAGCATCTCTTGCCATGATTTTTGGGGTGTTGCAGTGCTCTCGGTTTGAATCTCTCGCTTCGGGACAAACTCACTGGGTTGATAGGCCTTTCGGCGCTTCTTGGCATCCCGGTTCGCATTGGCAATCGTGCTGGCCACAATCCCGGTCCGCTGATCATCAACATCGCAGCCCCACGGCTCCAGACCGTAAAACACGGCCCATTCGGCCAGTTCCCGGCTGCTGATGCGGCTGAGCAGTTCACCAACGGTCATGCCCAGTGCCAGGGCCAGGCGGAAGTAAAACCGGCGCTCAGGCCGGAGCGTTAGTTTTTTGTGATCTCGTCGACGTCCTCAGAGGTCAGCCCACTGAGCCGGCGAGCCACTTCAAAAACACGTTCCAGCGCAACGGCAGCTTTCTTGCCCAGCGCTTCCACGTCTTCTGCGCTGAAAACCCGGTTCCCATGTTCGTCCACAACAGACATGCTCACCAGTTTGGCTCGTAAGTTCTGCAAGCGCACTTCCGTGGTCTTGCCCTTCTTGTCAATCATGGATGCTTCCAGCGCATCCCGTTCCGTTCCGGTCAAGCCGCGGACAAGCACCTCGCCGCCCCATTCCGGGACTGCTACGGTCTCTGTGGGTATATCCTGGGCCTCTAAAATCTGTGCCCGTGTCAAAATCGCCATCGTCAACCTTTCTACTGGTTCCCACCCTCCCCTCAAGGGGGAGGGTTAGGGAGTGGGTTCAATCGTTACGCCAGAGTCGGCTTGCCGCTGACAGTCAATGTGACATCAGCCGTCAACAGTCCATCCACAGGCGCATTCGGCTCAAACGCCGTCACCAAAGCCGCAAACGTCCAGGTCGTACCCCCCGCATCCGGGAACACAAGCTGGAAATTCCGCTTGGTACGGTTCACAGCATCCTTGATCAAGCCCGCGCTGTAGCTGTGGGTCGCGTGGGTCGGCAGGAAGTTGACCGTCAGTGTCACCTCACCCGCATCCAGAAGACCGCCGACAAACTCTTTCCAGCCGTCGGTCGAATCGTGCGAGGTCGCTTCCAGCGCTTCCTGATGGATTTGGGGCGGCTTGAGGTCGCTCACTTCGGCAATGGTCGCAAACGTTTCAGGCGCGCCCCCATTACCGAGCTTGAGCAGCGTCCCATGTGCAAATTCAGCAGCAGTAGCCATATGTCATCCTCCTATGGCAGCGCCAGCACGCCAAACTTCACGTCCGCAGCGCTGGCCTCCAGGTAGATATACCCATCCGACTGCCGCCATCCCGGCAGCGCCCGCAGGTTGAACACCCGGATTGCTCCCGCAGCGATGGCTTCGGTTGTGATATCTTCAGTCCGGCCATACGGATCCTCGGCGCTCGTGATGGTGATGGTTGCTGGTGACGCGCCAGAATTGTGCGCAATCACCAGGTCATTTCCGCTGGCCACAAACTGGTTTTTGTTTGCCACATCCGCCGCCGTCATGGTAATGGCGGCTCCAGCGCCGGTATACGGCGATGCCGGCACGGTGGTTTTGGTTAAAGTTGTTCGAGGCATTGTTCCTCCTCCTCAACAGATTCTTTCTCTACCGGCCCTTCGGCCGGGAGAACAACAGGGATTTCCTCAATCTGCCCTTCGACAGAATGGGGATGTGATCCGCGAACATGCGACTTTATCGCGTTCTCGTCATCCAGGATATCGACCGGACAGTGCTTGCACTGGTACAGTACATGCCCGTTCCAATCTGCCGTGGTGTAATCAACGGCCATCACTGGATTCCCAGTCGCTTTTTGTACAACGGTTACAGACTTTTTCATACAACCTCCACGGCATACGGCACACCGAAGTCCACGACCCGGCGCCTTAGTTCGTTGCTGGCGTCCATCTCGCCGAAAACATTCTCAACGGTCACGCCGCGTACCCGGCAGCCGCTGAGCGTAAAGCTCTTGCCTGCCAGGGCGTTGATCAACGCATTGCTGATGCCAACCAGCGCATCCCGTTCCGGCCCGTAAATGTCGAACTGGATCCGTGCCCGGCGCAGCAGGGTGGGGCCTTCCAGCGTCCGTCCTGGCGTATCCTGGTCAACTTCAATCATTCGCGCTGCGGGCAGCTGTACATTGGTTGGCAGCACATCTGGATAGATGCGCTCTCCAATCAGCGCCGTCACCCCGGCGTCAAGCGCCAGGTATTGCGTCAGTGCATCCAGGATATCGGGCTCGCTCATTCCAGTCCTTCCTCCAGCAAATCCCACAGTGCCTTGCCGATGACATCCTCAATCTCTTGCGGATTCTCGTCAATCGCCGGTCTCAGGTATGGCCGTGCCGGAATCGTGACGCTGGTTCGCAGCGCATACTGCGCATCACCAGCCTCATCCACCAGCACGCCGCCATTGTTACCAGGCACAAACCGCAGCGTCCCAGGGTAATCCCGTGGCCCTGGCACACCTTTGGCCGCACTCGTCAGCGGGATCGCCAGGTATTTGCTGCTCTTTGGCCGGATCACGCCGCCAAACTCATGGATCGCCGCGTAAATCTGCGCCGTTCCAATTTGCACCAGGTGATCACTCACTGGCTCAGCCTCAATCGAATCCCGGAGATCTCCGGTATCAATCAGGTGCTGTTTGCGAACATTTTGTTTGGCGCGCCGTTCTACCAGCAAACCGCCCTGCATCAACGCCTTGCGGGCATCAGACCCACTCAGGCGTGAAATCTGGGCCGCAATGGTCTGCTGCAACTCGTGTACACCAACCACGCTGGTCATGGCGCCACCTTGACCTTGTTCAGCACCAGCGCCTTGTGATGGACGCCGTCACCGCCCAGTCTGGGCAGCACCTCAGCAATCAGGAACGGCCCGACCGTTGAGCCGTCTTCAAGCAGCACAGTGCCAACCCGGTCTACATCCGAAACGTCCACATCAGCTTCAACCAGCAGCTTAGAAGTCGTGGCCATCACCAATCCCATCGTAGAGGCGATCTTCTCGGTCTTCGTGATCAGCCGACCGCGCACAGCGGCCAGGTTCTGCCAGACCAGCTTTGTTTCGTTAGCCTGGCCATAGGTCACGGTTGCCCGCTGAAAAACCACCTGATGGATGAGTCGGTCTCGGAACATGATGCCTTTCCCACCGCCCCCGGTTTCCCAGGGGCGGTGTAGATTGTTAGCTGAGCTTCAACATTGCCCGCGGCTTGGCCAGACTGGCCAGTGTCCCGGATGAATCCAGCGCAATGGCCTGTTGCCCATAGATCGTGGCTTTGAGGCCCTCACTGGTTGATCCCTGGTAAGTGACCGAGTACTCGTCTATCTTTTCTTGCTGTGCCCGCGGATCACGGAGCGACACAAAGTGAGCGCTCAACAGCAGCTCAATCTGCTCCAGCAGCGTACTGCCCAGGTTTTGATCAACCAGCCGTTCATCCACCAGCGCATGCGCCATATTGATAAACGCATTCACCTGGTCTTCTGTCAGGCTAGTGCTGATAATTTCCATTACCTGTTCAGCTGTTACACGAGCATCAGCAACCAGAATAGCCATAGACTCAGCCCTTCTTACCCTTCACAACCGGCTTGGGGGTCTCTTCAACCGGGGTTTCATCGGTAGGGGAGATCTCGACCTCGGCTTCCTCCTCCTGTACCAGCTGCAGTTTGTCACCAAACGCAGCCAGTTCGGCATCGGTCGCCTCGAAAACCTCACCGGGCACGTAAACCCGGTCCCCGCTGCGGTGCTTGCCGGTCAAGACTTTGACGCGTGCCATCTTAGGCTCCGGTGTAGTGCACGATGCCGGAATGGCCAGCCGCATCAGACTTGATGCGAGGTGCCATCGCAGCCATGACCTTGAAGCGGGTCATCATGCCGCCCAGATCGTCCCACTGAACCGGGACAACATCCTGGGCCAGGGCCAGGTCAACCACGTTGCGCTGCATGCTTACCAGCACCAGGGTGCCGCTGGTCAAAGTCGCAGCGTTCTTCACGGCGTTCAGGCCGGGAATGTTTTCAACACAGCGCCGCAGGGCGGTCTGACCGGAACCATCGGTGTACATCGCCAGCATTTCGGCGTACTGGTCGTTCGGCACATACAGCACGTATGGGCCACCATAGCCGTCATTGCGGGCAGCCGCCACCATCTTGTTGACAGTGGTGTAGATGTTCGAGATGGTACCGAAATCGCCATCGGCCGAGCCGGTGTTGCGGCTGGGGTGGGTGGTGTACCCATACAGCGCATAACCGCCAGATTTGACGGTCGAACCGTTGAACAGGATGCTTTCCAGCCCCTCAGCAACCTTCTGAGCAGCAATGGTGGCGTTGGTGGTATCCACCGCATTGCCCATCCGACGGCTGGCTTCCAGCTCACGGATGCCGATGCGGAAGTCCTTGTGCACGATCGGGATCGGCACACCTGCGATGTCGTAGGTCGACGCGTCTTCGGTGCCCACGGTAGCCCCGTTCATGTCCACGTTGGCCGCACTCATGTCGCTCGCGCGCTCGTAAGCGGAGATCAACGTGCCCAGGCCACCCAGCGGGTGAATCAGGTTGAACGCCCGCAGGTCAGCAATGCCAACCAGGGCCTGCTTGGCCACCGCCACAACCGCCTGGTCAATTTCGCGCCACTCATCGGTGCGCAGCAAGCCGTTGGTACGCAGCACATTCACCTGCATATTGGCCGCCAGCAGGCGGGCCGGGGCGCTCGCAAAAAACGTTTGCGGAGAAGAAATCAAGGGGTCCATGTTACATAGCCTCCACTCGGATCCGAGCTGCGGAGCCCGTGGTGTTGTTCAGATCTTCCATCGCCATCGCGACAATGCCGCGGGTGTAGATGGTGTAAGTGGCCGAACCACCCTCGTCAGCCGCAATCGCAGTGTGCTTCTGCAGCGTACCGTCGCCAGCTGATTCGAGGAAGTCGCCCTTCGCAACGTTCTCGCCGTTCTTCAACAGCGCGTTGATCTCGTCGCCGCGCCACTTGGGGTAGAGCCGCCGCCCCCAG
>ENA-UPSM01004189-UPSM01004189.1-activated-sludge-metagenome-genome-assembly--contig:-NODE-4189-length-15482-cov-4.029559_pt1 | contig 15482 bp, 22 predicted proteins | sample MGYA00238181_ERZ773283 | MGnify/ENA primary metagenome ERZ773283 (study PRJEB29023, sample SAMN05720199) | activated sludge metagenome | isolation source: Anaerobic digester | place: Japan...
GTCGATTGAGTAATTATACCGTAAACTATATATAGTATAAGCACACATATTATATTGTTGGGATAAGTCAGACGAAGAGGAGGATTTACGTCGTCTGCTGATTTCCCAACCCTCCTCTGAAAAATTCCAAGACGGATAGGTTCTGTATTCTGTAGCGGGTTTGCTGTTTGCGGTAACAGGCAGCAACCACATCTTTATCTGGTGGATATATACTGGTAAGTATATATAATGATCAGTGATTAAGTTATTAGGAAGTTGTTAAGTATGGCCACTCCTGGTATTTTATCTGACGAAGTTGTACAATTTGTGGTGGATAACTGCAAATTGTCTGCATCTGAGCTTAAGCCACTTCTGAAAGAAAAGTATGGAGTGGACATATCGATAACTGGAATATTATATCATCTGAAAAAAGCCAGAGAAGTCGCAGATGCCGAAACCTCTGAGGCATACGCTGAAGTGCAACGAATCATCGCGGGTAGGCTCTCAAAGCATACTGATCCAATGCTTAGTATCATGGAAGAAGAGATTTATAGAATACACAGAATTATAAAAAGTGAAGATCCAGAATACGTAATACCTCCAGACTCAACGTGGCTGAAGAATCGCGATGATCTGGAAATCGCTAAGAGTAAGTCTCATTGGTGGATGACAAATTATGAGCGTCTTCTATTTGACGCTATAAAAACTTATCTGAGCTTTAGGCCAGCAGTACAAGAGTTGGACTTAAATATAAATAGTAGTGCATCCAAAATCGAAGATATATTAAAAGAGTATTTGAGCGAATAAAAAAAAATTAAAAAGCGGATTTGTTACGTTTGATCACATATTCAATTTCGCGAATTTCCCCATTTTCCATTTCGACTCTCAGGAGTTTTGTTGTCATAGTACATAATACGCTTGGTTAGTATATATAACTTTCGGTTGAACTATGGATAAGATTGGGCAGGCCAGCATTCTGAAACATTGCGTCTTAGATAATCCTTATATACCTCATAAACCAACCTTAAAACAGGCGCAGTTCTTGTTAAATTTTAAGCCTGAGGTATTATTTGGTGGGAGTGTAGGCGGAGGTAAATCAGACGGCTTGTTAATGGCTGCTCTGATGTTCATACCGATCAAAAGTTACTCTGCGTTGTTGTTGCGGCGGACGTATGCGGATTTGAGCCTGCCTCATGCATTGATCGACAGATCGCATGAATGGCTAGACAATACTGATGCGCGATGGAATGAAAGTCTGCATCAGTGGCGCATTCCGCATGGTGGCACGCTAACTTTTGGCTACCTCGACAGCACAAACACAAAATATCGTTATCAGTCGTCGGAATTTCAATTTGTCGGGTTTGATGAACTTACTCAATTTCCAGAAGAAGGCGATTATACCTACCTGTTTTCGCGATGCCGACGACTCAAAGGCTCGTTTATCCCAATCAGGATGAGAGGGGCTACTAATGCAGGCGGGTTAGGTGAGGATTGGGTTTACAGACGCTGGTTTATCGACCAAGACCCAAGTCGCGAATTCGTTCCATCGCGACTCGAAGATAATCCTTATCTAGATATTACTGATTACGAAAAAACGCTGATCAACTTAGATCCTGTTACTTACCAACAACTTCGCAATGGAGTTTGGAAAGTACGAGTCCAAGGTAACTTATTTAGGAATGAATGGTTTAGGTTCATCGATGGTCGTGAGTTGCCATATAATCCCGAAAAAGATGGTAGAGTATTGCGGTTTTGGGATTTAGCAGCGACAGAGGCGAAGAAAGGCAAAGACCCAGATTATACTGCTGGGGTGAAGATTCGACTTTACAATGGTCGTTATTATATCGAAGATGTAATAAAGGTAAGAGTGCCACCCGCAGAAGTCGAAAAGCTCATCCAACAAACTGCAATTCGCGACGGTAAACAATGTACAATATGTATCGAGCAGGAGCCTGGAGCCTCAGCAAAGATAGTAATGGATGATATCGCGAGGAGAATTTTGCAAGGATTCTCGTTTTGGCCGGTCAAGGTATCAGATCCAAAGCTTAACTTCGCAAAAATCTTATCGAGTGCGTGCTATAATGGTAATGTATATTTAGTCAATGCTGCTTGGAATAAGGACTTTATAGATGAGTGTGTAGCTTTTCCGACAACGGGAATACATGATGATTGCGTGGATGCAGCATCTAAATGCATTGCTCAGTTGCCACATTATGCTACGAAAAATAATGAAGATATGGGTATAGCATTCGGTAGTGGCTCTGAGATTGAGCTGGACTGGAAATGAAGGGAGTAAGCTACCCAGAAGTACTAGGGAGTGTTCGTGTCCGTTGGTGGTAAAGAATTTAACCCCTGGGTAGCGCATATTCTATTTTACCACAATACATTATACGCTTTATGAGTATATATACTTATCGGTGGTTGATTTGACTACTATTATAGATGATGGTTTATTGATGCATGAAGGGCGTTATTATTATGCAGCGGAGCTTATCGAAAATAAGCAGCAGACGGCTGGCTTAGAATTTCCGATACCCGAATCCGCATATTACAGCAGCCCGGACGTTACGTGGGAGGACGTTAGAAATGCCTCAAAAGATATTCCAGTAGTTGCCAGCAACCTCGAAAAGTATCGAAAGTTCATTTTTCAGGGAGCAAAACTAAACGTAATACCGCCCGTTGACGAATCAATAGATGATAAGAAACTTAAAGAAGTGCAAGCCCAAGTAAACACAATAGACCGAACCATAAGAACTTTAGTCAGAATCAATCAGGCGTGGTATGACAGAAAAGTATATGGCTCAGCAGTCTTTGAATATAAAAGCGGTAATGTGAACGGGTGGAAAGCGCCAATCATTTTTAAGCACCTTCCGGCTTATTCTTTTTCTGATACACCATCAGAACGCAGTGATGCAAATCGTTATATACCAGGTGACATTCTAAAGGGTATTATTTATGATGTGGAAACAGACACTATTGAATGCTGGCAAAAGATAAATAGTAGTTCCAAGGTGTTAATCGATCCAAAAAATGTAATACATATCAGGGATGAGGTAGCCGATTCACCAGACGGTAGAAGTGCATTAGCCTGCATTATACCGCTCTGTAAACGCCTTATTTTTGCAGAAAATGCGCTTACACAGGCAGTGAATAGAGCGGGAGCACCTGGGTTATGGGCATCTGTAGAAGAATATAGAGACAGTCCAGCTGCTGTAAATCCTGATGCGTGGACGTTCCCAAAAGCCTTCAAAGAAGCGCGAAAAATCATACAGAATCATGGCAAAAATACTGTAATGGTAACACCTTCGTGTATCAAACTCACACCACTTGATTATAAACTTGCAATAGATCCGATGAAAGTAATAGATCATTACGAACGCCGCATACTTTATACAATCATAGCAAGGGATTTTACTGAGCAAACTGGCCAAGCAATTTCACAGAGCGCGGCACCGGGTCTAACTCTCTTAATTCTTATGGCCAGATCTGAGCAAGATGAGATATCAGCCCAGTTCATAGAATTCTGGAAACAGATATTTGAAGCGAATAACTTGCCTGGGTGGAGCATCGAGATCGAGTGGCGACCATTCATTGAGTCACCAGACGAAACATTATATAAAAATGCAGACGTCGTAAGCAAAATTGGATCGTGGACATCAGACGAAATACGAGAAATCGCTGGCTGGCCACCTCTATCTGAAGATCAAAAAGCAGAGCTAAGCGGCATATCAAAGGCATCACCAACAACATCGCCAACCGAAACAGGTATCGAGGACGGCAATACCGACGAAGAAGTGTTGCCCGATTCAGAACTTCTTGAAGAAAATGCAGAAGTCGTACTCAATGATGATGGTAAGGATGTTGGCATAGCTGAGATACTGGCGATGAAATCAAGAGTATTTCTCGATTATTGCAAAGAAAACGGCATAATAAAAGATGATAAAGTTATAAATGAGAGTGATATAAATGGGTAAAACAATGTCAGAAGTAAACAATACTACAATAAAAGTATTAATTGAGATGATGAACGCCGCAGTGAAAGCTTTCTCTGAGCAGATTATAAGGACTCAGAGTTATATGATAGAATCGCAGAGCAGCGGGCTGGCTGCTGGATGGGCAATTGAAGATGGAGATCACGTTGCGAAGAACTTACGAGCCGCTTGTGAAGCTGTTAGATCCATGACTGGAGCAATGATCAAGGTTACTGATGAAGCTTCTGGTATGCAGGTTGATGGGGATCAATTGAAGATCGACGGCTACAAGACAAATAACGTATCTCCTGATACTACTTGAAAGAGTAACGAGAGAGGCATTTAGCCTCTCTTAATAGTAATCGAGCCTGTAGCCAGATACTGCATATGGTCCAGATCTGCGCACAGTACTCATGCATGAAATATTGCATGTATTAGGACTTGGAGATCTCGGTTATTATACAAAGAATAGTATAATGACCACGTATGCAGGACCAAGAGTACCAGCATCAGGTGACATCGCTGGATTAAAAATATTATATGGATAATTATTATGCCAGTTCACGAATGTATTTGTAAGGATGGGCGGCCAGGTTACCAATGGGGAAAACGTGGCAAAAAATATTGTTATGAGGTAGGCAACGAACAGCAGCGAAAAGAAGCTAAGCGCCGCGCATACATACAAGGTTATGCTGCTGAGGCCAGAGGCTTTACAGAGAATGACTATCGTGAACTGACTTCATTATTATATTATGATTTAGACGAATTACAGATGAATTCGGTAATTGACAAACTTAAGGGATTTTGGCCAGGATTGAAATCGCGGCTTAGCGCTCTCAACGAGCAGATCTGGAAATATACGTGGAACAATGGCGCATCATCGAATTTTGATCAAGGTCTGATCGATGCAGCTACTCAAGTTGATCGAGTACCCACTATAAAATCACTTGCTCAAGAATATTATGATGAGCATGGTCTTGAGTTAGTTAAGACGCTTACCGCCACAGACATTAAACTACTCAAAGATTTTATGAGAAAGTCTGAGAACTGGAATATACCAGCTGATCAGTTTTTAAATAAGCTTGGCAAAGAAACTTGGGCAATGAGTCGCGAAAGAGCGCGATTGATCTATGAAAATGAACTTCATGATGCTTATATAAATGCAATGGACAAATATATTAACAAGGAGTATTTACCGTCCAAACCCGAACATGTCGAATTATATGAGACATTTCATCATTCGCATATGAGCAAGAAGCCAAGACCTCATCATCTGGCTCAAGATCTTGAACAAGTGCCTTATGGCCAACAGTTTTCTCAAGGTGCTAGACCAGGTGGCATAAACTGCAAATGTTACATTACTTATGAATCATACGACAAAAAGCTTAAGACGTGGAGTGGTGCTGGTACACAAGATGCTACTTATTTGTATGGACGTAAAAGATATGATTAATGGTAATTCAATTGATTGATGAGTATTTTGAGAATAGAATACATGTAAGTAATCCTCAAGAATTCGAGGAGTTCATCTGTACGATAAAAGTATTTGATGTTATTCCTCATGACTACGATAAGCGATGCAGAGCAATGGCTGATTTATTGAATAATCCAAAAGCAAATAGACGGTACAATACCAATCAGGCTATTAATCTTGCGAATGTCTGCTTGAAGAATGGTAGATCAGACCTTTATAATTATCTTCTTAAAATTCTAACTGATGGAGGCTGATGTTTATGGCGTGGGACGGTGCCGCAACTGAAAAAAAGATATGGAGCGGCGCAAAAAAAGACGATAATACTTATGATGTTTCTTTTATAAAACAATGTTACTTAAAAGGGCCTGATGGTGATCCACAACTGAAGGGATCTTGGAGCTATCCATACCGTGGCTCACCAGACGAAAAACCAAACTGCCAAGGTCTTCTTGCAGCAGAGCAACGGGCAAAAGGTACTGGTAACGACATGAAAATAGCTCAGAAGGCTAGATCTTTGAGAGTTAAGAATTGTGGAGCAGTATCAGAACAGTCTGAAATATGTTTGAACAGTGGTACTATCCAAGAAACTGACAGTGAGATTATCGTTAATTGCGCAGTGATGCACGCTGGCGTTTACAATGGCAAACTGAAGACTCCCGAAGCTTTGCAAGAGAGTCTGAGGTGGTGGAACGGCATACCAATCGTAATCGAGAATACTAACGAAATTAATGATCATCCAGAAACAGGTATAACAACTTCAAAAACTGTAAGAGTTGGGCAGTTACTCAATCCATTGTGGGATGCGCAAAACGTAAGAGTTAATGCAGAGGCTCACTTCGTAAAAGATCTTACACCTGAATGGCTGCAAGATGATTTACGGAATCGCAAAGTGATGGGTGTTTCTGGAGCTTACTTCTGTGATTTCTTGGAACAGAATGGCCAAGAAGGAGATTTAAAGTATGATGGAGTAGAGCTTAACTATGTGCCAAATAATCTTGCAATAGTTAAGAAACCAGCATGTAAGCCGCCAGAATGCGGTCTAAACGTTAACAGTATGACTGTTAAGCTTAACGTAGATACTGAAGAGTTTACTAAAAAGCTTGATGAGTTAATTGATAAAACATCAGTAATAAAAAATAATGTGGAGGAAATTACTATGGAACAGTCTGATAAAAAGATAGATGAGCTTACTGTACAAATAAACAGCAAGGACGACATAATCAAAGAGAAGGACCAACAGATCGCAACGCTTCAGGCCGAAAAAATACAGCTTAACGCTATGATCGAAGACTTCAAAGCCAAAGAGGCTGCTGCTGTTCTCGAAGCTAAGAAAGCAAAGTTCTTAGCACAGTTCCCAGAAGAGAACAGAGCAAAAGCTGAAGCCGAACTTCTGCCTATGTTTCTAGAAAAACCAGAAGAACTCATACTGAATGCTAACAAAATGGCTGATCTTATGACAGTTTACGTCACAGAACAAAAAACTGCTGGTCAGTCTTATGTTAAAGTCGAACAGAACAAAGAAGATGAGGAAGGGGTTCCATCTATTGATGATGTAAAGAAAGCTATGGGACTTGCTTAAGGAGGCTACACTTATGGGTATTATTGTTGATGTTGGAATTAGTGGACAGTCTCAACCATGTGCTGCTGAGGCTGTTGTTGAAGGTTACATTTATAAGGATGATGGAAGTGGACGAATGACTAAATGCGCATCAGTAACCGATGTGTTTACTGGTGTAGCACTGGAAAGCTCTCTCACTGCTGATGATGGTACAGCCAAAACACTTACCGCTGGTGACGAAATGCCATTTGCGTTAGCTGGTAGCGGTATGGTTGTTGGTGTTGCTGCGTCAAATGGGAAGACTTTCCAGAAGTTTGCTGCTGTGTACACCGCACAAACATCTGATACCGATGGGTATTGCGATTCTTCGTCTGCGAACAGTGCGGTGAAGATAGGGCATTACATGGGCAAAGATAATTATACTGTTGGAACTGCTGGTGAACTGATTCCAGTAATGCTGGATGTTGGTTGCACTGCTTAAACTATTTTAGGAGGTTACATTTATGGCGTTTAATATTGGTGAAATGAGCCCTAGCCAGCTTGATAAGTACATCAAAGGGTGGGGAGCGAAAGGCGCAGAAGTAATAGATACAAATATGCAGGCTGGTAGCTTACTTGAATCAGCTTTTCCTGCAGTGTCCGCAGAGACAGAGAGAGCTGAGTTCTTTGTTACTGCTGGCAATCCTGGTCTGATGGGAGTAGCACTAGACGGCGCAGTTGACAGCACAAAGTGGGAATATAAGAGACTGTATGTAGATCTTGACTGGGATAAGTTCCAGTATCGTATCCCTGACAGTACCCGAACCAAGATCAAAGTCGATAGACTTGCTGGTGACGGTAACAGCGCAGCCCTCAAATTCTTTGGAGCGGTTAGAACTTACGAAATTATTACAGCTCTGAAGGCTGGCAATAACTCAAACTGTACTCATGGCGCTTCTGCATACTGGAACGCTGCTGCTGGAAATGCTGAAGGTGACATCATGCAGGCAGTCGAAGGCATTGTAAGATATTCGGGTATAGATATGTCCAAGCATAAGTTTGGAGTGCTGTATCCGTCTAAAGTGCTACGTGGTCTGAAAGAGCTTGACCTTATTCATAACGTCACTCAGCGACTAGAAGAGTACCTTTCTGCTATGTTTTCGACTAGCAGCGGTGGTGGCATCACTTTCTATCCGTTCACTCCGTACATGGATTCCGCAGGAAATCAGTATCTAGATGCTCATAACGAAACTTCATCTGATGCGTTGTCAACTTCTGCATTGGTGTTTGTCGAAGGTCCAACTACTCTAAAATCTTTCAAGTATGCACCTGGCGACATACCGATGACTGAGACATCTAGAGTGCATGATTCTGGATGGATAACCACGCTGCGGCACTGCTTCGGATGCAAAGTTGTACCGATGTTTGACAAGACTAACTGGACCACAACTCCCTTAATTTATGAAATAACTGGCGTATCCGCTTAAACCTCATAACTATATTAAGGAGGACAAAGTTATGAGAAGTAAAGTAATAATTGCTATGTTGGTTGTATTATTTGTTACGGCTAACATGGCATCAGCACGAGTATGGGACACTGAAGCCATAATAACAGGGAGACAGCCAGTTCCATACGGTGCAGCTTGGATGAATGATGATCAATCTATGTACTTTGGAACTGGAAAAGACTTAGCATTAACTTATGATAGCTCCGAAGACAAATTCTACCTAAATGATACTGCGCTGTATCTTGAAGAAGCAACCACATTTGGAACTTCTATAAGCTCCCCCGACCTTACAGCAAGCGTACTGACTGTGAACGACACTGCAACATTCACCAGACCTCCAGCGATGTCTGTTAACGCATCAACAACTGTTGCAAATACTGTATTCACCACATCATCCATAAAAAGCATTATACCGGTTGATGCGAGTGGAAACAACGTAACTGTAACGCTACCGGATGCTGCTGCTGCTGGAATGACTGGAAGGATAATCACTATAAAAAGCACAGTGTCACCAGTGGCCAACTACGTAAGAGTTAATGCGACAGGAGACGATCACATAGACGGTGATCATTTCATTGTATCAACCACAGACTATGATTCTGTGCAAGTGTTTTCAGATGGAACGCAATACTGGACTGTTGGAAGAAACGTAACAACTTGGGCAGCCCACGCTTAGACGTGGCTACCCTTCTTTACTTTATTATTATTTATTCATTTAACTACCAAATAAAGTTTTTTGGAGTTGATTCTATTTTATGGCCAAAAGACTTAAGAAATTCACAATGAAGAATCTATCTCTTACTGAGGATCTTGGAGAAGACATCCCAATGGATGTTGTCACTCCAGAAGAACACTCCAAAGGAGTTCTATATGTAAGGCTTGATAAGCATTCTAGGGCTTGGAAGACCACATTCAAAGATCAATTTGACCAAGGACTTGTTAAGAAGTTGGGCAATATAAGAGTTGGCAAATATGAGTTTGATCTCGAAGCAGGCACTGTAGAAGTGCCAATGTGTGACGAAGTGCTTGATGCGATCAGAAGCAGGCTACTTGTAAGTGGTGGCAGATTCCATTACGTTGGGAATAAGCCAAAGGTGACTTCATGACAATAATTGCTCCGTTCCCGAATCGTCCCATTGACGAATCTCAACTTCCAATAAAAGTTGAATATATAACAGTAACAACAAATGGAAGCGGTGCAGCATCAGCAGTATCAGCATATATAAATGGAGAGATATTAAAGATCCACTACAATAAAGGCACTGTAAACGCTGGAACAACAATAGCTTTAACCGAAACAACTACAACTGATGCATTAGACAGTTATGATGTGAATAGCGGCACTGCTACGAGGTATCCAGTTGTAGCGCTAACTGGTGCTGCTGCTGGTGATAATAAATGGACTCGCCACGTGGTTGCTGATACAATTACTGCTACTGTTGCAGGTGGCGCAGCATCAAAAACATGCACAGTCTATATATATTATAGATGACTGCTTATACTAGGTGTCTGCTATGCTGCAATTTAGTAGATATCAGATCGATAAGACTAATTTGTGAAAGCTGTTTGGATAAAGAGCGATCACTATTCAAAGAATTGTATGGAGATAAACGAGATGACTATTATAGAAACAATATGTCCAGTATGCGAAGAAGATATTACGATCTCTGAAAAAGAGATCAAGTTAGCCAATACTCATAAAAATTTATCTGGATTTGTGCTAGTGAGCTGTCCATTATGTTGTCGGGTTCTAAAAGTTGAGGGAGTACCAGAAAACAATGCTGCTGTAACCGAATGGATACATGCGCATGAAGAAGATGAAGACTGGCTTCACTGTCTGAAATTCTTAGATGATGAAGTAATTCATCTGCCAGCGGGCTCTATTGATTACAACGGCAAAATAAAATATACTGCTGGAGCTGGTGATCAGGGTCTTATGCGGAGAGAGTACATGGCTAAGTATGGTGTTGAGCCAGAATGTATGCTCAGAAAGATGAGGAAAAAGTGAGTTAATATGATTGCATATCAAGTAGAGCATGAGGCCACGTATAACATGTATGATGATAACAAGCACGAATTCATAAGAGGTAATATTTATACTCAAAAACCTGATGAAGTATCAGACTGGTTCTGGCATCTACTGATAAAAAATAAGAGTCTCATTGAAATCGAGGTGGCTTAGTATGTCTATAGTCGAGGATCAAATAATCGGCAAAGGGTTTATTGTTTCACTGTTCGCACTTGCTGTTTTTGCTTATGCTGTGTACGCAGTGATCAAAGCAGACCCGACAAATTCCAAAGAAGTATTCATGACTCTTAAAGAACCATTCAGTATGATACTTGCGTTTTATCTTGGCAATCGCGGTGTAAGCACATCCAAGTAATTTTTAGGATGTGGTCTTTGTGGTTGACATCAACGAACAGATCTTGCAGACACTTGGCGGCTTAGAAGTCAAGGTCGATAGATTGCGCGAGGATATGGCGGAGATATGTGAATTTCGAGATGAAATTGGGAAGATCGGTAAAGAATTTCAAATTTATAAAGAAGAGAGGCGTGATCTTCCAGAAAAACTTCACAGTGTAGAAAATATAGCAAAGGATACCGCAAAAGATCTTAAGATGCATATCGAAACAACTGCTGATATAAGATTTAAGATAGATAGAATATGGGGTCCATATACTTTGATGCAAGTATTTAGCGGTTTGATGAACTTAGCAATAGTAATTATAGTGTTATTCCATGATAAACTCGGAATACATTTTAGCTCTCCTTAAAACTTATGGAAGTCTGCACAAAAGCTTTGGTCATTCTAGTAATACTTATACAAGTTTTCGTGAATTTATCAGTATTTGTTTTACTGAAGTGTATTAAAGATGAACTAAAAAGGCTATTGGATGATGATAATAAATGACACTTACAGAATCAGACGTAATAACAGCAGTAAACGCATTTACTAATTATTCGTGCCAGACTTCAGCAGAAAATACAGGCGGTACAAATACCACAGCAAACATACTTTATACATCACAAAGTCGTACGCAGTCCAATTTTTCGTTGAGTTATTCACTTGCACAGTTACAATTAGCTAAAGACCAGACGAGGTACGGCGTAACTTTGGCAGATGCTTCAGCTAAAGTAGCATATGCTTATCTGATTGCGTATTACCACGAACGTAAATTCAAAGACTGGCACGCATCATCTATAAAAAGCGGTGATGATCAAGTAAACAAGCAAGGATCCGGATACTTAGCCGCATACTACGATATATTTGAACAACTAAAAAGTAGAGATGTTCTTACGTCGTCAGATACAGATCTGTTGCAGCATACTGATTACTTGAACTATCCAGACAATTTCAGAGTATCTCAGATGGATGATGAAGAAATAGATTTAGAGGAGTAATTTACTCCTCACTTATTTAAAGCTTTTGGTGATAGAATGTTCTTAGCTGGGCCAGTTCACACATTCAGATTTACCGCTGAAGATAACGTAATCGCTAATCAAGCTGCTGCGGCTACATTATCGTTACTGCATCAGCCACCTAGCGGTGGTTCGCATCTCAAAATAACGATAAGTGGCGGCACTGCGAATACTGGCACTGTTACAGTAACGGGAACGTTGTCTGGTGTAGCAAAAACAGATACATTAACGTGGACAGCAGCACGCTACAAGATAACCACAAATCAATACGATACTATATCAAGCATAACAACGAGTGGATTAGCAGACGAAGCAACGAAACCAACAATAAAAGTTGAGTCGTCTGATGTTACTGGCGTGCCGAAGTACTGGACAAGTACATCTGTGCAGTATGGCACGTTAATAAGATATTTAGTAAGAAATGATGCAGAAATAAATTTGATAAATGCTGGTCAAACTGTTAAAGATATCTTTAAATGTAAAATAGATGGCGATCCTTCGCTTTACATGAACCAAGAATTTACAATTGACTCTCAAAATGATGTATATGTAATCAGTACTTTTCCAAAAAGGCATTTTCAACTTAGCACAGATTATGTTGATTATGTGCAATTTTATGCGGTTGCCAAATACACATGAAAGCAGAATTTACGTTTACTAATGGATCGTATTTTTATAGTTTATTGTCTATGATAACAGGTAAACTGGGAACCAAAGGAGACGAAGCAGGACGCGAAATATCTAAACTATTTTTAGACGAGGTACATCAAAGACTTTATCCAGGTCATGGTTATAGAACTGGTCGATTGTACAATAGTTATTATTCATCTCATGCGAGATCTGGATTTGATATTACGATTGGTGGTGGGACAAGCTTAGAATACGCACCGTATGTAGAATATAGATGGGGCGGTAAAGTATCACACTTTAGACCAGCGGTCGAAGCTGTGAAACAGAACGGACCAGAAATAATAAAGAAACACTTTAATAAGATTTTTTAAGGAGTATATATGTCATCTACTGATTCAGATTATTTAAATGCAATTGCGAGAGTACTTATAGATAATGATACTCTTTATAATATGGTTGACGGGCAGATCTTTACAGATTTTCCCGAAGAATCAGTATTAGATGCACTTGATAAAACTTATCAAACAGTTGTTGGTATTTCGTATGCTGAAGAAAGAGCTTTTGGTAGTTGGGGATACGATACACACCACATCCAAGACACATCAGTCATCATTCAAATAGACGTTGCTTCGATACGTGGCAATAATGCAGCATACTGTAGAAGTGTCTGCACAGAAATTAAGGATTTGCTGATTGGTGATATCGATACTACCCTAAATAGTACTGACTACGATATTTATATCAGTGATGCAACTACCAGAGTTTATTGGGATGAAAATATAAAATGTTGGCATGGAGTAGTCTCGCTTAATGGACAGTATTGGAGAGTAGATAACTAATTTTACTTATAAATAATGTAACTTTAAAGCTTTTGGAGGTAAAACAATGGTAAAATATGATGTTGGAACTTATGGGCACAGTGGCACAAAATATGTTGACGTTACCAATACGCAAGAGTATTATGCTGGAGAAAACTTATCAGATGCTAATTGCGTATGCATAAAACCCAACGATTCAGCATACGATAGCTTTGAGACGTATGCGGACACAGCAGCGTTACAAGTAGTTTATGTTGACTCTGATGGGTCCAACAAAATGGCTGCACTTGAAGAAACAAACTATGGCACAGGACTCAAAGCGATGAGTATAACGTCAGCAGGTGCCGCGAACGAAAACGATAAAGTAATTAGAACAGTATCGTCTAGAGATCTGACGGGTTACTCAGTATATTTAGCTATACGAGGCTCAGCAACTTCTACAAATTTTGAGTTTAGAATCGGGTCAACGTCTGGACTGGCATCTAACTATCGATATTATCCGCTTACGTTAAGTGGCACAAATACCTATGAAGTACTTACTTTTGCGGTTTCGGCGATGACTGAAAGCGGTACTTGTGATGAGACGGCTATCATTGATTTTGGATTCCATCACAATGGCACAGGCACAGAATCAATTATCGTTGATGCAATGTACTTTTTCAAAGCAGGTACTACGAAGTATGCGGTTTATAAAGCGGACTCGTCTGATCATTCGTTGATGCCTGCTGTTGGATTCGTTGATCAGTCATACTCTTCTGGAAATACTGTATCGGATATTGTAACAGGTGGGCTACTAGATGGGTTTTCGGGATTGTTACCGGGAAAACCTGTTTACGTATCGACCACTGCTGGAGGAGTCGTACAATTTAAGAGTTTACCAACAATTAAGCAACGTCTCGGCACTGCTGTATCTGATGCAGTTGTACTTGTGGATGTTGATGATGTGGCTTAAATAATATTTATGATGAGGTAGAAATATGACACTTGCAGATTCACAGAAATTAATAAAAATGGCAATTGCTAAAGAGACTACTCCGGGCACTGCTGAAACCACACCGGATAGTTATGTTTATCTGACGAATACTCCACAAATTAAAGTAAACAGAAACTTTGAGATGCTAAAACCAGCATCGCATAGAGATGTAGTACTTTCTACGGCTAACGGGTACACCACGTCTCTTACTGCTGAGGTATGGGGTATGCCGGTTTCGGTCATCGGGCATATGATGGCTGGAGCTTTTGGCAGTTGCAGTGCTGCACAGCAGGGAGGCACCATTGCATATAAACATACGTTTTCTTTAGCGGATACTTTGAACAGTTATACTATATGGCATAAAACAGGCATATCCGAAACAAAATCCACATATAACCAAGTAAACAAGCTGACCATAAACAGTCCACAGAACAAAGTAGTTAATTTCTCTGCGGACTTTGTTGGCGGTAGAGTTGTTACGACTACTGATTTCGGTGCTGCTTCATACTCATCTGTCAATCCTTTCAAGAGTCAGATGGGTAGTCTTACTTTTGGACAAGCTGGTGCTACAGTACGCACAAACATGACTGATTTCCAGATGGTAATAGACAACGGAATAAATATTGACGAAGGAATTGTACATGGTCAACGCTATCCGAATACTGTAATAGCAGGCGACAGAAAGGTTACGGGATCGCTTACGTTCTGGATGCCGGATAATGACGAAGGACAGCGATTTTGGGAAGGAGTCGATACAGACCCAAGTGCTACAGAGCCAGCAGAAACTCCAGGACTCGTAACACTGACAAGCGTAAAGTGGACTGGTCCAACGATTTCAGGCGCATACAATTATGAGCTTGAATTCGCAATGGACAACATGCAGCTTACTGCATTCGATTATGAGTTTGGCGGAAATCGCATCGCAGGAAAAGCAGAGTTCCAGGCTGTGGTCGGCACTGGATCAAATTTGCTGTTGGGTTATCTGACAAATACTAGAACAACTGCTTACTAAGTAAGTGTGAGATGCCAAGCAGCCAAAGAGAGGTGAAACACGCTACCTGGCTCTCATCTTTTTCGGCTTAGAGGTTTGATGGCATACGTTGTCGGAGAGACCCTTACTCCGACAATACACTATAGTACTTTATACTATAAATAGTTTTTGGTGAATAAC
>ENA-UPSM01004194-UPSM01004194.1-activated-sludge-metagenome-genome-assembly--contig:-NODE-4194-length-15465-cov-5.873978_pt1 | contig 15465 bp, 10 predicted proteins | sample MGYA00238181_ERZ773283 | MGnify/ENA primary metagenome ERZ773283 (study PRJEB29023, sample SAMN05720199) | activated sludge metagenome | isolation source: Anaerobic digester | place: Japan...
AGAAAAGAGGGGGCGAGAGGGGAATCGACAGAAGGCAACAAAGGTCACGAGAGACGGGCCAAGCAGGTCGAGTGGGAGGTCCGGACCTTGCCGCGGTTTTGCGTCATCTCGATATCCATGGGGTCTTCGTTTCCTTCGTTGTCTTCGGTGGGTTCTGGTGGCGGTTCAGGTGGTGAGCTCGCGGTGTTCGCTGGCGGCGTGGGTGAGGTGCCGGGCCAGCGCTTGGCGGGCGCGCAGGATGTCGGTCTTCACTTTGGCGAGCGAGACGCCGAGCCGTTGCGCGATCTCCTCGTAGGAGAGATCCTCGAAATGGTAGAGCACGAGCGGCACACGCTGCTTGTCGGGCAGTTTCGCGAGCGCCTGCTGCACCCACTCGCGGCGGTCGGCGGCATCGAGGTCGTTGAAGAAGGTCTCCGGTGCCGGAAAGTCGACGGGCGTTTCATCGGTGCCACCGTCGTCGTCGCGGTGGAGCAGTTCGGAGAAGAAGCTCCAGCGCTTCCGGTAGCGTTGGAGGTGGTTGATGCTGAGATTGGTGGTGACGGTCTTGAGCCAGCCGCCGGCACCCTCGCCATCGCGCAGATCGTCGAAATGCTCGTAGGCCTTCAGGAACACCTCCTGCGAGATATCCTCCGCCTGGGCGGGATTGCCCAGGAGGCGGATCGCGGTCGTGTAGACCATGTCCTGATAGCTGCGCATAAACGTCGTGAAGGCGGCGTGGTCGCTCATTCCTGCGGCGGCACTGGTTGGAGAGTCGTTCACGACGAAAACACGGCAGCGCGCCGAAAGTCGCAGAATTCGCCGCCCAAAGAAACCGCAAACGCGCCCCCGCCCTGCGCCCACCGTCCACCGGCTACCGCCCACCGGCCACCGGCCACCGCCGGAATGGGGTCAATCTCCCGGCCCGCGGGCCGATGTACCCTCGGCAGGCTTGCTTCGCGGATGAACCTGAAAAGCGCAGTTGGAACCGACAGAAGATAACGAAGAGAACGGAGTGTGAACAAGTTGGATAAGGAAATTCGAGGTTTCGGTCTTCACCTAGCAGGTGAAGGGACAATCCCCGGTCCTGTGGGCACTGGTTTCCCATGGGACGAAGTCTCTTTGTTTCCTTCGTTACCTCGTCCACGGAACTTAGGATGAAACTCGCCACCCGGCTCGCCCTGCTCTTCGGAGCCCTCGCCGCCATCTTCATGGCGGCGTTGACGTTCCTGCATGCGGCCCAGCAGCGCAGCGCGGCGATGCTGCGCGCGGAGATTGCCGAGGACAAAGCCCGCCAACTTGCGCGCCTCGTCGCCCTCTCCGGCAACACCCTCGAACGCTTCGCCGCCGACTACACCCAGTGGGACGAGATGTGCGCCTTCGTGGTCAGCCACGATCCCGCGTGGGCCACCATCAACCTCGAGCAGAGCGTGGCCAGCTGGGGGTTCCACGGAGTCTGGGTGTTCGACGCCGCGCGGCGCGAGATCTACCGGCACCAGCGCGCGCCATTCACCGCCGCCGACCTCGCCGCGATCCCCTCCACCCCGTTGTTCACCCGCCTGTGCGGGACCGATCGCCTGCACTTCTTCGCCAACTCGCCCCGCGGGTTGGTCGAGGTTCGCACGGCCCCGATCCATCCCTCCGACGAGAACCGGAACAGCGAGCCGCCGCGGGGTTGGTTCATGGTCGCACGCCTCTGGGACGAGGCCCAGTTCGCCCAACTCGGCACCCTCACCGACAGCCAGGTCTCCCTCGCCCCCCTGCCGGGCGCGAGCGATCCGGCCATGGTCGAGACAAACCAAACGTTGGCCGACTGGTCCGGACAACCGCTGCTGCGGCTCACGCTGCGCCACACCAGTCCGCTGCTCGCCACCATGATCGCCTACGACACCACCGAGGTCGCCCTCTTCCTGGGGTTCGGACTGGTGTTTCTCGGCGTCGCCACCTGGTTCGTCCATCGCTGGGTCCACCACCCGCTCGGCCGCATCGAGGCCAGCCTCCAGACTGGCGATCCCGCCATCGCCGCCCCGCTGGAGGCCAACCGCGACGAGTTCGGCCGCATCGCCACCCTCATCCGCACCGCCGCCGCCCAACGCGAGACCCTGCGGCGCGAGATCGCGGACCGCACCGCCGCCGAGCAGGAGCTCCGGCGAACCTTCGCCGCCCGCGCCGCCCTCGGCCGCGACCTGCACGACGGCGTGATCCAGTCGATCTACGCCACCGGCATGACGCTCCAAGGCGCCGGCCAGCTCATCTACGACGAACCACGCGAGGCGCAGCGCCGCCTCGCCACCTGTGTCGAGACCCTCAACCGCACCATCACCCAGCTGCGCAGCTACATCGCCGGCCTCGAGGCGCCCGCCACGCCGCCGGTCGCCCTCGCCGAGGGGCTGCAACGGCTTCTCCAGGAGATGCACGCCGCCCGGCCGGTTGAATACGATGTACAGACCGATCCGTTGCTCGCCGCCGCCCTCCCCCAGGACACCATCGTGCAGCTGATCTTCATCGCCCGCGAGGCCGTCAGCAACGCCCTGCGCCACAGCCGGGCCACACACATCGCCCTGCGGCTCGACACCGCCGCCGGCGACCCCGCCTTCACCGTCGAGGACGACGGCTGCGGTTTCGATCCCGCCGCCGCCGCCGGCCGCGGCCACGGGCTCGACAACATGACCCGCCGCGCCGAGGAGATCGGAGCCTCGCTCACCCTCGAATCCGTCGCCGGTCGCGGCACCCGGGTGCGGGTCGAGTTGCCGTGGTCCGGACTCGAGACCGAGCACCCCGCCCCCCCCGTCACCGCCCCATGAACCCGCCCAGCCGCCGTATCCGTGTTCTGATCGTCGACGACAGCGAGCTCGTCCGCCTCGGCCTGCGCACCCTGCTCGGCTCGTATCCCGACATCGAGGTCGTGGGCGAGGTCGAGTCCGCCGGGGCCGCGCTGCGCGAGGTCGCGGCGCTGCAGCCCCAACTGGTCCTGCTCGACCTGCGCCTGCCCGATGGCGACGGCTGCGAGGTCTGCCGCCGGATCCTGCGCGAGCAGCCCGATTGCCGCGTGCTCGTGCTCAGCTCGGTGCTCGACGCGCGCACCGTCTCCGAGGCCATCACCGCCGGCGCCCACGGTTACCTGCTCAAGGACATCAACGGCCCCGGGCTGGTCCAGGCCATCGTCGATGTGGCCGCCGGCCGCACCGTGCTCGCGCCCGCCATCACTTCGCAGGTGATGCAGCTCATGCGCACCAGCCAGCACCAGGAGAACCTGCGCAAACGCCTCGATTCGCTCTCGGCCCAGGAGCAGCGCGTGCTCGCCCATGTCGCCCGCGGCCTCACCAACAAGGAGGTCGCCGCCGAGCTGGGTTTGAGTGAAAAGACCGTCAAGAACTACCTGAGCAACCTGTTCGAGAAGCTCCAGATCTCCCGCCGCTCCCAAGCCGTGGCGTTGTACGCCGAGATGAAGAGCTGAACAGGGGGTTCCCGGGAGTGGTTCGAGGGCGAGACCGGGGCGCGCACCCTAGGACTTTGCACGGACTTCCGGCCCTAGCGGGGCAGGGAGCCATTTCCGGCATCTGCCCATTCTCGGTTCGGCCGTTATGGACGATATTTTGACCATGCGCAGATCGTCCTTTCACCATCCCGCCGACCCGCGAGGCTTCACCCTCGTCGAGGTGATGCTGGCGAGCGTCGTCCTCGTCACCATTTTCTTGGGAGCACTCACCGCGCTCGTCCATGGTTTCGGCATGCTCGACACCGCGCGCAACACCACCCTGGCCGCGCAGATCATCCAGAGCGAGATCGAGGATCTCCGCCTCCAGCCCTGGACGGCGCTCAACGCCCGCCCCGTCGACACCGCCGAGACCGTCGACCTCGCGCACTCCATCGGCAGCACCCTCGGCGCCGCCGAGCTCGCCGAACTCTCCCAGCGCTTCACCGTCACCCGCCGCTTCGCCAACGTCGCCGGCCGCACCGGTCTGGATGCCGACGGCACCACCACCATCCCCACCTTCAAGCGCGTCACCTTCACCGTCGCGTGGACCGACTACCACCACCGCTCCCACACCCGCAGCTACGAGACCTACCTCGGCTACCGCGGCCTGAGCGACTACTTCGCCGCCACCCACACCCCCAACACCCCATGAAAACCTCCTCCCGTCGCGGCGTCTCCCTCGTCGAGCTCATGGTCGCCATGGCGCTGAGCGGCCTCGTGCTCGGCGGCGTGCTCGGCACCTTCCTCTTCACCACCCGCAGTTCCGTCCGCATCTCCAACTACTCGACCATGGAGCAGCAGACCGCCCGCGGCCTCGAGTTGCTCGGCCGCGAGCTGCGCATGGCCCAGAGCATCGTCACCTCCGGCACGCCGATCTCCCAGATCACCCTCGCCGTGCCCACCTCCGGCTCGAGCACCTACAGCGTCGCCTACGCCTACGACAGCACGGCCCGCACCCTCTCCCGCCAGCAGGCCGGCCACGCCGCATCGGTGATCGTCAACGACATCGTCCCCGGCGCCTTCGCCTTCCAGCGCTACGACTACGACCAGCAGCCCGCCTTCAACGACTACGGCACCAAGCAGCTCCAGCTCACCATGACCATCGCCCCGGACACCAAGGGCCTCGTCGCCACCGCCAGCAAGCGCGTCATCTCCTCCCGTTTCGTCCTCCGCAACCGCTAACCCATCCCACCTATGTATCATCATCCTTATTCCAAGCGGGGATCCGTGCTCATGGTCGCCCTCATTCTCGGCCTGGTGCTGGCGGCCCTCGCCGGCAGCTACCTCTCGCTCGCGCTCGGCGCGCTGCGCACCTCCACCCGCAGCTTCCACTACAACACCGCCTTCAACGTCGCCGAGGCCGGCCTCGAGGAGGCCCTCTGGGCCCTCAACAACCAGGACTGGACCCGCCGCACCTGGGTCGAAAGCGGCAGCTCCCGCATCCTCACCGGCAGTTTCAACTCCCCGGATACGACCGACGCCACCGGCGTGCGCGCCTTCTTCAACGTCATCGTCCAGAACGCCGCCGCCACCGCCCCGACCATCGTCGCCGAGGGCGTCGTGCGGCCCACCCACGGCGCGCTCATCCGCAAGCAGATCCGCGTCAGCGCCCGCTCCACCAACCTCTTCATGCCGCCCTTCACCGCCATCACCGCCCTCAACCTCAACGGCGGCGAGATCGACAGCTACCGCATGGCCGACGGCAACTATGCCACCGCCCCCCGCCGCTACGAGACCACCGTCGCCAGCCCCACCGTCACCATCGGCGACATCAGCATCGGCAGCCCGGCCGACATCTACGGCTACGTCACGGTGGGCGTCGGCGGCGCCAATTCCAGCAGCTTCCTCTCCACGATCAAAGGCAGCGTCACCAGCGCCACCACCGCCGCCGGCCAGGACGGCGTCGTCACCGCCGGCAGCAACCTCATCGACACCAACCGCATCGCCTTCGACTTCTACCAGGACTTCCCGATGCCCACCGAGCCCACCGGCACCTTCACCGACACCTTCCCGGCCGCCGACGCCAACGGCATGATCGTCCTCGGCGACGCCACCGGCGCGACCACCAAACGTTATCAGCTCACCAACTACACCGTGCCGAACAAGACGACCCTGCTCGTCGTCGGCCCGGTCGAGTTCAAGGTGCTCGGCTCCTTCACCGCCGGTGGTCAGGCCGCCGTCACCGTCCTCAACGGCACCTGCACGATCACCCCGAGCAAAGCCGCCCCCATCACCTACACCACCGCGCCCGACACCGCGACCACCGACCCCGCCTCGCTCACGATCTACGCCTACGGCGACCTCGCGATCTCCGGCAACGGCGCGCTCGTCGGCGGCAAGATCCCCGGCGCCAGCATCGGCGCCGATCCCACCAAGCTCCAGATCTACGGCCTCGCCCCGACCAGCCAGAGCTTCGACATCGGCGGCAACGGCAACCTCGCGGCCGCCATCTACGCCCCCCGCGCCGACATCAAGTTCAACGGCGGCGGCTCCAGCGGCTACTTCGCCGGCGCCACCATCGCCAACAACATCACCGTCAACGGCAACGGCTACCGCGTCCGCTTCCCCGAGGAGATGGCCGACATGAACAACGCCGCCACCTACCAGATCTCGCGCTGGCTCGAGCTCACCGACCGCGCCGCCTGGCACGACTTCGCCGCCAACTGACGACGCCTCCCGCGATCCCCGGAAGCAGGCAGAGCGAACCCCGGCGTGCTGCTGGACGGCAGCACGCCGGGGTTCATCGTGTTCCGCCGCGGCGGAGAAAGAGTGGTTTCGGAGCCTGTAAGCCAGATTCTGTCCGGCGCCTCGCGGCGTCGGCGCATTCATTTTTCTCGCACCCCTGACGGGGCACGCCCGCGGCTGCGACCGGCGACCGGAGCCGCCTGGCGCGCCGCGGATGCGACCTACCCGGGACGTATTCGGCGGGCCGCCGCGTCCCCTATTTGGCCTTGCACCGGGTTGGGTTTCTCGTGCCGCCGGCGTTGCCGCACGGCGCGGTGGGCTCTTACCCCACCTTTTCACCATCACTCCCCGACCGGACGAACGTGAGATCCGCCTTGGGCCGGGGGGCTGTCTGTTTTCTGTGATACTGTCCGTCGCGCCGCCTTGAAACGACGCGCCCCCGCTTGCGTGGGGAACCCTGCCCTGTGGTGTCTGGACTTTCCTCTCGGTTCAAAGAACGGAGCGAATGCGCGGCTCCGAAACCGCGCGCACCCTACGGTCCACCCCGCCCCCCGCAACCACCGAATCCGCCGGCGCGCGAGCAAGCGCGTCCTGCACGACCACACAACGCCGCTCCGGCGCCCCGCCGGCGATTCCTCAACCCGGAGGGCGCGACCTCGGTCGCGCCGCTTCCGTGCGGGGGCCCCGGAAAGTGAAACCGCAGATGGACGCAGATGAACGCAGATCGGCCGTTCCGTCGTAGCGAAGCCCGTGAGCCTAAACGAAGCAGTTGGACACAGAGGGCACGGAGATAAGGCAAGAGATCACAGAGAGTTCGGAGGGGAGCGGGCCTTCAGAGACACTCACCCGCTGGGTGAGCACCCCGTATTTGGGCTCCTCAACACCAAGCGCTTCTCTGTGCCCTCCTTCCGTCTCTCCTCTGCCTCTGTGACTTGCCCGAACTGCCGTTTCTAGGGAGAGGGCTTCGTCGCTTCGTCCACTCGCAGGGAAACAAGCCCCCGTATCGTTCTCCCTCCGTCGGGTCGACCTTGGTGACCTTCGTTACCTCCTGCGAAACTGGATTCATCGGAAGGGACCACGGATTCCACAGATGGGCACAGATGACCGGAAGCCTATCCGTGATGATCCGTGCAATCCGTGGGCTATGCCCTCCTCGGATGAGGGAGAGGCCGGTGGCGCTCGCTCTTGCCGAGCGGTGCGAGCGAGCTCGCACCCTACGCCGACTGCATGACCACGCTTCAGGCCTTGGCCGCGCGGCGCTGTCGCCAGCGCCGCACGCCGACAAACCCCAGCGTCGCCGCGCCGAGCAGCGCCGCATAGGTCGCCGGTTCCGGTACGCTCTCGTAGGTCAGCGTCAGGCTGTCCCCACCCGCGATCCCGACGAAAAAGTTGCCGTGTGTCGGGTCGAACGCGTTGGCGAAATTTGTGGTGTCGACGCGGAAATAGTCGGCATCGAAGCCCGTGATCCCGTCCGAGGCCGTCAGCAGCGTCCAGGTGTAGGACTTGTACTGGGTCGGGCTCCAGGTCCCGTCGAAGTTCGCGATCGTGCCGGCCAGGGTGCCAGCCAGTCCGAGCACCTCGAGCGTGAAGCCCTTCTCGCTCAGGTTGGACAAATTCAGGCTGCCATCGATCACCAGCGTGTCGTACGCGGTCCCGGCGGCACCGAGGGTGTTGTTCACCTGCCACGCGTAGGACGCACCATCGTACCAGGTCTGGCTTCCCGTCGTCAGCGTGCCGATGCTCGCCGTGCCATTCAGGTCGAACCCGCCGGGCGCCAACTCGCCGTACACCGCCACCGTGCCGTTCACCGTACCCGTGCCCGCCAGCGTGCCCGCGGCGCCGACCGTGGTTGCCTGCAACGGGGGCGTGACGCCGCTATAGAGCGCGCCGTTCACCGCCAGCGTGCCGCCCGTGATCGTCGTCGCGCCCGTGTAGGAGTTGAGACCGGAAAGAATGACCGTGCCCGTGGTGGATTTGGTAAGCGCGACCCCGGTGCCACCGCCGAGCCGCGCACTCACGGTGCCGCTCTGCAGATCATAGGTGGAACCAGTGAGCCGGCCCGTCGGCCCGCCCGTGATGCTGCCGCTGGTCAGCTTCACCACACCCACCGTTTCGGTGTAGTTCCCGATGGCGAGTGTGCCGCCACTGACCGTCACCGCGCTAGTGTCGGCCAAGCGCTCGTTGGCGCCTAACGCCAAAGTGCCACCGCCGATATTGATGGCGGTCGAGGCCAGCGTGCCATTCACATTCAGGGTGCCGGCAGTAACAGTGGTCGCGCCGAGGTAGGTGTTGTTTCCGCTAAGTGTGAGCGTACCTGCCCCTGCTTTCGTCAGGCCTGCGGCACTAGTGGAGCCCTCAAGGACGGAACTGATCGTCGCTCGAGGTGCATCGACCGTAATGGTCGAAACATTTCCGGACCCGCTCAGGACGAGCGAGGTGCCCGACAGGGTGTAGTCAGCTGACGAGAACCTCAGATTTCCGACGTTGATCGGCCCGAACAGGAAATTCCAACCAGCAGCGGTCACCACGTACTGGCCTGCCCCTCCGGAGAAGACCGCCGTGTCGCCGGAGTGCGTGCCAAAGCCCCAGGTGCTCAACGCCGACCCTGCTCCGCTGGATACCCACCAGCTTTCCGAAAGTCTGTTCCACGACCCCGATCCACCATAGGTGCCGTTCCCATCCGCATCCCAAAAGTAGTCCACCGCCCCGGCGGTCGAAGCGGCGAGAAGGCTGGCGAGCACGGCAGACCGCAGGACGAGCGGCAGCGGCGAGAGCGGAAGGCGAGGAGAAGTCGAGTGCATGGGCCGGAGTGACAACGCCCCGCATAGCCGTGACCGGACGGGCACCGCATTCTGCGCTGCTCGACTAAACTGTCACCGTGTGGGGCGATGACCCCGCCAGAAACATAGGGTTTTCTCCTAGTGGCAAGCCGGGAGCGGCCAGACACCTCTGCCACCGAAGGCGGGCTTAGGGTAAAAACCCCATTCCAAGACGGAGTATCACCGTAGATCGAGCCTCGCCCATACCCGATCAACGTGGCCGCCCGTCCGCGCGCAACCTTGCGCTGTTCTGTGATCTGCCCGGACGTCCGTTTCTAGGCATTCCATCCGTTGGTTCGAATCAGCGTCCATCTGTAGAGCAATCTCCGAAAACGCTGCATCTTGAGCACGGTCCACCTCGATCGCAGAACCGAGCGGGATCGCCCCAAAGAGGCACGAGAAGCCACGAAAACAATCCGGTCTTTTTTCATTTTTGTGCCTCTTCGTGGCGACAATCCGGTTTGTTTGCAGCTCCGCTGCGCGGTTTTCATCGGTGGCAAAACCGTCTGCCTGCCCGTTCGGTGGCGCCTCTGCCGCGCTGGCCACGGCCGAACTGCCGGTTCGGGCGCGGTCGAGATCCTTGCCCGGATTTCTTCCGCAAGCGTCGCGCGCTCCTCCGGCCCCCGGCTCTCACCGCGCGCCCGTCGACTCGCGCCGGTTTCGCCGCGCCTCAGCCTTCCCAGTACACGATCCGGCCGCAGTTGTCGCAGCACACGATCTTTGCGCCGGTGCGCGCATCGGTCTGCACGCCGTTGGAGACCTTGAGATGGCACCCGCAGCACTTCTGGTCGCGCAGCGGCACGCACACCGGCAACGGCGTGCGCTTGGCGATCCGCACGTAGGCCTCCAGCGCCGGTGCCGGGACCTCCCCGCGCGCCTGCTCCAGCTCCGCCTGGGTTTCCGCGAGCTGCCCGCGCATCGTCGCCACCTTCTCCTCGAGCAGATGGATACGCCCCTCGTGCGCGACGACCGCGGCGGCCACCGCGGCCTCCGCCTCCTGCAGGCGCTTCTTCGCCTCGTCGATGGCGTACATCGCCTCGAGTTCCGTCTCCTCGAGCGTGCCGATCCGGGCCTGCGCGGTGTCGATCTGGTGGCCGAGCGCCTGGTATTCGTCGTTCTTGCGCACCTCGAGCTGCTGCGTCTTGAAGCGCGCCACGGCCTGCTCGGCGGCGCCGATCTCGGTCTCCAGCGCCTTGCGCTTCGCCTCGGCCTCGCGCAACGCCAGCTTGGCGGACTCCAGTCCCGCCTTCTCCTCCTCGATCTTGCGCCGCACCGCCGCGATCTCCTCGGGCACGTGCTTGATCTGCGTCTCCAGCGACAACCGCCGCTGGTCACGATCCTGGAACACGAGCAGTTTCTCGAGCGCGGGTGAAAGCATGGCCGCGGTGATGCCCGACGCCGAAAACCCGGTCAATCCCGCAGCCGCGCAATCGCCGCCGACCACACGTGCCCGTGCCCCCTCCGCCGCCGGTCGGGGCAACGCTTGCTCCGCCCGCCCCGCAGCGACCGCCCCCGCCCCCACCGGCACCGACCCATCGGCCCCACGATCCCTCCGCTCGGCGCTCTCCGCGCCTCCGCGTGAGACCCATCCGCAGCCAGATCCACCTCACGCGGAGCCGCGGAGTGCGCCAAGTCGAATGCGACCATCGCCGCGCTCCGGTCCCGTGCAACCATCGCCCGCCCCAGCCTTGCCCCTGCACCGCCCGGCCGCATCATCCCGCCCATGTACCGAATCATCGGCGGCGACGGCCGCGAATACGGCCCGGTGTCGGCCGCCCAGGTCACCCAGTGGATCGCCCAGAACCGCGCCAACGGCGAAACGCGGATCAAGCCCGAGGGCGCCGCCGACTGGACCACGCTGGCCGCCCTGCCCGAGTTCGCCGCCGCCCTCGCCGGCCCGGCCGCGCCCCCGCCCCTGCCCGGCGAAGGCGCCGTGCCGCCCCAGGCCGCCACCGCGCCGGCGGAACCCACAGCGTCACCGTTCGTTGGTTTCACCGCGACCGCCGCCGCGGACCCGGTGGAGGCCGCACGGGCCTGCCTCGACCGCCCCTTCCGCTTGAGCGTGATGGACACGCTGAGCCGCGGCTGGGACATCCTCGCGAGCCGTTTCTGGCTGGTCGCGGGCGCCACCGCGGTGGCGCTCCTCACCAGCATGGTCGCCGGCATGCTGCCGCTCGTCGGCATCGCCGCCTCCATCCTGCTCACCCAGGTTTTCTATGCCGGCATCTACTGGCTGATGCTGCGGGTTTCCCGCGGCGAGCCCGCCGAGTTCGCCGACGTCTTCGGCGGCTTCTCGCGCTCGTTCGCGCAACTGATGCTCCTGTCGCTGACGATCTTCTGTTCCACCCTCCTGCTCGTCATGCTCGCGATGGGCCCTCTGCTCTGGGCGCTGTACCGCGCCGGCGTGTTCGCCGGCGCCGAACCCGATCCCTCGCAGATGCTCGTGCCGCTGCTCGTCCTGCCGGTGCTCATGATCCCGATGCTCTACCTCTCGATCAGTTGGCTGTTCGCGCCCCTGTTGGTGGTCGACCGCGGCATGGGCTTCTGGGAGGCGATGGAGACCAGCCGCCGCATGATCGGCAAACGCTGGTTCCGGATGTTCTTCCTCTATCTGGCGTTCATCCCGCTGATGATCGCCGGGCTGCTCTGCTTCATCGTCGGGATGTTCGTCGTGCTCGCGCTCATGTACGCGGCGATCGCCGCCGCCTACGAGACCGCCTTCCGCCCCGAGACGGGCAACGACGGCGCACGCCCCATCAGCTCGACCGATCCCCGCGCCTGACCACCTGCGGGCCGCCGCCGCCCGCGGCTCTGCCCGCCTCCCGGCCATGTGCACCCGCTATCTCCTGCTCCGGCCCGCCGCCAAGCTCGGCGCCGCCCTCGGGATACCGGACTTCCCGTCATCATCACCTCGCTACAACGCCGCGCCGCGACAGGCCCTGCCGGTCGTGCGGCGCGAAACAGGTTCGCGCCGGCGCGAGGCCGCCCTCCTGCGCTGGGGACTCGTGCCGGCGTGGGCGCCGACACCGGCCACCGCCGCGCCCCTGATCAACGCCCGCGCCGAGTCCGCGGCCGGGAAGCCGGCCTTTCGCGACGCCTTCCGCCACCGCCGCTGCGCCATGCCTGCCGACGGCTTCTACGAATGGCAACGCACCGCCGCCGGGCCGATGCCGTGGCTCTTCGAGCACGCCTCCGGCGACCTGCTCCTGCTCGCCGGGCTCTGGGAGCCCCACGTCGACCCCGCGGCGGATCCGGCCGGCTCGTTCGCCGTGCTCACCACCGCGCCCAACGCCCTCGTGGCCCCGGTCCACGACCGCATGCCCGCCCTGCTCCCCGTCGCCGCCCTCGACGAGTGGCTCGATGCCGCCACGCCGCCCGCGCGCCTGGCGCAACTGCTCGCCCCCTGCCCCGCCGACCGGTTGCGCGCCCGCCCAGTGCATCCGCGACTCAACCACGTCGCCAACGACGACGCCTCCTGCCTCGAGCCCCCGCCGCCCGCACGGCAGCTTGACCTGGGGATCGGGTGACCGGCGGCCGCGCGGCTTGTGGTCTACGCCCGCTCGTCCGCCCTTGCGCTTCGCTCCCCTTCGCCTCGATCAGGCTGGGACAAGGACTCTCACCTCGCGGATCGTTGCACAGGCTCGGCACAAAAAAACGCCGGGCCCCCTTGGCCCGGCGTCAGTACTGCACCCGATAGATTAGTCTAGAACTTGAACGTGTTGGTGAGCGTCCACGACTGCGACGGAGCGATGCGCCAGGCGGCGGGCGTGCCGTCCGGCTGAGTCGTCAGCGGGATCAGGCGGTTTCCGTCGCCGACGTTGCGGACGTTGAGCTGGACGTGCCAATCGATCTTGCTGGTGAGCTTGCGGCTGTAGCCGACCCAGAGGTCGATCGCGTCTTCGCGCGGTCCCATGTACGGGTTCGCGAGATCGTAGGTGATCACGTTGGGGTTGTCCGTGGCCAGCGGGCGGTAGCCGATGGCCACCTTGTCCTGCCAGCGATAGCCGGCGCCGACGGTGAGCCCCTTCAGCTTGCCAACCGTGAAGTCGTAGCTGGTGACGAGGTTGAAGCGCCACTTGCGCAGCTCGGGCGACGCAGTGCCTTCCAGCAGGCGCATCAGCGCATACTGGGAGTAGAATCTTTCGTTCCACTCCTTGCGCACCCAGGCGTTCGTAGAACCGCCCCAGATGCGCAGATCGCCGGCGTCGCCGGCGATCGCGTCGTTCATCAGCGTCACGAACTCCTGCAAGGCGGCACCACCGACATTGCTGCGCGCGGCGGTGATCTTCGCGGCATTGGCGCTGATGCGCCAGTTCGGGGTGACGTTGGCGGTGAACTCGAACTCGTAACCCTTGGATACCTGGTCCTCGGTCGCGGTGAACCCGGCCGGGGCCACGTAGGAATGCGGCTGGACCGTGCCGAAGTCGGAGATCGACCAAGCCGAGAGGTAGGCCGCCGGCAGGCTCCGCTGCAAGGCCCGCCAAGCGGCCACGTCTTCGTTCATGCGCGCCGTCGCAGCCTCCTGGGTCTCGCCGGGATCCGGGGTGTACGTGTAGTGCCAGCTGCGATCGTTGTTCGCGGTGGACATATCGCCCACACTCCCGAGGTGGTGCGTGAAGACATCGGCATAGTTGCTACCCCAGGTGACGACGCCGCCCAGGAACCAGGTGTTCAGCCCGGAGGTGCTGGAGGCGTCCTTCACCGTGCTCTCGAATTTGTTCACCTTGAGGGAGAACCGGCCGTCCTTGGTCGCCAGCATGACACCCTTGTCCGTCGTGCGACCGCTGGGCAAGGGGAGGGCCGCGCCGTAGATATCCACGCGCGTACCGGCCACCTGGAAGTTCTGGGACTCGTTGTAGAAGAGGTTCACCTCCAGCGGCAGGCGGGAACCGAGCAGCCGGTCCAGCTTCACGACGACGCTCCAGCTCGGCGAGTTCTGCTCGAAGACCGTGGGGGCGCCATCGATCCGATAGTTGCTGGTGGCCCAGTTCACACGGCCCAGGTCCACGGACTGGTCGGTGTGGGTCACGGGGTCGTTCACCATCCACCACGTGGAGGCGTTCTTCCCCCAAGTCTTCACGATGTCGTTGCGAATACCGTACATGCCGACGATCGCGTCATCCCAGAGATGAGCCTGCCAGACCGCGGAGCGGGAGTTGGACTTCGTCCGCTGCAACGAGGCCCCGGTCGTCAGCGCGTCGGCATCGCCGTTCTCGTACTGCAGGATGTTCACCGAGCTGGTCCGCCACCCGACGTAGTTGGCCGGATTCTCGGACTCCGTGATGATCTGCCCGTTCATCGGGTTGGTCCAGGCCGCGGCCGGGTCCACGCCCGTGGCCGTCCAGCTCGAGTCGAAGTACCGCATATTCGCGACGCCCGGCATGACGATGGCGTCACCCGCCCGCGGGATGTTGGCACCCGCGGCCGAGGTGCGGCCGGCCAGCGAGCCCTCGGTCAGATAGATCACCGGGTTGATCTGGTTCAGGTTACTGGTCATGGGCAGCGCCTGCGGGTTGGTGGCGACCAGCTCCGCGTAGTCCCGATCCGGGGCCCAGCGCATGAAACTGCGCTGGTCCCGCTGGTAGCTGTCCTGGCTGTAGATGCCGCTGAGCGTGTGGCGGCCGAGCAGCTTCAGCGCCCAGTTGCCCTTACGCTTGGCGTCGAAGTCGTGGTCGAAGAACACGCTGAGGTGGGCTGCCTCGCGCACCACATCGGTCGAGTTGTTGCCGAACTGGGCGCTGTCGGAGATGAACGCCTTGCCCACGTTCGGGTTGGGCGCGCCGTCCAGCCCGTTCGCGTTCATGTCGACATAGATGCCGGCCCGCTGGTCGGTCATCAGCGAGAGCTGGCCGTTGTCGTAGTTCTGCTTGTCGTAGGCGATCTCGAAGCCGAGCTTCTGCTTGAGGAACGTCTGCGTGAGGGAGGCACTGAAGTTGTTGAAGTTCTGCCACTCCTTCTTGTTCCCACCATCCAGCAGGTTGTTGTAGAAATCGAAGATGGAGGAGTCGGTCAGCGTGTTGTTGCGGTACAGGCCGAAGGCACTGTACGGCGCGTTCGTCTGGCTCATGACCGCCGAATAGGAGTCGACGGTGACACGCCGCGAATAGGGCAGGCCACCGATGCCATGATCGATCGCGCCGTCGGAGCCGATGCCGTTGATGTTGGAAAACTCGGCGAGCTCCAGCGACTGCAACACGGGGTTGCCGGCGTTGTAGTTGGCCAATGGGCCGCCGAAATTCTGGGCAAAGGCCCCGAGCCACGGCTGGAAATACGGGTTGGGCGTGCCGTCTCCGGCATGGGTCGGGAGCACCTCACCGTAATTGTCGGGATAATAGGTCGACTGGTCCGGGTTGAAGTGGGCGTTGTTGTCCTGCACCGTGCGCGGGTCGTAGGTCGCCCGGTTCAGGTTGGTGTACCACGGGGTGATGTAGTCGAGCGGAGTGATGGCGCGCGGGTTGTTGCTGCGCACGCGGCCGGTCTCGTAGTTCAGCTTGATGGTGGTCTTGT
>ENA-UPSM01004212-UPSM01004212.1-activated-sludge-metagenome-genome-assembly--contig:-NODE-4212-length-15428-cov-3.865674_pt1 | contig 15428 bp, 7 predicted proteins | sample MGYA00238181_ERZ773283 | MGnify/ENA primary metagenome ERZ773283 (study PRJEB29023, sample SAMN05720199) | activated sludge metagenome | isolation source: Anaerobic digester | place: Japan...
CGCAGTAACACCGTAAGAGCTTCCTGCGGCGTTAATCCCTGCTGCATCAGATCCAGCCCTCGCCAGCCGAAGGTGGTGTTGCAAAAGGACTGCGTCGCCACCGCTCCTGCGCCGGCGCGGGCCCACGGCACCACACTCCCGACCGCGAAAAAGCGTGAAGCGACCGCCACGCCGCACTCGCCGCTGAGCGAATCCCGCGCGACGATGGAGAAGGTGGCAATCGGCTGCCCGCCTGAACCTTGCGCAGCTGCAGCAACCAGCAGCTCTACTGACAGCACGCAAATAACACAGATGAGTGTGCGCAGCCTATCCATCATAAAGCCTCCCAACAAAAAGTGAGATCACCTTCTTTGGATATTCTAGCCAAACTCCGGGTAAAAATCAAGGAGAAAACAGGATGACCGGTTGCAGGACCGGCTGGCGGGGCTAAAATGCGTCGACTGAGAAGCGCGCCCACTCAACGGGCTGGTGGGAGATTCCGGCCAGGTGCGTGATTCCGGATGAGGACGAGATCGTGGATGGGGACGAGATCCAGGGTGGGGACGAGATGCCGCGCGGTTACGAGATCCCGGGCGGGGCGAGCTCCCGCGCACTCGCTCCCACCCGGTAACCGGGTGGGAGCGAGCTGGGGGAATTTCTACTTGAGCATCACCATCTTGATGGTACGATGGGTCGCTCCGGTTCTGAAACGGGCGAAGTAGAGGCCCGATGGGGCCATCTCGCCGCGATCGCTGCGGCCATCCCACTGCAGCCCGTGCTGGCCGGCCTGCAAAATTCCATCCTGCAGCACCCGCACCTGCCGCCCGATCCCGTCGTAGATGACCACCTCCACCTTGCCCGAGACTGGGAGGTCGAAGGTCAGGGTCGTCGAGGGATTGAAGGGATTGGGATAATTTGGATGGACTGCGAAGCGCTCCGGCAGCGCGGCCGGTTTGATCTCCACATTGACCATCACGTCCTCGAGAGAGCCCTCAATCAGTTTGAACTCGATGCCCGAACTGGTCGATCCATCGGCCACTGTGACCGGCATCGCTGCGGCCGGTATCGTTTCCGCAAGCGGCATGGGCAGGTAGATGGGTAACAGGGCATTGTCATAGCCACTAGGCACGCCATAGGCGAGCAGCTGTAAGGCAAAGGCGTTGACATCGAACACGAGCTTGGCCGGCGCCGCAGTATACCATTGATCCGCATAAACCGCCATCCGCAAATCGAAAAGACGGGTCAGATCGCCCAGACCGCTGCCGAAAAGCAGGCCCATGTAATCGATCTCCGAACCGTCGCCGGGCGCCAGGGTATTGTAGAATCCGAGCAGCTGGTCAGCCAATCCAAGGATGGAGCTGATCGCATAAGTGCGCAAATAATAGGCACCGGGCCGCAGGCCAGAGATGGTGAACTGGCCCGTCTGGCTGATGATGGCTCCTGTTGCGAGATCCATGTCGCTCATGCTCAATCCTACCGGGTGGCCGGTCGCATCATAGGCGATCACCATGGCCCGCGACAGCGGCAGCGTGGTGTCGAAATCGCGCAGATTCCCGGCGATGGCGCCGCTTCCCTTTTCGAGCGTGATATCGCACTGCACGGTCTCGCCATAGCCGATGGTCACCGAGCCGCCCGCGGCGGCGAAGGTGCCGCCTCCGCCATACCAGGTTGCGGCATAGGGGGCGACGGCCGGCAGGGCCAGGATCTTGTAGGTGCCGGGCAGGAGATGGTCAACGCGATAGCCGCCATTGAACTGGACAAAATCCATGCTCGCCAGTTGGCCGCTTGCCGCCTCATAGACAATCACCGGAAATCCGTCCAGGATATCCGCTCCGGCACGAATCGTTCCGCCTCCCTCCTGCGGCAGATCGATATACCCCTGAATCGTCCCGCCGCGCTCCACCTTGAAATCGATGCCGTTCACATCCGAGCTGCCGACTGTGACCACCGCCGCGTTGTTGAAATCGCGCGCCCCGCCGTACATCTCGCTGAGGTAGTTGTTGAATCCGGAAAAGGGCGCCAGGGCCAAGATTTTATACCGACCGGAAGGCAGCGGGCCGAGCCGGTAGTGTCCGGCGCTGTCCATCTGATTATTGTGAATCAACATGCCAAGAGAGAGGTAGGGCAGCGCAGAGGAGTCCTGCAGGGCGAAAAGGCGATAAAAACTCTTGCCGACATCCGTGCCCGAATCCGACACCCGGCCGCGGATCCATTTCCCCTTTTCGAGGACAAAATTGATATTTTTGGTCTCCCGCGGCGCGACCACCTCCACCGGTGTCGCTGTGCCCGGGCTGAAGAGATTGGCCGATCCGCCATACCAAGCATCAACCACCTCGCCGGCGTGGGCGCCTGAGGTGATCTTGATCAGGTCGAGGAGGTTCTGATTGATCAGGGTGTCCGATAAGGTGCGCACGACATAGCGGCCGCTTGGCAGGCCAGCGATCCGATAAGCACCAGCGGCATCCGCCTGACCGATGAAGAGATGCAGGTTGCTCAACCAGGGCTTGAGCTCCAGATCCATCAGGGTGGCGTCGATCGCCAGGACCCAGACGCCATTAAGGCTCTTGCCCTCCGATGACTTGATAGTGCCGGAAAGCTGACCGCCCGGTTCGAGGACGAAATCCTCGAGAACCAGATCCTCACCCTCATGCAGGACGATCTTTTTCGCCTCCCCCGGGGTGTTTGCGCCCGAGTAGTATTGCCCGAGGTAATTAACCCCGCCAATCATATTGCCAAGCTGGTCATCAAGGTAGAGGATATACTCTCCGGCCGGCACGCTCGAGAAGGTATAGGAACCGAGCAAGCCGAATGTGAAATCGACCAGCGAAGAGTCGCGGGCATCGAAGAGAAAAGCGGTGGCGATGCTGATCAGTTGGGCGGTGTCACTCCAGCGGTAGGTACCGGAAATGGTGCCGGGTTTGCTCCCCGGCGGATAGGGGGCCAGAGAAAAGTTCACTTCGCTCAGCTGGGCATCATACGCGGAGATGGTGACCGTCTCACCCACCTCCCAGGTGGCGTGGTTGGGGTACCAGGTCTGCATGTCGCCGCTCTCGGCTGCTTCCACGGAGAGCTTGAATTCGCCCACAAGGGGGACATGAATGCTGTACCAGCCGTCATCGGTGGATTTTTCCACCGAATAGAGGGGCGTGGGTGATCCCTTGGCCGTGAAAATAAAGGAGAGGGTCAGGCCCTGCACCGGAGAACCGTCATCCCGGGAGACGGTACCGGTGATCTCGGCGCCGCTGCGCAGATCGAAATCGATCGCCGCTGTGATCTGCCCATCGATCACCTTGACTTTCTCCGCCTGGCGCCAGGTATCACGCGCATCGAGGCGCAGGATCTGATCGTTATAGATCTCGTCGACGTAGGCGTCGCTCGCCGTCAGCACATAATAGTCGCCGGCGGGCAGGTCGCGGATGGTATACGTTCCTTCATTGCCATCAATGCTGGCATCGCCGCGATAATAGCCATAGAGATCAAAGGCGACCACACTGACGGGATATTCGGGGATCTCCCCCTCGAGGGTCACCTTGCCGGAAATCCCGGTGGTTGCGGCAACGTCCGAGCTTTTGGCCAATGCAGCCGGACGGCGGTTCGGTCGGGTGGAGGCTCGCCAGGCTTGCATGAATTTCGGAATCAGGATTTCCGGCTGCTTCACCGCCTGCATACGCGTCATCATCTGATGCTGAACAACCGCTTCCTTCAGACCGCGTTCCATGACCCGGGCGAAAGCGCCCTCGGCCCTGGCCATCGCCGTTCCCGCGGCCTGAACTTCCTGCAGCGTCTGCGCCGTTCTCAGAGCCAGAGCGGCTTCCTGCGGTTTTTCCGCCGCCTGGATCAGCGTGATGGCGCAGCCCAGCAGCAGAGTTGCGGCGAAAATCATTCGTAACCTTGTTTTCATCTTGTCATTCCTTCATTAATGATCCCATCCATCGTCCTGTTCCGGACGTACTGCTATAACACGACAAACAAGCCTTTCCATTTCCCGGAGATAGAAAAGGGGCGGGAGATAATCGGCATCTGCGCGGTTGAATGGCCTTAATGTAACGCCACCAACCCCGTAAAAAAGTTGCGCCAGATCACGTTTTTCGTTTTGAAGGGAAAGAAAAAAAAGATGAGGGACCCGCGGCCGGTCAGCGCGCCAGGCACCCGAGCCACTCTTCATCGTATTGCATCTCGATGCAGGCAAAATGGTGCGTGGTGAGGGCATCGCGGAAAAACGTTTCTTCCTCGCGCAGGATCCCGGAAAAGATGAAATCCGTCCCGGAGGAGAAACGCTGCCGCAGTACCGGCAGCATCCCGACGATGACGTTGCGCTGGATGTTGGCGAGGACGAGATCGAAGGGCAGCGGCGGCAGATCGGCGAGTTCGCCGGCGAAAATCTCCAGGCCGGTGTGCACGCCGTTGGCGGCGGCGTTGCGCCGGGCGGTCTCGGCGGCCACGGGATCGACATCGAAGGCGACGATGGCGCCGGCGCCCAGCCTAGCCGCGGCGATGGCCAGAATCCCAGTACCGGTGCCGATATCGAGTACGCGCGCCCCCGGCTGCAGATGATGATCCAGCATTCGCAGGCAAAGCCGGGTGGTCGCATGGGTGCCGGTGCCAAAGGCCATCTCTGGATCGATCGCGATCAGGCAGGGATAGGGCCGCGCCGGCGGTGCCTCCCAGGTCGGCTTGATATAGATCCTGGCGCTGATCTTAAAACCGGTGTAGCCCTTCTTCCATTCAGCATTCCAGTCGCGATTCTCGATCTCCTCGCTGAAGACCGCCTCGGGTTGGACGGGATGCCCCATGGACTGCAGTGCCGCCACAAAATTGCGAATGGGGGAGAGCACCTCATGCCGCACCCCCTTAAAGGAAGCGGTCAGACTGCCGTTGTTCTCCACCACGCCTGTGGCGTCGAGATCAAAGAGAAAGCTGGCAAGAGCCTCGCTGCACTCCGGCGTGCAGGGCACGGTAACGGCAAGATAGATCTCCCAGTTGGGCATGGCAGGATTCCTTTCGGGCCGGGGCCGAGATGGCGCACCGGTGGTTGACTCATTCTGAATAAAGCACCTGCAGCAGGACCCATCCCACCTTCTCGAGCGAGGCCGGACTACATTTATCGGGGGTATCGGCCAGGGTATGCCAATAGGGATAGTCAAAGTCGATGAGATCGATGCAAGGGATGCCACGCTCGAGCAGCGGCAGATGATCATCGTAAACCGCATAGCCGGGCCGGGCGACAAATTCGGTCACCCCGCTCCTCCCCGCGGCTTCCCAGACCTTGTCGACGACCGGGCGGGCATAATGAAGCGAATACTGCTCCTGATAAATCGTGAGATCGGCATCGCCAATCATGTCCAGCAGGATGCCGAAACGCGGGTGAAACGAAGGCACCACAGCGCGTGCAAAATACTGCGCCCCCTTCGCATAGCTGCGCTCATCGCCTGCCATCCCCTGGTCCTCGGCGTCGAACAGGACGATATCAACCCCAACGCGAGGCGGCTTTTGTTTGAGCAGCCGGGCGATCTCAAGCAGCACAGCGACGCCCGAAGCGCCGTCATTGGCGCCGAGGATGGGCTTGTTGTGGTTCTTGGGATCCGGATCCTGATCGGCCCAGGGGCGGCTGTCCCAGTGCGCGCATAAAAGAATACGTTCGCCCTTCTGCGGTTGAAAATTGGCGATGATGTTGCTGGCCTGGGCGGACTGGCGCGGTGAGCCAAAGGTATGAATGAAATCCTGGGTTGCCAGCTGATCAGCATAGCCGCGCAGGGTAGTCACCAGCCAGTTGCGACAGCGCTGATGAGCCAGGCTCCCCGGCACCCGCGGTCCGAACTCGCATTGTTGCTTGAGCTGGGCGAATGCGCGGGCGCTGTCAAAGAGGGGCGACTCCTGCGCGCTGCAGGAGAGGGTCACTCCGAGGCTGAGAAGGCCCATCACCACCGGAAGCCTGTATCGAAGCATTTGCGCTCCTCTCTCCACGCCCGCTAACGGCCGCGGATGGAAATATTGACATTGATGCCGAATTCATAATAGGACGTATCGCCGATCAGCTTGTTGTGGGTCTTGCCCAGTTCGAGAAACGCCCCGCCATTGACGCGTTCGGAGAAACTGTACTGCAGATCGGGCTTGAAGAGCCACTTACTGGTTTCGGCGGTGATTTCATAATCCCCACGGGCGCGGCTCTTGCGCGTGGTATTGCTGCTCGAGGAGATCGTGACCTGTAGGTTGACGCTGTTCTTGAGCCGCATGTTCTTGAAGGGCCAGACCGGGATCGGGATGCGGAAGTTACTCTGCTTGCGGTATTGCGCTGAGACCGAAAGATCCTTCAGGTTGGTCCTGGTCCCGCCGACACTATAGCCCGACGACAGCGAGGTGTTCTCCGACTGGGTATAGCGCACGGACATGGTCATACCGTTCTTGAAGCTCAAACTCATGCCTGCCAGCGGCGAGAATTTGGCGCTGCGGTCTTCTTTGGTGATGACCTCCTTTCCATTCTCGAAATTATAGGTCTGATCGAACTGGCCGGAGTAGCCGTGATCGAGGCTGACGGTCTGAATGTACTTTTTAATCAAAGGCAGTTTTTCGAGTCCGCTGATCCGCAAGGACCACTGCGGGAAGGGCATGTCGAGCTTGTCGCCATAAACCAGCCGGCTGTGGGAGCGCTGTCCGGTGGTGGTGGTGCTGCGATTGAGCGAGGTGGTATTGTCGTAGTTCAGGGTGACCTTGATATTGCGCGAAATGCCGAATCCTGAGGAGATATGCATATTGTCGTTAGTGCTCGAAGAGTTGCGGTTGACGCTGCTGCTCGATGTGCCGGTGGAGGCTTCCATCGGCACTCCCAGACTGTCCTGCAAGCCGAGCATGAACCGCATCCCCGGCATGCGGGTGATGCCATAGGTGGTCAGGTTCTCGCGCTTGTTGAGGGTCACGCTGAAGGGCTCAAAAAAGCCGAAAAAGTGGCCGAAGAGGCCCATCACCGAGAATCCGGAGCCGCCCTCCTTGGGGGGTTTCTTTTCTTTTTCTTTATCCTTCTTCTCGCCCTGGCCGGCGTTCTGATCCTTCCCCGGAACCGGACGCCGCGTCTGCGGCGCTGTCGGCCGGCGGCCGCCGGCCATGGCCCCGTTCTTGGGCTTGTAGATCGAATTCCAGAGGTTTTCCAGATCGATCGAGCCGTTCAAGCCCAGGGTTTTCGAGAGTTGGGCGTTGCGCGCCTGCAACTTTTGCTGGCGGTTGAAGCCGTAGCGGAATCCAGCGCTGTAGGAAAAATTGTTGGTCAGCCAGTTGAAGAGCTTGGGATTGTAGCCGATCTTGAAATTCTGGTTCATGCTGGTCAGGTAACCGAGCTCGCCCCGTTTCCACATCATCCGCAGTGAGTCGGCCGAAATGCCATAGAGGTCGTTGGCGTAGGTCCGGTTCAGATCGAAGGAGAGGGATTCGAAGATCTTCATCGACCCGCCGATCGACGAGTTCACTGCATAGGAGCCGGTATTGGTTTCGACGCCGGTGCGGGTGAGCGAGAGGCTTTTGGTCTTGGTGCCGGAGATGCGGCTGTTGAAATTCTGCGGGGTGAAAAAGAGCTTCATATCCGCCAGCTTGATCAGCCATTTAGCATCCCCGAGCCATTTGAACGGCCGGAAATAATTATTGGGGCTGAAGGAGACATCCCAGCTGAGGTCGGCGTTCTGCGTGCGATTGGAGGTCGATGCCATCGTCGAGTTGCTGCCCTGGTCGCGGGACTCGCTGTAGCTGGTGCGCAGGCGGTTGAGGAGGTTTTTAACAAAAAAGTTCTTGGAGCGCGAGTTGACGCCAAGGCTGACGCTGTAGCCCTGGCGCTGGCTCACCGTTCGGATGGCCTCCAGGATCGAGTCGGGCAGAGTGTCGGTCACCTCGACATCGGTGCCCGGCTTGTATTTGGGGGTCGATTCGCTGCGGCTGTAGTTGTAGCTGACCGGAATCGAAAGTCCAAGGCGGGCGGGGAGAAATTTATCCACCTGCATGCTGGTGCTGAAGCTGCCGCTGATGCTGTTATTGCCCTCGCCGTACTGTGTGGCGACGTTATGGAAATCGGCGTCCTGTTTTTCCAGCTCCCCGTTGAAATTGACCAGCCCGGCCCAGTTCATTTCGAGACGGGCGCGGTAGGCCATCCCCTTGTCCTTTTTGACGTTGGAGAGACGAAGCTCATTCATGTAAACCTGGCCGGTGAAGGGGTGAACCGGATCGAGGTTGCGCACACCGGCGGTCAAGACCTTGATATTGGTCAGGGCCGGTATACCCTTGATAAACCAGCTCTTGCCACCACCGACGTCCAGATAGTAGCCCTTGCGGTTGGCGGTCGAATCATAGTGCTCGGCGATCAGTTTGATCGCGGAGAGATCGACCAGGTTGACCTCGACGTTGTTGCGCGTATCCCAGCCGTCAAAGACCGGCTGGCGCACCTCATAATAGTTGTTGGCGTCTGCGCCGAAACGCAGAAAGAATTCCACCTTGGAAGAGTCCTCACGGATATGGATCCCGCCGGGATCATAGCCGTAGGTGAACATCTTGAGCGTATTGTAGTGGATGTAATCCTGTTTCTCGTAGAGCACCTTCTGGATGACGCCGGTTTCGCCAGGCTGGAGGTTGTTGACATTCATGACCAGCGACTGTTCGCGCGCGATGACCCCGGTAATCCGGTCCTGTTCCCCGGTCACGCCTGGAGGTGCGATGTAGTCAGGGTTGTCGTGGGTATTGACCACGGAGATCGTCACCACTGTATCGGCGGCCGAATTATAGGTCTCGGGATCAAGCGCCGACGCGGTACCCAACTCCTTCCACTCGCTGCCGACCAGGTCAAGCTCGGCGATCCAGATGTAATGCGGCGTGGCTTGCTTGAATCCGTCCACCCAGAGGCGAATGAATTCGATGCGGGTGATGTCGGGATTGCCCACCTTGGTCAGGGTCGGCGAGGGGGCATCCAGCGGAATGCGGTAGAGGCGCCAGCCGTTGTCCTGGCCGGTCTCCTTGTTGATCGAGGCGCCGGCGATCCACATCGTGTCGGGACTGTCGCGCTCGAGGGAGAAAGAGTAGGAAAAATATTCATTATTGACATCCAGCGCCAGATTGGAATTCATATCCTCCGAATCCGGGGTGCCGCCGCCGTAATCGTTGCGGTTTCCTTCGGTGCCGTTGATCTTGTCATAATTGCTGCTGCCGGCGGAATAGGACCAGTCATCATTGCTGTAGGGCTCGCCGAAATCGCGCACCCCGTTGCCATTCACATCCCAAAAATCACCGCCTGCGGCGATGGCGCGCGGATCAGAGTTGGACATGCCGTCGACGCCTATGTCTTCGCCATCATCGAGGAGGTTATTGCGGAAGCCGTTGCGCATCTTGTCTTCCGAATCGTATTTGCCGTTGGGAATGTAATCCTCGGAAATCTGGCCCATATCGATATGCATTGTGCCACTGTTCGCCTTGACCCAGACCTCGATGAACTTGGATTCGCTCTGATCGTAGTAGCCGCTCGAAAGGCCCTTCTGCAAACCGCCCCAGGACTGACGGGTGTCCGCCAGGCTGTCGGCCGGGTGGAACTCCATGATCAGCACACTGACGGTCTGGGCGACATTGGCATTGATGTCGCGGTTCGGCCAAATCTCCTTGATCGAGACCTGTCCATAAGGCTCGTACCATTTCAGATCGCCGCGGGCCTCGAGGGTGGGATAGAGCTGGCGCGGATCGACCTTGCCCACGGGCGGCGAGGCGGGCCGCCAGCTCTTGCGGCTGATCCCCAGACCCGTGTTGCGCTTGGCCGCCTCGAAATCGTCGATATACGCCACCCCGTCGTGATCCCCCGTATTATCATTGTTGCGCGTATTCGGATTCGGAATAACCTGCGCCACCTCGCCCTCAAATTTGATATTGGTGGCATCGCGGGTATCGACGAAGGGAAGGATATTGGCAAAACGGGTCATGAAATAGGGTTTGAAGGTCATCGCTGTGTTGACATCCCAGACCAGGTTGCGCATCGGCCCCTTGCCCACCCGCACCTTCTGGTCCAGTGTGCTCTCGTTGAGATAGAGCATGGTAGCGCCGATGAAACTGTCGTCCCATAGGTCATAGGAAGCCCGCGCCCCCATCACCGTCTTTTTGTCGATCTGGAAGATCTGGTTGCTCTCGTAGCTGATCTCGACGTTGGCCGAGGGCTGCAGCGCCTCCTGGTTGAGCATCTTGAGGCTGCCGGTGAAGTATTCGATGATATAGTCGGTGCCGCGCGTTAGCCGGCGACCGTTGAGGATGACTTCCTCCGAGTTCTCGATGACGTTCATACCCAGGGAATACTCGGCGCTGCGGGTCTTGGACTTGACCTCGAAGTAAAATTTGCTCTGACCGTTGATCACCTGCTGCACCGTGGTATCATAGATCGCAGGCGAGCGTTTTTCCGGCGGCAATTTCGCCTGAAATTCGGCCTCCTTCGGGTCGAAAGGCCGCAGGCTGGGCAGCCACAGTTCTCCTTGACCGAGCCGGAGGATGTTGTCGTTGCGGTCAATGATATTGTCCGGAGTGGGATCGCCGTTGCTGTTGACCCGGTCGAGACCGAAAACCTGCAGATAGGTCATCGTCTTGCCGTTGACTGTGATGGTCTCCTGCGGGTCGCCTGAGGCCGGTTTGAAGAGAATGCGCAGCTGGAAACCATCCTCTGACATGTTCCTTGGGCCGATCATATAGACATTACGCCAGGCCAGGTTCCAGGTCTTGTTGCTCGGCCGCGGACTCATCGGCTTGAGCAGCCGCAGCTGCACCACCTTGTCCTTGTCCGGATTGAAATCGATGCTGCCGCGGGTGTAGCCGGAGGTGTCGCGAAAGGCCACAGCCAGCACCTCGGAATCGTCGAGCGGCTGGTTCATACGCAGATACCCCAGCTCCGGATCGAAATAGTACTCGGTCTTTTCCTGCCGGATAAAGGGACCGCGGTAATTCTCCGAGCTCTGGTAGCTGGTGTCGCCCTGGGTAATGACCAGCTTGCTGGAATCGCCCGGGGCAGGCACCCAGGCCCAGCCGTTGATGACCGATTCGCCGCTGGTGCGGTTATAATCGTAACGGGATTTGTAGACTTCGATGCGGGTGATACGGCGGGCGGGATCGACGAGAAACTCGCCGTTGGAGCCGCGTACCGGGAACTGCTTGCGGTAGTACTCATCGATGAAGTAGTAATAGCCTTCAAGATAGTCGTAATCCTGAATCTCCTTGACCCCTTCGGAGGCGCCACCCTTGAGCGAGAGCTGCTTCTTCTCGCCCTTTTCCTGGCTGGCAATGGCGGTCAGGGAGAGATTTCCCAAGCGCATGGCGGTCTTGACGCCAAAAAGACCGGCGCTCTGGCCGCCGAAGGTGACATAGCGCGTCCCCGGCAAAGAGAGGGCGATATTGCCGGCTTCGATGCTCTGGATGATCTCATCCTCGTAACCGGTGTATTTGAGCTGGAGGCTATTCTCGAAGTCGAAGGTGCGGTCGGAATCCTGGTCGACGCCGATGGTCACCTTGTCGCCGATATGTCCCTGCACCTTGAAGCGCTGGGTCTGCTCCATCTTGAAATTGGTATCATTGGCCTGGTTCAGCGTGGTCTTGACCTCGCTGCGTTTCTCATGGCGCAGGCCGCCCTTGATGCTGATATCGCCAGTCACATCGAGGCCCACCGTGCCGCCGCCGAAGATCTTTTGGAAAGCCTTGCTCTTGATCTCGACCGGGATGTCGATGCGCAGGGCGCCGCTGCCCCCGCCGGCCGCACTTTCGCCCAACCGGGCAAGTGTATTGCGCTGCCACATGCGCGCCAGACTGTATTCCTGGCGCATCGCGGCATACCGGTTCAGGGGCAAATACTGCGGCAACGCGACGGGGATCTTGTCGTAATTTTCATAAAAATTGATATTATGGCCGGTGCTATCCACCTTGATTTCGCGGCGGATGCCGGGCACGGACCGTTTCAAGGGCGGCGAGGTGAATCCTTGCAGGCTCAAACCGCGGAAAGGCTGTTCCTCGGTGATGGAAACCAGCGGGGAAACGGGCGCAGGAGGGCGCAGTCCGATGTAGGGTTTGGGCTGCGGTTCAACTGCCCATACCTGTCCCATCAGACTGACGATAATGACCATCGAAAGCACCACCGCAGGCAGCAGCGTGACGTTCGATGCATGGAATCGACGTTTGGCCATGCGCTCGTAGAATAAGAGAGAAAATCGGCCGAATCCGGCTCTTTTTAGGTGTTACGTCGGTAGCGAACGCTCGATAACACAACCCTCCTAACTTTTTTTTTAACAAGTTGTTCCCGTATAAACGGGATATGCCTGCGGTGATTTATCAACTAGAAATGTACAACTATTCTCGTTCAATATCAATAAAAAATACCCGGCCCCGGGTAAAAAGTTCCTGAATTTTCTGGCATGTCTCGTTTTTTTTTAATACTTTATCTAAATCCATCCTTGCAATGGAACTGTTATTCTTGCAAAATATGTACCATGGATCTTCCGAGGCTCGCTGAGATTGCATCATGTTCGTGCTCTGGCGCTACATCATCAAGGAACACATCGGACCTTTCGTCTTCGCCATCTGCGTGATCACGCTGGTCTTCATTCTGAACCTGGTCTTCCGCGAGCTGCCGCGCATTCTCAGCCGCGGCCTGGAATTCAGCTTGATCCTCGAGTTCTTTATGCTTAACATGGCCTGGATCGTCGCCCTCGCGGTGCCTATGGCCGTGCTGGTTGCCGCCCTGATGGCCTTCGGCCGTCTCTCCGGTGACAACGAAATCGTCGCCATGAAAGCCAACGGCGTCAGTGTGCTGCGCATGATTTTCCCGGTGCTGCTCTGCGCGGCGGGCCTCGCTCTTTTCCTGGTCTGGTTCAACAATTCCGTCCTGCCCGACTTTAACCACCGCGCCCGCCTGCTCGCCTCCGACATCGCGCGCAAACGCCCAACCCTTTCCCTTGAAGCCGGGGTGCTCTACCGCGACCTGCCGAACTATACCCTGCTCGTGCAGAACATCGTCGAGACCCCGGATACCGCCTATGTGGATTCAGTCTATATCGATGACAACTCTAATCCCAACTCGAGCACCTTCATCACCGCCGATCGCGGCAAGATCTACCTCAACCGCCGCAATGGCCAGCTGAGCCTCATCCTCTTTGATGGGGTCATGTACAAGCTTAATCTGGAGGAGATGGAGCAGTATCAGCAGCTGCGTTTCCCAAAACAGGTCATTTCGATCAGCGTTCCGGATATGGTGATGGAACGCAGCGATTCGGAGTACCGCGGCGACCGCGAAAAGAGCGCCGCCATGATGCGCGAGGAGGTCGGTCAGAATCGCAAGGAGATCGCTGCCGCGGTCGCGCGGATGCAGGCCAAGACTGAAGGCTATTTTTCCCGTTATCTGCCTGACCTGGAGCTGGACCCCGTTGGCAGCAAGGGCCGGGAGCGTCCGATCACCTTGCCGCTGCAGCTCGCCCCCCTGCTGGCTGAAAATCAGCGTCTCCGGCAGGAGCTGAGCGCCGACAACAATTTTATCGATGGTCTGGACCGCAAGAACTACCAGCTGCTGGTGGAGATCCATAAAAAATACTCGATCCCGGTCGCCTGCCTGGTCTTCGTCCTGATCGGCGCCCCGCTGGGGATGATGGCCCGCCGCGGCTCGATGACGATGGCCGCCGGTTTAAGCTTTGGCTTTTTCCTGCTCTACTGGGCCTCGCTGATTGGTGGCGAAGAACTCGCCGACAACCAGATCATCTCGCCCTTCGTGGCCATGTGGCTGGCCGACCTGCTGGTCGGCGCTGTGGGCCTTTACCTGCTCCTCTCTGCAGTGCGCGAATCGACGCTCTTCAATCCCGCGGCGGTACGGACCTTCTTCGAACGCTTCCGGCGTAAATCCCGGCGCGGCCTGCGCGCATCGGCCGCAGAAGACGCGTACTAGTCTACCATCAGGAGCCGCTGCCGCAATGAATCTTCTCGATCGTTACCTGCTGCGCAAGTTTATCGGAGTGCTTGTCTTTGCCCTCTTCGCGTTCATCTGCATCTTTATCATCGTCGACGGCATCGAAAAACTCGACACCTTTCTCGACAAGCAGGTACCGTACAGCATCATCTTCAAGCTCTACCTCTACTATACCCCCTATATCATCACTTTGACCCTGCCGGTGGCGATGCTCCTCTCCAGCCTCTTCAGCGTCGGGACCATGGCCAAACAAAACGAGATCGTCGCCCAGATCGCTTCAGGCCGCTCCCTCTATCGCATCCTCACGCCGGTCTTCCTCCTGGCTTTGATCATCAGCCTCGGCGCGATCTGGTTCGGCGAAGCTGTAGTACCACGTGCCAGCGCCAGCCGCGCCCAGCTCATCGACCAGTACGTGGAAAAACAGCGGGAGATTTGGCGCAAACGGGTGAACAATGTCTATGCCCGCGATGATCAGGAGCGGCGCATCAACATGCGCTGGTTCGATACCGTCAGCAACACCGGGCACATGATCAACATCCGCCGTTTTGCGGGTCTGGAACTCGAACTCCATATCTATGCCAGCCGGATGGAATGGCAGGACAGCACGTGGGTTTTGTTCGAGGGGGTGGAACGTCTTTTTACACAGGGAGCCGAACAGGTCCGCACCTTCGATAAGATGGTGCTGGAGGGGGAGAACCTGCGGCCCGCCGATTTCGCCAAGATTCTAAAGAAGCCGGAGGAGATGTCCTATCGCGAGCTGAGCAGTTTTATCGTCGAGGTGGAGCGCAATGGCGGTGATCCGAACCACTGGCTGGTCGATCTCTACCACAAGATCGCCATCCCCTTCGCCAATTTCATAATTGTCCTCTTCGGCGCCCCGCTCTCCTCCCCCAAGCGGCGCAGCGGCACCGCCACCGGGTTCGGCATCAGTCTGGCGGTATGCTTTATCTATTTCGGCATTGTCAAGACCGCGCAATCGATGGGCCAGAACGGCCTGCTCTCTCCGCTGATCGCGGCCTGGTCGGCCAATCTCATTTTCTTCGTCGCCGGGATCTGGGTGCTGCTCAAGGCGCCGAAATAGGCCAGCGTGGTTGCGCTCATCCTTCGCCAATACCCGCCAGGCCGCTGATGAAAGCACCGACACGAATACTGCGCACTCCGAGAGCCTGAAGGTGGACGGTTGCGGCATCCGCGAAAGTCCAGACCGGCTTGCCCCACTGCCGCACCCTGCTGCAGAGTTCTTCGGTGCGGCTCCCCGGTGCGGCATAGGCGATGAAAACCAGATCGGCGGCGGCGGCCATACAGAGATTGCGCGTGAATGCTGTTTCGCGGGTAATGCGTGACTCCTCAATGCCGAAATTGAGCAGGAGGTAGCGATTCTGGGCCAGCAGCGAGCGCTCTGCCGGGCTCACGCCCGAGGGCGTGAAGGAGCGGCTGTCGATCGAACTCTCGCGGCTCGAGGCGCGGGCCGGGCGCTCCATGGCGCGCGGCACCGGCATGCTGGCGACGATCG
>ENA-UPSM01004217-UPSM01004217.1-activated-sludge-metagenome-genome-assembly--contig:-NODE-4217-length-15414-cov-7.662087_pt1 | contig 15414 bp, 11 predicted proteins | sample MGYA00238181_ERZ773283 | MGnify/ENA primary metagenome ERZ773283 (study PRJEB29023, sample SAMN05720199) | activated sludge metagenome | isolation source: Anaerobic digester | place: Japan...
GCACGCTCTGCCCCGCCGTCACCGTCACGACCGACGCCGCCGAGAATCCCCGCCTCGTCCGCCCCCAACACCTGGCCTACCTCGGCGCTTTCCGTTTACCCGGGGACGAGCACAACGTCTACGCCTACGGCGGCAACGCCATCGGCTTCAACCCCGCCCGCAACTCGCTCTTCGTTCGGGGCCACGATTGGTACCAGCTCGTCGGTGAAGTCGGCATTCCCGAACTCGTCGTCTCTTCCGACTACTTCACCTTGCCGGTCGCCCCGGTCCTGCAGAACCAAGCCGACATCACCGAGGGCCATCTCAACGAGGTTGGTCCCGATGGCTCAGCGCTGGAGGGATGTAAAGTGGGTGGCCTGCTCGTCCACGACGGACGTCTCATCGGCACTTCGTACGTCTACTACGACGCCGGAGGCAGCGCCACCCGCTCGCACTTCACCTCGAGCACCGATCTGTCCCGCACCGGCGATTTCGCCGGCATGTTCACCGTCGGCACGCAGAACCCGGGCTGGGTGGGCGGCTACATGGCGCACATCCCGCCGGAGTGGCAGGCCGCGCTCGGGGGCCCCGTACTCACCGGGCTCAGCGGCGTCTGCATCGTCAGCCGCTCCTCCTACGGCCCCACCGTGAGTGTCTTCGATCCCGCCGCCCTCGGCGCCGAACCGGCGCCGGCCCGCCTGCTCGTTGGCTACACCTACGACCATTCGACCCTCGGCACGTGGGGCAACTCCGCGGAATTGAATCCCCAGTACAACATGAACACCAGCGTGGCCGGAGCGGTGTTCCCTGTCGGAGCCGACAGCGTTCTGCTCATCGGCACCAGCGGCATCGGCGTGCCTGCGTACGGCCAGGGCACCGCCGACCCCGCCCTCCACGGCACGCCGGTTCCCGGCACCGACGGACAGGTCATCTACGTCTACGATCCCGCCGGTCTGGGCAAAGGCACCCACTCGTTTCCCTACGTCGCCTACGGCTGGGCCTACCGCGCCTCCGACCTCGCCCGCGTCGCCGCCGGCGAGCTCCAGCCATGGCAAACCGTGCCCTACGCCACTTGGGAAATCCCGTTGCCGTTCGGGCCCCACGGCCACCACTCCCTCGCCGGCGCCGCCTACGATCCCGCCACCAATCGTATCTACGTTTCTCAGTACGGCGCCTACGGCGACTCCCCCGTCATCCACGCCTACCGGGTCGATCTGCCAACCACACCCGCGCCCGCCGTCTACGCCGCGTGGCGCACCGCGAACTTCAGCGGCGCCGACCTGACCAGCGACGCCATCTCCGGCCCCAACGCCGATCCCGACGCCACCGGCCTGAGCAACCTCGCCCGCTACCCCTTCGCCCTCCCCGCCCGCGGCCCGGTGGCGAATCCGATCGCCGTCGGCACCGTCACCTCCGCCGGTGCGAGCTACCTCACCCTCACCTTCCCTCGGCGCACCGAAGCCACCGGCCTCACCTACACTCTCGAGTCCAGCCCCGACCTCGCCACCTGGACCGCCGTGCCCGGCCAGACCTACCCCGCCGGCGCCAGCCCGCTCACCGTGCAGGACGTCGTCGCAGGGGGAGCCTCCCCTCGCCGCTTCCTACGGCTCCGCGTCACCATCAATCCATAGCACTCCGGTCCGCCGCCCACCGCCCACGGTCCACAGTTCACCGACCACAGCCCACCAGGCCTCGGCGCCGCGCCGCTTCCTCCGGCGGTGGGTGGCCGCCCCCTGCACGCCGCCCCGTCGCCTTTTTCGCAGTATGTTTGCAATCCGAAGACAAACTCGGCTCGCCACCAGCGATCCGATACCCAGAGTCGTCGCCCTTTCCTCTCCGAAACCGGTCCGCCGGCCTCGGCGGAAAAGCCGGCCGCCTGTGGGGGGCGGCCGGTCCTCCCCTTTCCGGTCCGGCGGGCCGCCGCGCCGCTCTCTCCGCGCGCGGCACCGCCCCAGGATCACCGCTGGGGATCGATGTGGACGAAGACCGAGCTGACGCAGGGCGGGAGCGTCGCCTCCCACTCGATCTTGAGCGCATGGAAATCCCCGACCCCGGCGACATAACCTTCCAGCACGATCGTCTCGGGAGGGCCGGCATGCACGGCGAAGCGCACCCGGCTGAAGCGGACCTGGTTCGTGAACATCTCGGCATGCTCGCGCAAATGCTCGGCTGGGGTGGTCATCGTTGTTGGGCGGAGAACCGGAAGGCGGCCCACGGCGGTTGGGAGGAGGGCGCCTCTCCGTGTCCCGGCGGCTTCGGTTGTGATCGCGCGCTCGCGGCGGGGCAACTCGGCAATCCCCCGGGAAGCGCCCCCGCCGCGTCAACCAACGGTAACAATCCCCCCGCGCGAGCCCCGTATCCGCTATCTCGTTTGCCGCGGCCGGCGCGCCGGCCAACATCGGCTCCCTCGACCGCCGCATGCCACCGCTCCGCCCCTTCCCGCTCGCCGGCGCCCTCCTCGGCCTCGCGCTCCTCGCCGGCGGCGCCGCCGCCCAGGACCTCGCCCTGCCCGCCCCGCGCGGCGACGACCACGCGATCAACCGCATCCTCGCGACGCGCCGCGATGCCACGGCCTTCGCGCCCACCGGGCTTCCCCGGCAGGCCGTATCCGATCTCCTCTGGGCCGCGACCGGCATCAACCGCCCCGTCACCGGCCACCGCACCACCAACTACTCCTACGCCAGCCGCGACGATGTGATCTACGTCCTGTGTGCCGAGGGCGTCTTCGTCTACGACCAGCTCGAGCACCTCCTCACCCGGCAATCCGCGACCGATCTGCGCCCGCTGCTCGCCGCCCCCGCCACCGCTGCGCCCCTCACCTTCGCCATCGCCAGCTACAACAGCTCGATCGACTTCTTCGGCGCGATCCACTCGGGGTTCGTCTCCGAGAACATCGCGCTCGCCTGCGCCGACCGCGGCCTCGCGTCCCTCCCGTCGGCGACGATTCCCGCCGCGTTGCCGGCGGCCCTCGGCCTGCCCGCCGGCCAGGTCCTGCTCGCCCTGCACAGCGTCGGCCACCCCGAAGGCGCCACCGCCGCCGACCCCGCGTGGGGCGTCGCCGCCGGGGTGCTGCCACCGGCCGCCGTCGACACCGCCCCCGCGCTCCGCATCCTCAAGTGCCGCCGCTCGACCCGCGCCTTCGCCGCGACCGCGTTCTCCGACCAGACCCTCGCCGATCTCCTTTGGGCCGGGCTCGGCCACAACGGCACCGCCGATCCCGAGCGCACCGCCCCTCCCCTTTCCGGCCCGCGGTCGATCGACCTCTATGTGGCCCGCGCTGGCGGCGTCTACCGGTACGTGACCGAAGCCGGCGAGTCCCCCCGGCTCGTCCAGGTCTCCACTACCGAGGTCCGTGGCACGCTCGGCTACGGTTCGGTCCCGGCGATCTTCATCTACGTCGCCGACTACGCGAAGCTGACCGGCCCCAACAGCACGAAGCAGCGCCTCGCCTGCCTGCATACCGGCCACATCTCGCAGAACGTCGCCGCCTACGCCGCCGCCGAGGGGCTCGGCGAACTCGTCCGTTCCAGCGTGGCGGATGTCTCGGCCGCCCTCGGGCTCACCGCCGACCAGCATATCCTGTTCACCCAGACGCTCGGGCACCCGGCCGCCCCGCCGGGCGCCTCCACTGTGGCCGTCGTCGCCGGCGCGGGAGGCACAGTCGCCGGCAACGCCACGCAGTCCGTCGCCTTCGGCGCCGCTGGTGCCCCGCTCACCGCCACCGCCGCTCCGGGCTACCAATTCTCCCATTGGGCCGGGTTGCCCGGCGGCCGTGTCCCGACGCCCACGCTCGCGTTGCCCTACGTGACCTGCGCGATGAACCTCACCGCCGTCTTCGCCCCCGCCCCGGGCACCTACACGACATGGCGCACCGCGAACTTCACGGGCACCGACCGCACCAACGACGCCATCTCCGGTCCCGACGCCGATCCCGAGGGCGTCGGCCTGTCCAACCTCGCCCGTTACGCCTTTGGCCTCCCCGCCCGCGGCCCGGTTGCGCACCCGATCGCCACCGGCACCACCACAGTCGGCAGCGACACATTCCTCACGCTCACCTTCCCGAGCCGCGACGCGGCCGACGGGCTCACCTACACGCTCGAGGCCAGCCCTGACCTCGTCACCTGGACCGCCGTCCCGGATCGCACCTACACTGCCGGCTCCGGCCCGATCACCGCGCACGATGACGTCGCGCTGGGCGCCACCCCGCGCCGTTTCTTGCGCCTCCGCCTCACATCGCCCTGAGCCTGTCGAAAGGCTGCGCGTGCGCATCACCCAAGCCGTCTCCCTCGACGACGCGCCCCAGCGCTGACACGACCCGACGCAGCGGGCATACCGCGGAAAAACCGTCCCGTTCCGACCGCGCTTTCCGGGTCGACAGCGGCCACATCGCGCTGCTTTTCCGCTCCATGGACTATTCGAACGCCCGCGTGCGCCGGCAGGACCGCCTGCTCGACGAACCCGCCGCCCGGCAGCTCCTGCAAACCGGCGAGTTCGGCGTGCTCTCCATGCAGGCCGACGGGGGCGGCGGCTACGGCGTACCGCTCAACTTCGCCTGGGACGGGCAACGTTCCCTCTACGTGCACTGTGCCCCGGAGGGCCGCAAGCTGCGCTGCCTCGACGCCGAAACCCGCGTCTCCTTCTGCGTGGTCGGCGCCACCCGGGTCGTCTCCGCGAAGTTCACCACCGGCTACGAGAGCATCGTGCTCGCCTGCACCGCGCACCGCCACCTGCCGCCGGAGGAGCGACTGCGCGCGCTGGAGCTGATCCTCGACAAGTACTCCCCCGCCGACAAGGCCGCGGGCCTCAAGTACGCCCGGCACTCGTTTCCCCGCACCGAGATCGTCCGGCTCGATGTCGTGTCATGGTCGGGCAAATGCAAACGCGTCGGCCTCGCCCCGTAGCCGCGCCGACACCTGCCAGTATCGACGCCGCTCCCGGGCCAGCCAGGGGCAGCGGTTGTTCCCCGCCAATCCCCAGCGCCAAGGGAACGGATTTGCCGTTGCCGGGCTGTTCGCGGCCGTGCCGAGTCCACGCCCCACGGGGGGCGAGTCTTCCGGCCCCGAGCGCTTGCGAAACACAATGCGGCAATGCAGCATTACCGCATGACCACACTGGCTCTCTCCAAGCGCGGCAGCCTCACGCTGCCCCCGGAACTCCGTCGCAAGCTGGGCCTCGATAAGCTCCGCAACCCGCTGCTCCTGGTCGAGGAGCGCGACGGCGGCCTGTTCCTGCAACCGGCCGTCGCCATGCCCGTGCGCGACCTGCCCAAGGCGCAGATCCAAGCGTGGATCGCCCAGGACGAGGCCGACATGGAGGCGTTCAAGGCGGCGGGAAAGGTGAAGAAGAAGTGAGACTTTTCCTCGATACCAGCGTGCTGCTGTCCGCCTCCGGCTCGGCGAAAGGCGCCTCGCGCTTCATCCTCGCCGAGGCGGTGGCGCAAGGCTGGAATCTGGTTTCGTCCGACTACTGCGCGGAGGAGACACAGCGCAATCTGCCCAAGATCGGCCGCACGGCGGCCGCAGCCTGGAAGGCCGAGATCGCGCCCCGCGTGCGGCTGATCCGCGCCAGCCTCGCCCTCGACAAGCCGTTGCTCTTCCCGAAGGCCAAGGACCGGCCGGTCGTCATCACCGCGCTCGCGGCCCGGGCGGATTGGTTGCTCACCCTCGACGTCGCCGACTTCCACGGAAAACTCGGCCGCGAGGTCTACGGTCTGCGGCTCGCGACGCCCGGCGAGTTCCTGTTCGAACGCCGCACCGCCGGCGCGCTTTAGCCGTTCGCCACTGCTGTTCCTGCCGCCGCTCCCGGTACCACCGGGCGCGGCTAATTGCTTTCTGCGAATCGCGATCGCATCCGGCTTACGCCAGAAAGTCACGGGCACTGAATCTCGACGACCGCGAACACCGGGTACGTGCCCTCGCTTCGGACCGTATCCCGCCGAGCTGGAGATCGGGCTGGGGTACTCGGCTCCGTGTCCCCGTTTTGGGGCCCGACATTGGGCTAGTTCACATGAACGGCCGCATCTACGACCCGCTCCTGGGGCGGTTCCTGTCGGCGGACCTCGTAGTGCAGGCCCCGGCGAATCTGCAGAGCTACAACCGGTACAGCTATGTGATGAACCGATCGCTGACCATGACGGACCCGACAGGGTTCTTCTGGTGACATGAGTATGTCTGACTCATACTATTCTGGGCCAGAGGAGCCAGAACCAGCTATTCCGTTAGGAAGCACAAACGATGATTCCCTACGGTTATCATTCATCCGCCCGCCCGATAATCACATGGCAATAATCTTCATTCTCATTCTTCTGTTTGTTGCCATTCAAGCTGCGCTGTTTCTCGGGACTGCATACGAAACGGCGAGGCGATATGCGAAAATAGCGCGCGATGCCCGCGCAATGGGGCGCCTTGATGTGGTGTTTGATGCTAAGCGAGAGATAGATACGGGGAGCCTGATGAGCAAAGCGGTGCTGTATTATATGGAGAAACGGCTCGGTCGTGATTGGGCAGCCGATCCGAAGGCCGAGCCGAAAACGTCAGGCCTTGACCCTTGACTGTCCTGCCGTTCGACAACCGGTCACCTGACGAATGCCGCCTGTCCCGCTCGGGTCAGGCGGCGTCTTTTTCGGGGGAGGGTTGTTGAAGGGCGGCGAGCTTGACCAGACGATGGACGGCGCCGACGGAGAGGCCGCAGCGTTCCCCGATCTTGTGATACGACAGGCCCTCGGCGCGCAGCCGCAGAATCTCCTCCCGGTACTTCGCGGCCCGTTCCGGCCGCCCGATCTTGGCGCCGCGCGCCCGGGCGGCGACCAAGCCGGCCTTGGTCCGCTCGCGGATCAAACTGCGCTCGAACTCCGCCACGGCCATCAAAACGCCGAGCTGCAATCGCCCGACCGGGTTGTCGTGGGAGGTGTCGATTCCCTGGCTGGTGCAGATGAGCGGCACAGTGAGCCGGCCCAGCTCGTCGAGGATCATCGCCAGATGCACGAGCGAGCGCCCGACGCGGTCGAGCTTGTAGACGATCACGCAGTCCACCCTGCCGCGCCGCACAGCCTGCATGAGCTGTTCCCAGCCGGGCCGGGTCGCCGCCACGCCGGAGACCTCGTCCCGGAAGACCGCCGCCGCTACCACGCTCCAGCCGCGGCGCTCGCAATACTGGCGGAGCTCGCATTCCTGCGCATCGACGGTCTGCTCGTTGGTGGAAACCCGAAGATAGAGCGCCGGTCGCAAAGCCATCCCCCATAGACCCGCCAAAGCGATGCGGGAGCCATCGCCCCCAAAGCCCTGAGGGAAAGTCTCAGCCGTAGCGCGCGCCGCCAGCTTGGCGCACGCCCCGGCTTTCCGATATGGGCATGGTTCCGGGGTAGGACCATCGGAAGGAATGCGCCATTCTTCTCGGGCGCGAAGTTCAAACCGGAAGCCGTGCAGGTTCCCCGCTTGCGCGGCCGCGCCCGCACCCGCAAACCGTCCCTCCCGATGCCCACTCCTCTCCCGCTCACCGAACGCCAGCGCGCCGATCTCCATGCGGCGCTGCGCCTCTTCGATGGGCGCGACCGCCAGCGTGGCATCCAGTACCTGCGGGACCACCGCGTGCTCCACCTCGGCCCTTACGACAACGGCGAACGCGGAGTCGAAGCCGGCTTCGCCGCCGAGGTGCAGGGCTCCGAGCTCTACGTGGTGGAATGGATCAGCTACGGCCCGGACGAGTGGACGAACGACTGCACCTGCCCGCTCGGCGGCGACTGCAAACACGCCTACGCCGCCGCGTTGGCCGCGCTCGGCACCGCACCGGGCGAGATCGCCGGCCCGCGTGCCTCGACCCTCGCCATCTCCCCCGCCCGCACGGCGACCGCCGCTCCGGCCGACGAGCCGCAACTGATCGCCCTCCTCGAGCAACGCCACGGCCGCCCGCTTGAGAAGAAGGAGCGAAACTTCGTCCGCGAACTCGCGCAGCTCCTCCACCGCAACCGCCAGCGCTGCGCCATCTTCGAGGACGATCTCAGGCGCTGCGGACTCGGCGATCCCGCCCACTACTACAACAGCTACCAGCCCGTCATCACCGACTGGTGGGACGGCGCCGCCTCGCCCGCCTCGCTGCTGGAGTTCTGGCAGTACCTCGCGCTCTTCGCCGAACGCTTCCACCGCGACCTGCCGCCGCTGATGCGGCCCGTCACCGATGTCGCGCTCGTGCGCGAGCGCGTGGCCGCCCGCGAGCGCCGCGCCGCCGTCGAACACTGGCAACGACTCTTCGCCGAGGACCGTTTCTCCACGGCCGCGCCCCCCGGACCGCCGCCGCGGCTGCCCCGCGAGATCCGCCTGCGCCTCACCGCGCCCAAACTGACCTGGGAGTACCGCGACAATGCCGACGCCGTCTGGCAGGTCGCCAAGGCGCCGCAGGCCGCCACGTGGTTCGACGCCCTCGGCCACAACCCCGTCGGCGCCGAGCCCGTCACCCTCGCACTGCTCCAGCACGTGAAGCTCCAGCGGTTCCAGCAGCAGTACTGGAGCGGCACCGAACCGCAGACGCTCAAGCTCGCCGAGGAGCGCACCCTCGATCTCATCCGCGCCCTGCTCGACCAGCCGACGTTCCACCACCTGCTCGTGGCCGAGAACGGCGAACCGTTCGCCGCCGCCCGCGTGCCGCTGCATTGGCTCGGCCGCCCGCTGCCCGACCGGCCCGACGACATCGCCTTCGAACTCGTCCAACCCGACGGCGCGCCCATTCCGGCCGCCCTGCTCCGCCTCCCGGGCGAGCCGCCGCTCGCGCTCGCCGGCCGCACCGTCTTCACCCTGCCACCACCGTTGCCCGGCCACCAGCCGCGCAATGTCGTCGTCCCCCGCGAGGCGCTCGTCACGGCCGCCGCCGCCAAGGCGCTGCGCCGCGCCGCCGCCCGAGTCGAGGGAGTCGCACTGCCCGAGGTCGAGATCCTCACCCTGCGCCCCCGCCTGCGCTGCACCCTCGGATCCCTCGACCGCGCCTTCGACGACACCGAGTGGCTGCTGGTCGAGGTGCACGGGGTCTCGCCCGACGGCGAACTCGTCCAGCGGCGCGACAGCAACGGCCGGTGGACCACGCTGCGCGGCACCGCCGCCGCCCCCGCCGGCCAAGTACGCGAGATCGAGCGCCAACCGGCCGAGGCCGCGATGCCGCTGCTCCACGAGTTCAACCTCGGCCACGACTTCGACAGCCACCAGTGGCACCGCTCCGCCTCGCCCAAGGCCTTCCCGGAACAGTTCGCCGCCTGGGCCGAACGCTGCCGCTCGCTCGGCGTCGAACTCGAATGCGCCCCCGAGCTCGCCGGCCTCGTCCGCGCACCGGACCGCGCCCGCGTCGATGTGTCGGTGAAATCCGAAGACGAAGGTTCCGGCATCGACTGGTTCGACCTCGAGATCGCCGTGCGCGCCGAGGACACCACGCTCACCGAGGCCGAGATCAAGCTGCTCCTCAAGGCCAAGGGCCGTTTCGTCCGGCTCCCCGGCAAAGGCTGGCGCCGCCTCTCGCTCGAACTCTCCGACGCGGAGACGGCCAAGCTCGCCGAGCTCGGGCTCGATGCCGCCGCGCTCGAGGGCGGCTCCGAGAAACAACGTTTCCACGCGCTCCAGCTGGCCGACGAGCGCATCGCCGGCCTGCTGCCCGCACAGCACGCCGCCCGGGCCCGCGAGCGCGCCGCGCAGCTCACCGCCATCGCCGAGCCGCCCCTGCCCGCCGGCCTCGTCGCCGAGCTGCGCCCGTACCAGCGCGAAGGATTCCACTTCCTCGCCCACCTCTCCGCCAACGGGCTCGGCGGCGTGCTCGCCGACGACATGGGCCTGGGCAAGACCGTGCAGGCGCTCGCCTGGCTGCTGCACCTCGCCGCGCAGCGCCCCGCCGCGGGCGCCAAGGGGAAGAAGGCGCAGCCGTTGCGCGCCCTCATCGTCTGCCCGAAGAGCGTCGTGCCGAACTGGTCGCTCGAGGCGAAGAAGTTCGCGCCCTCGCTCACCGCGGCCCCCTTCGCCGCCGGCGCGATCCCGGCCGGCGCCAATCTCGTCGTCGTCAACTACGCCCAGCTCCGCCGCGCGGCCAAGGAGCTCGGCGCCGAGCGGTGGGACGCCGTGATCCTCGACGAGGGCCAGAACATCAAGAATCCGCAGTCGCAGACGGCCCGCGTCGCCCGCGACCTGCGCGCCACGCACCGGCTCGTGCTCACCGGCACGCCGATCGAGAACCGCGTGTTGGATCTCTGGAGCCTATTCGCCTTCGCGATGCCCGGGCTGCTCGGCACGCAGGCCTCGTTCAAGCGCGCCTTCAACGACAAGGACAACCCCGGCGCCGCCCGCGCCCGCCTCGCCCGCCGCGTGAAGCACTTCATGCTGCGCCGCACCAAGGGCCAGGTCGCCGCCGACCTCCCGCCTCGCACCGAGGAGGATCTCGCCGTCGAGCTCGACGGCCCGCAGCGCCGCCTCTACGACGCCGAGCTCAAGCGCACCCGCGCCATGCTCCTCGGCGTCAAGACCGACCGCGAGTTCGACCAACAACGGTTCAACATCCTCCAGTCGCTTCTGCGCCTGCGCCAGATCTGCTGCGACCCGCGCCTGATCGGCTTCGAGGACGGGAAAACCAAGCGCACCGCCGCCAAGAAGAAGTCCGCGAGCGCCGCGGCGAAAGTTGCGGCGAGGTCGGTGACCGGCGCCCGCGCCGGGAACGACAGCGACGCCGAGTCGCCGAAGTCCGGCGACACCGGATCCGCCAAGCTCGAGGCGTTGCTCGACACGATCGAGCCGCTCGTCGAGGAGGGGCACCGCGTGCTGGTCTTCTCGCAGTTCGTCACGATGCTCGAGCTGATCGCCACCGAGCTCACGGCGCGCGGCATCAAGCACCTGATGCTCACCGGCCAGACGGAGAACCGCCAGGAGCTGGTGAACCGGTTCCAGTCCGACGAGGGCGAACCCGTTTTCCTGCTCTCGCTGAAGGCCGCCGGCGCCGGTCTCAACCTCACCGCCGCCAGCTACGTCGTGCTCTACGACCCGTGGTGGAATCCCGCCGTAGAGGCGCAGGCGATCGACCGCACGCACCGTATCGGCCAGACCGAGCACGTGATCGCGTACCGCCTGCTCGCGCGCGGCACCATCGAGGAGAAGATCCGCAAGCTCCAGCAGGCCAAGGCCGAGCTCGCGCGCAGCATCGTGCAGGAGGAGAACCTCGCCACCGTGCTCAGCCTCGCCGACCTGCGCTTCGTGCTGGGCGAAGATTCGGCGGAATGAGGGGCGCGCCGCTTCGGCCTCCCCGAACGCGGTCCGAGCAAAACTTCGCCAGCCGTCCGACCCGGTCTCCGCCCGGGCTCCAGGGACGGTTGCGCGGCTCCCGTGCGCCTGTCTCCCGCCGCCGGGCCGAGACCGACCCTGCGGCACGCAGAACCCACAGCGCCACCAGACGTGCGCGAAGGGTTCCGCTCGCCGCCGGGATTCTCCCTTCGTTCCCCGTCCCTCGTTCACCCCGACACGCCATGCGCACCGGACTCCTCCGCCCACTCGCCGCCGCCTCGCTCCTGTTCACCGCCACCGCGGCCACGACCTTCGCCGCCGATGCCCAGCCGCCCTCCATCACCGGACCCGCCGTCGCCTGGAAGTTCGACACTGGCAAGGAGGTCGTCGCGTCGCCGCTTCTTGCCGACGGCGTGCTCTACTGCGGCAGCACCGGCTACGCCTTCTATGCCATCGATGCCGCCACCGGCGCTCTCGTCTGGAAGGTCGACGCCAAGTTCCCCGTGAGCTCGAAGCCCGCCGTCGCCGGCGACATCGTGTGCTTCGAATGCGGCAACGCCCTCACCGGAGTCGACCGCAAGACCGGCAAGGTGCTCTGGGAGTTCGTCGCCAAACCCTTCCGCCCCATCGCCTCGATGGACCTCACCGACTACCACCGTTCCTCGCCGGTGATCGCCGACGGCGTCGCCTACTACGGCGACGACTGGGGCAACCTCAACGGCGTCGACGTGCGCACCGGCAAACTCGTCTTCCAGTACACGACACCGACCCAGCGCCCCATCCGCGCCACCCCGGCGGTGGCCGACGGCAAGGTCTTCTTCGGCGACTGGGAGGGCGAGGTCTATGCGGTCTCGCTCGCCGACCGGAAGCCGGTCTGGCAGCACACGCAGGAGAACTGCCGACCCTACTACGGCGCCGTCGTCTCCGAATTCGTGGTGCAGGACGGGCTCGTCTACTTCGGCAGCCAGCACGACGTGTTCGCGCCGCTCGACGTCGCCACCGGCAAACCTGCCTGGAGGTTCGACGCGCCGAACCACACCTACCTGCCCGCCACCCCGCTCCTCCACGAGGGACGTGTCATCATCGCCACCACGATCTTTGCCAATTCCGTCCTCTGCCTCGACCAGGGCTCCGTCGCCTGGGCGTTCAAGGGCGAGGGCATCTTCTTCACCAAGCCCGCGCTCCACGGCACGACCCTGATCGTCAACAGCACGAACTTCGGCGGCACCGGGCACCTCTACGTGCTCGACGTCGGCACCGGCAAACTCGTCAACAGCCTCCGCATCGAGAAAGCGAAACCGTCCGCCCCGGCCCTCGACAACGAGAAGGCCTACCTCGGCGCCGGCGACGGCTGCCTCTACGCGCTCAAGCTGAGCCAACTGCTCCCCGCAACGCCCTCCCCGGCGGCCCAGTAGCCCGGGCGCCACCTGGTCGGTTCGGGCGGGATACCGTTTCGCCGGCGGCAACGCCGGCGGGCTTTTGCCGAAACGGCGGTTGCGCGCACACTTCCGGACATCCCCGTCATACCATGAGCGAACAGCCGACTGCGCCAGAAGCCCCAGCCCCCTCCGCCAAGCCCCCGCGGCCCCCGCCCTCCATCGACCTGCTGCAAGCTCTGCTCGAAGGCACCCCGGACGCCGTCTACTTCAAGGATCGCGCGAGCCGCTTCACCCACATCAGCCGCGGGCTCGCCCGCCAGCTCGGCCTCGCGGACCCGCAGGAGGCGTATGGGAAAACCGACCGCGACTTCTTCGCCGCCGAACATGCCGACCAGGCCATGGCCGACGAGCGGCGCATCCTGGAGACCGGCGAGCCGGTCATCGACCTGGTCGAGAAGGAGACCTGGCCCGACGGCCATGTCACCTGGGCGTCGACCACCAAACTGCCGCTCCGCAACGCCGCCGGCGAGGTCGTGGGCACCTTCGGCATCTCCCGCGACATCACCGCGCGCAAGGCCGCCGAGCAACGGCTCCAGGCGGCCCAGCACGACCTGGTCGCAGCCGCCCAACGCGCCGCGGTGACCCAGTTCGCCGCGGACGTGCTCACCCGCGCCCTCGGCCTGCTCGACACCGCACAGCACAAGACCGAGCGGATCCGCCGGCGCGCCGCCCGCACCTCCGCGGACGCACTCGGGCAACTCGCCGGCCAACTCGCCGCCCTGCTCGCCAATGGAAACGCCGCCCACCAGTTGGCGGTGGATCTCTGCGCGCTGACCGCCACGGCGGCGGCCGAACAGAAGGCGCTGCTCGAGGACATCGACGATCTGCGGCTCAATCTGCGCGAGCTCACCAGTCTCCTCGAGGCGCCGTAACGGAAAGAAGACGGCGCCACCGTTGCCGATGGCGCCGTGAAAGGCGGAACTGGTTACACAGGGGACGGCACTCAGGCGCCGCCGCCGCTGGTGACGGCCGGGGCCTGCTGGAAGGTCGAGCGCACGGTGGCCGCGAGGTAGTCGCGATTGAACTTGGAGATGAAATCGTGGCTGATGCCCTTCGGGCAGACGGCCGAGCACTCGTACTGGTTGGTGCAGCTGCCGAAGCCGGCCTCGTCCATCGCCGCGACCATCGCGAGCACGCGGCGGTCCTTCTCGGGCTGGCCCTGCGGGAGCAGGTTGAGCTGCGAGGCCTTGGCGGCGGTGAAGAGCATGGCCGAGGCGTTCTTGCAGGCCGCGACGCAGGCGCCGCAACCGATGCAGGAGGCGGCATCCATCGCGAGATCGGCGGTCTCCTTGGCGATCGGGGTGGCATTCGCGTCCTGGGCGGCGCCGGTGCGGATGCTCACGAAGCCGCCGGCCTGCATGATCTTGTCGAAGGACTTCCGGTCGACGATGAGATCCTTCAGGATCGGGAACGGCGCGGCGCGCCACGGCTCGACCGTGATCTCGTCGCCCTCGCTGAACGAGCGCATGTACGTCTGGCAGGTGGCCACGCCCTTGTGCGGGCCGTGGGGCTTGCCGTTGATGACGGCCGAGCAGGTGCCGCAGATGCCCTCGCGGCAGTCGTGGTCGAACGCGATCGGCTCCTCGCCGGCGTTGGTGAGGTCCTCGTTGACCACATCGAGCATCTCCAGGAAGGACATGTTCGGGTTGAGGTCCGGGGTGTCGTAACTCTTGAACTCGCCGGGCGTAGTGGCGTTCTTCTGGCGCCAGACCTTGAGCTTAACTTTCATGGGCGGAAACGGTTTGAGTTGTTAAGTATTTCGGTGGGTGGCGCCGCTCACTTGTAGGAGCGGGTGACCATCTTGGCCTCCTCGTACACGAGGGGCTCCTTGTTGAGCTCGGGCGCCTGGCCCTCGCCCTTGTACTCCCAGACGGAGACGAAGGCGAAGTTGACGTCGTCGCGCATGGCCTCGCCGTCCGGATACTGGTGCTCCTCGCGGAAGTGGCCGCCGCAGGACTCCTCGCGGGTGAGGGCGTCGCGGCACATGAGCTCGCCGAGTTCGAAGAAGTCGGCCACACGGTTGGCACGCTCGAGCGACTGGTTGAGGTCGTCGCCGGAGCCGGGCACGTTGACGTTCCGCCAGAACTCCTCGCGCAGCTTCGGGATGAGGTCGAGGGCGCGGGAGAGCGACTCCTTGGTGCGACCCATGCCGCAGCCTTCCCACATGATCTTGCCGAGCTCCTTGGCGAAGCTCTGGACGGTGCGCTTGCCCTTGATCGAGAGGAGGCGCTCGTTGATCGCGCGCACGTTCTGCTCGGCGGCGGCGAACTCCTCGCGGTCGGTCTTCGGGCAGGAGCCGGGCTTCTGCGTGGCGAGGTAGTGGTTGATCGTGTTGGGGAGGACGAAGTAGCCGTCGGCCAGGCCCTGCATGAGGGCGGAGGCACCGAGGCGGTTGGCGCCGTGGTCGGAGAAGTTGGCCTCGCCGAGGACGAACAGGCCGGGGAGGTTCGACATCAGGTCGTAGTCGACCCAGAGGCCGCCCATCGTGTAGTGGACCGCCGGATAGATGCGCATCGGCACCTTGTAGGCGTTCTCGTCGGTGATCTCCTTGTAGATGTCGAAGAGGTTGCCATAGCGCTCGGCCACGGCGGCCTCGCCGAGTTCGCGGATCTTTTCCGGGGTGGGGTTGGCGAGGCCCTGGACCTTGGCGGCCTGCTTGCCGTAGCGGTTGATCGCGTCGGCGAAGTCGAGGTAGACGCCCAGGCCGGTGTCACCGACGCCGCGGCCCTCGTCGCACACCTGCTTGGCGGCGCGGGCGG
>ENA-UPSM01004226-UPSM01004226.1-activated-sludge-metagenome-genome-assembly--contig:-NODE-4226-length-15397-cov-7.657085_pt1 | contig 15397 bp, 12 predicted proteins | sample MGYA00238181_ERZ773283 | MGnify/ENA primary metagenome ERZ773283 (study PRJEB29023, sample SAMN05720199) | activated sludge metagenome | isolation source: Anaerobic digester | place: Japan...
ACACCCGGTCGCACACCTCGAAGATGAGTCGGGTGTCGTGGTCGATGAGCAGCGCGCCGATGCCGGACTCGTCGACGAGCCTCCGCAGGGTCACGCCGAACGCGAGGCTCTCGGTCTGGTCGAGACCTGCCGCCGGTTCGTCGAGCAGGAGGACCCGAGGCCCGCCCGCGAGTGCCCGCGCGACACCGGCCAGCTTCTGATGACCGTGCGACAGCTCCGACGGGCGGCGGGCAGCGTCGGCCGCGAGCCCCACCGCGGCGAGGGCGTCGTCGACGCGAGCATCGGTGGCAGCGTCGTCCGGACGATGGAGGAGGTCGTGGAGGACACCCTTCCAACCGGGCCGACGGGCCGCCACCAAGCAGTTCTGTCGGACCGTCAGGTCGTCGAAGAGCTCGATGCCCTGCCAGGTGCGCCCGATTCCGGCTCGGGCGCGTTCGTGGGGCGGGAGCGAACTCAAGTCGGTGCCGTCGAGATGAACCGTCCCGCCGTGGCGTACGAACCCCGAGACGGCGTCGATCGTCGTCGTCTTGCCCGCTCCGTTGGCGCCGATCAGGCCGACCAACTCGCCGGCGCCGACGTCGAGATCGGCGCCCACCACCACGACGTTGCTGCCGTACCGGACGGACAACCCGGCAGTGTGCAGCACCGTCAGCCCTTGAGCAGGCTGGCCAGGGCCCACGCGCTCACGAGCACGCCGAGCAGCACCAGGGGGGCAGCGCGGCTGATCGGGGCCGCATCCCGCCTCGGAGACGTCGGGTCAGCCGGGTCCTCCCGCGGCGGGCGTACGACCGCGGCGACGTTGGCGACGGCGAGAGCTCCGCCGACCGCCAGCATCAGCCACGCGAGCAGGTCGTTGCCCAAGAAGAGTTGCTCGGCGGAGATCATCTGACGCGATGGCGAACTTTCTGCTCAAGGTTTCCGGGGCGGCGTTCGATACACATTGTGCCAGTGGAAATCGCCCCCACTGGTGCAAAACAGCCGGGGCTTCAGGAGTGGGGGACACACTCTCCCTCCAAATGCATCGCCACCAACGCTTTCCAGGGTGTTGGCACGCACCGTGGCCCTCGCTCCGCCCCGGACTGTTCTCCCTTCAACACAACACGCAAGTCAGCTCATCCCTCCCCAAGAAGAGCTACGAACACCGCCCGGGTTTCGCCCGGGCGGTGTCGCGTGCGGGACAATGTGACATGGCTGAGTCAACGACATCGACGGACACTCACGGCTCCCCGGCGGCGCGGACCAAGGACCGTCCCTGGCTGATGCGCACGTACTCGGGGCACAGCACGGCCAAGGCCTCGAACGAGCTCTATCGCACCAATCTGGCGAAGGGGCAGACCGGTCTCTCCATTGCGTTCGACCTGCCCACCCAGACCGGGTACGACCCCGATCACGTCATGGCACGTGGTGAGGTCGGCAAGGTCGGGGTGCCCGTGGCGCACCTCGGTCACATGCGTCAGCTGCTCGACGGCATCCCGCAGGGCGAGATGAACACGTCGATGACGATCAATGCCACCGCCGCTTGGATGCTCGGCCTGTACGTGGCCAACGCGGAGGATCACGGCGTCGATTCCAAGGTGCTGCGCGGCACCACGCAGAACGACATCGTGAAGGAGTACCTCTCCCGGGGGACGTACATCTTCCCGCCCGAGGCCAGCCGGCGGCTGATCGTCGACATGTTCGCCTACTGCAACAAGAACGTGCCGCACTGGAACCCGATGAACGTGTGCTCGTACCACCTGCAGGAGGCGGGCGCGACGCCCACGCAGGAGATCGCGTACTCGCTCGCGTGCGCCATCGGTGTCCTCGACGCGGTGCGCGACTCCGGCCAGGTTGCCCCCGACGCCATGGGCGAGGTTGTCGCCTCCGTGTCCTTCTTCGTGAACGCGGGCATCCGGTTCATCGAGGAGAACTGCAAGATGCGAGCCTTCACCCAGATGTGGGACCGCCTGTGCGAGGAGCGCTACGGCGTCACCGACCCGAAGGCCCGACGCTTCCGCTACGGCGTGCAGGTCAACAGCCTGGGCCTCACCGAGGCGCAGCCCGAGAACAACATCCAGCGCATCGTGCTCGAGGCGTTGGGCGTCACCCTGTCGAAGTCGGCCCGTGCCCGGTCGCTGCAGTTGCCGGCGTGGAACGAGGCGCTCGGCCTGCCGCGCCCCTGGGATCAGTAGTGGTCGCTCCGGATCATGCAGGTGCTCGCGTTCGAGACCGACCTGCTCGAGTACGGCGACATCTTCGAGGGGTCGAAGGTCATCGAAGGCCTGACCGCGGAGTTGGTCGAGTCGGCCCAGGCCGAACTCGACGACATCCTCGCCCTCGGCGGGGCGTTCGAGGCGATCGACGAGATGAAGGGCCGGCTGGTCCGGAGCCACACCGAACGGATGCGTCGCATCGAGTCCGGCGAGCAGATGGTCATCGGCGTCAACGCCTTCACCGAAACCGCCGAATCGCCGCTCGGCGGCGAGGACAACATCTTGAAGGTCGACCCGGCGGTCCAGGCCGCAGCGATCGAGGAGCTGGCCGAGTGGAAGGCCAACCGCGACCAGGCCGCGGTCGACGCCGCGCTCGACGAGCTCGAGCGCGTCGCCCGCACCGACGAGAACATCATGGCGGCGTCGATCGCCCTCGCCCACGCCGGCGGCACGACCGGCGAGTGGGCCGGCCGCCTGCGTGAGGTGTTCGGCGAGTTCCGCGCGCCCACCGGCGTGGGCGCAGCGACGGGAGCCGGCGGTGCGTCGACCGGCCTCCGCGAACTGGCAGATCGGCTGAAGGACACGCCTGGTGGTCCGCCCCGTTTCCTCGTCGCCAAACCCGGCCTCGACGGCCACTCCAACGGCGCGGAGCAGATCGCGGTCGCCGGCCGCGACGCCGGCATGGAGGTCATCTACCAGGGCATCCGCCTCACGCCCGAACAGATCGCCGCTGCCGCACGCGACGAGGACGTCGACATCGTCGGCCTCTCCATCCTCTCCGGCAGTCACCTCGAACTCGTCCCCGAGGTCGTGCGCCTGCTCCGTGCCGAGGGTGTGACCTGCCCGGTCGTGGCCGGCGGCATCATCCCCGAGGACGACCGCCCTCGCCTGCTGGAGGCCGGCGTCGCCGCGGTCTTCACGCCGAAGGACTTCGAGCTCACCCGGCTCATGACCACGGTCGCCGATCTGGCCCTCGAACACCGCTCGGTCAGCGCCTGACCGTCGACGCTGCCAACCCCTCGTCCGTTCTCAGGCGGTGTCGAGGGAACGGCGAGACCACCCGTTAACTTCAGGAGCCATGACCCCCGATCGAGCAACGGCGCCGCGGCCCGCCGGCGGCACCCACCGCGCCGCCGCGGTGGCGCTCGTCGCCTCCATGGCACTGCTCGCCGGCTGCGGCGGCTCCGCCGGCAAGATCACGTTGAACCGGGGGGATTCGTCCGACACCGCTCCCGAGGTGTCCACCGGGCCCGACGGCACGGCACCGACGACCGGCTCCCTCACCTGGGGCTCGTGCAGCAAGTTCGACATCGCCGTCACCGCGGACGTGCTCAGCTCCGCCCGGCAATCCGGCCTGGAGTGCGCCGCTCTCGACGTTCCCGTCGACCATGCCGCCCCTGACGGTGCCACCACCGAGCTCGCGCTGGCTCGCCTCCCGGCGACCGGCAGCTCGTCCAAGCGCATCGGGTCGCTCATCGTGAACCCCGGGGGCCCCGGGGGCTCGGGCCTGGAGTTCCTCGCATCCAGCGGGCTCGCGATCCCCGACGACCTCCGTCAGCGCTTCGACATCGTGTCGTTCGACCCTCGCGGTATCGCATCCAGCTCCCCCCTCGACTGCCTCACCCAGACCCAGCGCGCCGACCTCGTCGACGCCGAGTCACCCGACGACCCGGCGCAGGCACAGGCGCAGGCCGCCGACACCGAGCGGACGATCGCCGAGGGCTGCGAGGCGGACGACGCCGAACTCTTCCGGCACATGGGCACCGACCAGGTTGCGGGCGACCTCGACGACATCCGCGAGGCGGTCGGCGACGACGAGCTCACCTTCCTGGGCCTGTCGTACGGCACCCGGATCGCCGCCTCGTATGCCACGCAGTTCCCCGACAAGGTCCGCGCCATCGTGCTCGACGGGTCGGTCACGCCGTCGCGTGACCTCGCCGAGTCGTCAGGCGGTCAGATCAAGGGCATCGTCCGGGCCCTCGACAACTTCGTGCAGCTGTGCAACGCCGACACGACCTGCGCGATCGCTCCCGACGCCCTCGGCAAGTTGACCGCCGTCGCCGACTCGCTCGACGCGACCCCCATGACGATCGACGGTGGCGACGGCGAGGAGACCCTCGACAAGGACAAGTACCTGACCGGTGTCGTCACCGCCCTCTATGACCCGTCGGTGTCGATGGCGCTCGCCGACGCCGTGGCCGCACTGCTCGGCACCGATTCCGACCGGGCGCAGCAGGCAGGCCGGTTCCTCCTCGATCTCGCCGGCCAGCAGGACTCGAAGCAGCCCGACGGCACCTACGGCAACGGCTTCGAGACGCAGGGAGTCGTCAACTGCCTCGACGCCGCCGATCCCCTCGACGCCAGTGAGCTGCCCCTGGTCCGCGAGATCGCCGGCCCCATCCCACCACTCCTCGACAGTGACCCGGCGACCGATACGCCCTCGTGCACACTGCTCCCCACCGGCGACCGGCTCGAGATCGCCGCGAACGACGCCAAGGACCGGCTCCTCATCGTTGGCACCGAGGGCGACCCCGCGACACCGATCGAGTGGACCCGAGCGATGACCGCGGCCCTCGGCGACCCGGCCGTGATCGTCTACGGCGGCAGCGGCCACACCGCGAGCCTCTCCCGGAAGTGCGTCACGTCGCAGGTCACCGAGTTCTTCATCTCCGGCAAGGTGCCCGCATCGCTGCAGGACTGCCCTCGGGACCCCGCCGAGAGCGACATCTACGCCCAGATCGGCAACCAGTTCGAAACGATGGGCCTCGGTGCCGACATCGGTACCTGCATCGCCAACGCCCTTCGCGGCGAGATCGACCCGCTCGGGATCATCTCGCTCAATGGCGACGACCCCGACCCCGAGGTCATCTCGAAGCTCCAGCGGGCCGCACTGTCCTGTCGCTGAGCGTCGCCGGATCCGCCGGTCCGATGCACAAGAATGCTTCACTTGCCGCCAGGAATGCCGATGGAGTGACGTGGGATTGCGACGACTGACCGGAATACTGCTCGGATGCGTGGGCCTGGCCCTCGGGATCGCCGGATTGGTGGCGGATCTGCCCGTCCTCGGCCTCGTCGGCGGTATCGCCGCCGTGCTCGCCGGCCTGGTCGCCTTCGGGGCCGCTGCCACACTCGGTGACGCCGAAGCCCGCGCCACCACGGCAGAGACCGAGACGGCGACGCTTCGCCGCGAGTTGGCGACGGCCACGCAGAACCTGAACGAGGAGCGCACCCAGCACGACGCCACCCGCCAGTCGCTCGCCGACTACATGGCCGACCAGCCGGCGGCGGGCTCGTTCGACCGGAAGCTGAGTGACACCGAGGCGCCGCTGGGCCAGCGTTCCACCACCCCGAGCCCGACCGACACCCGCCTCCTGGCCGACCCGGAGACGAACCTCTTCAGCGAGGCGTACTTCCGAGTCGCGCTCGACGCCCGGATCGCCTCGGCTCGCCGCCACCTCCGTCCGGTCGCGGTCGCTCTCGTCGAGGTCGTCGAGGGCTCCGGCGCTCCCGGCTCGCCGGAGGCCGACGCCACCAAGGTGACCGGTTCGATCCGCCAGACGCTCCGCGACGCCGACACTGCGTGCCGTATGGCCGACGGGTGCTTTGCCCTGATCCTCGAGGACACGCCCGAGAACGGTGCCGTGTGGACCGTCGAGCGCATCCGCCGCAACCTCACGAGCCGGTTCGGTCAGCACACGATGTGGGCCGGCGTGGCGTGTTACCCCGCCCACGCCTTCTCCACCGACGAACTGCTCGATCAGGCGTCGCTGGCGCTCGAGTCGGCGCGGGAGTGGAAGCAGGACCGCATCGAGGTCGCGACGGCCGAGTAGGCCGTCGCCCGGCTCGCCCTCTGGCGCCGGACGGCGTCAGGACCCCTGCGTCGCGAGTGACTCCGCGGCCGCCACCTCGAGGTACGCCGTGAGCAGGCGCTTGGTCTCGCGCACCGCGGCCGGATGGGCACGGTGGTCACGGACCGAGAAGTTCAGCATCGAGTAACAGGTGTGCACGACGACCTGGGCGATCGTCGACCGCTCGCGGCGATGGGTGCCCGGGGTGAGTGGCGAGATGATGCGGGCAACGCGGTCGCCGAGGATCTGCTGGTGGCGGGTCGACGCCTCGCGGGTCGCCGGCGTCGCCTGCATCGACAGCCACACGGCGCGACGCGACGGATCGTGACTCCACTCCATCGCGAGGTGGTCGATCAGCGCGTCCAGCAGTTCCTTCCACTCGAGCGACGGGATCTGGGCCCCGAACGCATCGAGCTCAGCGGCGACGGACTCGGTGTCGAGCCGGTCGAGCTCGCAGACGATGGAGAACTTGTTGGGGAAGAACTGGTACACCGTCCCGACCGGCACGTCGGCGGCAGCAGCGATCGATTCGCAACTCAGCGCCTCGATGCCGGTCTCGAGGAGGAGGGCCCGGGTTGCACGGAGGATGCGGGCGAAGCGCTCACGGCTTCGCTCCTGCACGGGGCGGCGACGAGGGGTGAGATCGAGGTCGTGGCGGGTGAGAGGTGCCGTACCGTTCGCCATGAACGCCATTCTCGCAGTTCGACGCCCAGAGGTGGCGACTGCGCGGAGGTGGATTCTCAGGGCCAGACGTTGAAGCCGGGAGGGAGGTCGGCCCGTCCGAGCATCGCCCGCACGACGGTGTCGCGATCCTCGACCGACGCGCTCGCGAACACGAGGGCAGCGACCCGCACCCCGGCGCGACCGAGGTCGGGCGCGGGACGCCCGAGCGCCACACACAGGTCGGACAGGTGCACCACCAGTTCGACGAGTCGCGTGTCGAGGTAGGCCGGCAACAGCATCCCGCCGACGACGGTCACGCCGATCTCGTCGCCGGTCATCTCACCGAGCCGACCGAGCAATCTGCTGACGTCCTCTACGACGCTCGCCACCGGGTCGTCGCCGAGGAGGACGCCGGCCTCGCGGCCCCGGTCGGCGACCTGATCGTGGATGCCGGGCGACGAACCGAGGGCGATGCGGAAGTAGTCCGGCGCCGTTTCCACCTCGACACGATCGACCGGCTCGTCGAGGAACCGGTGCACGGTCGAGAACGCTCGCATCGTGTGGCCGACCAGCTCGCGGACGTTCCACACGCCGAGCCCCGGCTCCGACCATTCATCGGACGTGATCCCGACGACGGTGTCGACGAACGCTGCCGACGCCTCGGCGAGCAGCTCGACGATCTCGTCGTAGGGCAGGGGTGCGACGAGGGCAGTCATGTCGCCACCGCGGTGCGGGCCCGCCGGTCCGCCATCGTGAAACAACGATCGGCGAGACGACCGAAGGCGTACGCGCCATAGCCGCCCTCGTACATCTGACGGGTGCGTTCGGACCAGCGCAGCGCCTCGGGTTCACTGATTCGACGGAACACCTGGACGATTCCCCCGTCGTGGATCCGGTACTCCGCGACGGCGCCAGGGAAGTCCTTCACGCACGCCACCTCGACGAACGGCGCACCGCCCGCCTCGGCAACGTGCATCCGTCGATTGCGGTGGGTGTGGCCGGCCAGGTAGCCGGTGAGGTTGTGGCGCCGAGCGAAGACCTCGAACAGCGCCTCGCTGTCGGCGGGGCGGATCCCGAAGAAGTCGTCGCGGCGGGGGTCGAGCTCAGGGTTCCACACGTGGTGGTGCCCGAACACGAGCACCTGGGTATCGGTGCGGGAGGCCAGCTCGTCGAGCCAGTCGATCTGATCGGCAGAGATCGATCCGTTGACCTGACCGAGCCGGGCGGTGTCGAGCACGGCGAGGGTGGCGCCCTCGACCACGACCTCCTGCATCGGGAAGTCCGCGAACACCTGCCCGTGGTACGAGTCGTGGTTGCCCCGAACATGGACCAGTCGGTCTCCGAAGGCCGACCCGTACGCGTCGAGGAACCGCTCGTACTCGTCGTGTGTGCCCGTGCTGGTCAGGTCGCCCTTGACGACGACCACCTCGGGGTCGATGCGGCTGAGCTCGGCGATGGCGCCGCGGTTCATCACCTCGGGGTAGGGCTCCTCGCCCGGGGCCGTCGAGAACGTCGGACCGATGTCGGTCCCGGAGATCACTCCGCACTCGGTCTCGCCGAAGTGAACATCGTTGACGGTCGCGACGCGGCCGAGGAACGGGCCCGGCTCGACCAGCGTCCGGACGTGCTGGTCGCCGAATTCGTAGACGCGGCCCGGTTCGAGGTCGGCGTAGGTCCGGAGCTCCCGGCCGTCGAACAGGACGATCTCGTCGGTCGAGACGGTGGTGATCTCCACAGCTGGCAGGCTACCCACCGTCCGTCGCTTTCAGATGATCCCCGAGACCTATCCGCCACCTCACGGTGCGTGGTGGCGCACCCCGAATCGAAGAGGATGCCGGGTTCATCGTCGACCGGGCGAGGCGATCCCGATCGGCGAGCCGACCTGGAAGACTGACCCCATGGAGACGATCCTCGAGGCCATCGCCCGCATCCGCTCAGCCGGGTACGACCTGGAGATGTCCGCCACTCCCGAGGGGTGGCTGCAGTGCGGCGTGTGCAATGAGGTCGTCGACCCGGCGACCGCCGTCGTCGACGAGACCGTGCGCTTCGAAGGCGAATCCAACCCCGACGACGAGGCGATCGTGGTCGCGATCTCGACACCCCACGGCCACCAGGGCTACATCGTCGCCGCCTACGGCGCCGACATGGAGGCCGGCGACGTCGCCCTCCTCCAGGCGCTCACCGCCCGCTGACCACTCGCACCGGTCAGCGGAGGACGAACTGGTCCTCGTCGATGTCGACGGTCACCTTGGAGCCCTCCGCCACCGTTCCGTCGAGCAGCGCGACCGCCAGGCGGTCGCCGATCTCGCGCTGGATGAGCCGCTTGAGCGGACGAGCACCGAACAGCGGGTCGTACCCCATCGTGGCGATCTTCGACTTCGCCGACTCCGTGACGTCGAGGTGGATGCGGCGGCCGGTCAAACGCTCCTGCAGCAGCCCGAGCTGGATGTCGACGATGTGATGGAGGTCGCCGGGCTCGAGTGGCTTGAACCGCACGATGTCGTCGAGCCGGTTGATGAACTCCGGCCGGAAGAAGTCATGGGGATCGCCGGGAAGGTTCGACGTCATGATCAGGATCACGTTGGTGAAGTCGACCGTCCGGCCCTGACCGTCGGTGAGCCGACCGTCGTCGAGCAGCTGCAACAGCACGTTGAAGACCTCGGGGTTGGCCTTCTCGACCTCGTCCAGCAGGACGACAGCGTAGGGCCGCCGACGGACCGCCTCGGTGAGCTGACCACCCTCGTCGTAGCCGACGTAGCCGGGAGGAGCGCCGATGAGGCGCGACACGGAGTGCTTCTCCATGTACTCGCTCATGTCGATGCGGATCATCGCCCGCTCGTCATCGAACAGGAAGTCGGCCAGCGTGCGGGCCAGTTCGGTCTTGCCGACCCCGGTCGGGCCGAGGAAGAGGAACGAACCGATCGGGCGGTGCGGATCGCTCAGACCGGCGCGGCTGCGGCGGATCGCGTTGGCCACCACCGTGACGGCCTCGTCCTGTCCGACGACCCGCTCGTGGAGCACCTCCTCGAGGCGGAGCAGCTTGCCCATCTCACCCTCGATGAGTCGGGTGACGGGGATGCCGGTCCACTTCGCGACGACCTTGGCGATGTCGCTCTCGTCGACCTCCTCCTTGAGCATCTGGTGGTCGGTCTGCAGTTCGGCCAGTTGCGCCGTCGCCGCTTCGACCTCACGCTCGATCACCGGAAGGTGTCCGTACCGGATCTCCGAGGCCCGGGTGAGATCGCCCTCGCGTTCGGCACGATCGGCATCGGCCTTCATCGTCTCCAGGCGCTCCTTCAGTTCCTGGATGATGGCGATCGCATCCTTCTCGCCCTGCCAGTGGCCTCGCATCGAGTCGGCCTGCTCCCGGAGGTCGGCGAGCTCCTTGTCGATGGCGAGCAGCCGCTCGAGGGACACGGGGTCGCTCTCCTTGCTGAGCGCGACCCGCTCCATGTCGAGACCACGGATGCGGCGCTCGACCACGTCGATCTCGGTCGGCACCGAGTCGATCTCGATGCGGAGCGCGCTGGCGGCCTCGTCCATGAGGTCGATCGCCTTGTCGGGCAGGAACCGCCCGGTGAGGTAACGGTCCGAGAGCACCGCGGCAGCGATCAGGGCGTTGTCCTCGATGCGCACACCGTGGTGCACCTCGTAGCGCTCCTTGAGCCCCCGCAGAATCGCGATCGAGTCCTCGACGGTCGGTTCGCCGACGTACACCTGCTGGAACCGCCGCTCGAGCGCAGGGTCCTTCTCGATGTACTTGCGGAACTCGTCGAGGGTCGTCGCGCCGACCATCCGCAGCTCACCGCGGGCGAGCATCGGCTTGAGCATGTTGCCCGCGTCCATCGCTCCCTCGGAGCCGCCGCCGGCACCGACCACGGTGTGCATCTCGTCGATGAAGGTGATGATCTCGCCGTTCGAGTCGGTGATCTCCTTGAGCACCGCCTTGAGTCGCTCCTCGAACTCGCCGCGGTACTTGGCTCCGGCGACCATCGATGCGAGGTCGAGCGCGATGAGCCGCTTGTTGCGGAGCGACTCGGGAACGTCGCCCTCGATGATGCGCTGCGCCAGCCCCTCGACGACGGCGGTCTTGCCGACGCCGGGCTCGCCGATGAGGACGGGGTTGTTCTTGGTCCGTCGACTCAGCACCTGCACGACGCGACGGATCTCCTCGTCGCGCCCGATGACCGGATCGAGCTTGCCCCGGCGCGCCGCCTCGGTCAGGTCGCGGCCGTACTTCTCGAGGGACTGGTACTGCTCTTCGGGGTTCTGCGACGTCACCCGGTGGCTGCCGCGCACCTCGGCGAGTGCCGCGAGCACGTCTTCCTTGGTGGTGCCGTCGAGGCGCTTCTCGGCGGGAGACCGCTGCTCGTCGGCGATCACCAACGCCAGGAGGAGGTGCTCGGTCGACAGGTAGTCGTCCTTCAGCTCACCGCGTTGCTTGGTCGCCTCCTGGAAGATCCCCGTGAGCTCCTTCGAGATCGACGTGTCGGTTCCGTACGCCTTGGGGAGGCGCGCCAACGATTCCTCGGTGCGGTTACGGAGCGATAGGGGGTTCAGCCCGATCTTGCGGATGACCGGCAGGACGACGCCATTGTCCTGGGAGATCAGCGTGACGAGAAGGTGGTCGGGGGTCACCTCGGGGTTGTCGGACGTGGACGCCAGCTCGATGGCGGCGTTCACGGCCTCCTGCGTCTTGAGCGTCCAGGTGTTCGGATCGAGACTCATGTTCGCCTCCTTCTTCCTTCGTTGTAGAGCACGACCGTGGTCGGGGGCACGGGTACAAGGTCCCGTCGGTACTGGCGATGGGTGTCGGCGACGCTGGCGGCCGCCTCGGCCCGGGTGCGTTCCAGCTCGGCCTCGAGCTGTTTGATGCGCCACTCGAGCTCCAGCACCCGGGTCACTCCGGCGAGGTTGAGACCCTCGTTGGTGAGCTGCTGGATCCGCTCGAGGTGTGCGATGTCGGCCTGGCTGTACCGACGGCTTCCACCGCCGGTGCGGGCCGGGTTGAGGAGGCCCTTGCGCTCGTAGATGCGAAGGGTCTGTGGGTGGACGCCGGCCAGCTCCGCTGCGACGGAGATGACATAGACCGCCTGGTCGAACTCGGGCATGGGACCTCCTGATGGCTTCGGCCACCTCCGCCGAGGTTCGCTCCCGCGTTCCTCGGGAGCTGCTCACGTTTCGGAGCCCTCAGCGAATGGAGTGGATTGGTTGGTTGGTCAGACGCCCAGGTGGGCGCGGGGTGACTGGGTGGAGGCGTCGCGGAACGCCTCGAGGGCGGTGCGTTCGGGGTCGGAGAGGCCGGTCGGGACGACGAGGTCGACGGCGACGAGCAGATCGCCCTTGCCGGTGGCGGTGGCGATGCCTCGGGCCTTGACACGGAACACCCGACCGTTGGGCGTTCCGGCGGGGATGCGGATGGTGACCGCGTCGCCGTCGAGGGTCGGCACCCGGATGTCGGCGCCCAATGCGGCCTCGGCGAAGGAGACCGGCACGGTGAGCAGCAGGTCATCGCCCTCACGACCGAACAGCGGATGGGGCTCGACGTTGACACGGACGTACAGGTCGCCGTCGGGTGCACCGTTGCGGCCAGGGCCGCCCTTGCCCTTGAGACGGATCTGTTGGCCGTCCTTCACACCCTCGGGCAGCCGAACCTTGACGACTCGCGGGCGGGTCATCACGCCACTGCCGCTGCACGCCGGGCACGGCGTGTCGATGAAGCTGCCACGACCACCGCAGCCGGCGCATGGATGGCTCAACGAGAAGAAGCCCTGGTTGTCGTCGACCACCCCGCGCCCGCCGCACTCGGTGCATACCCGGGGGCTGGTGCCCCGAGCCGCGCACGTGCCGTTGCACTCGGTACAGGTGGCCTCGCTGATCAGGTTGACCGACGTGGTGACGCCTCGGATGGCGTCCATGAATGCCAGGTGCAGGTCGGCCTCGAGGTCGGTACCTCGCTGCTGACCCCGGCTGAAGGGCGCACGAGCACCGCCCTGCTCGCCGCGGCCGAACAGGTTGCCGATGATGTCGCCCAGGTCGGCGCCGTTGAACGTGGCGTCGCCGGGGCGACCGAACCCACCGCCGGGACCACCGCCGCTGAGCCGCGAGCCCATCGGGCCCATCGCCCGCACCTGGTCGTACTCCTTGCGGCGCTCGGGGTCGCCCACGACGTCGTACGCCGCGGACACCTCCTTGAACTTCTCCTCGGCAGTGGAATCGCCGGGGTTCGCGTCGGGATGGAACTGCCGGGCGAGCCGGCGGTAGGCGGTGGTGATGTCCTTGGGCGAGGCGCTGGCAGCAACCCCGAGCGCGGCGTAGTAGTCCTTCTCGAACCACTCACGCTGCATCGTCATGCTCGATCGCCTCCATCGCTTCGCGACCGGCGCTCCCTCGAGCGCCGGTCTGCTTCGCTGCGGTCTCGGGCGGGCAAGTCCTAACCCCGCACCTTCACCATCGCCGGACGGACCACACGGCCGTTCCAGGCGTACCCACTCCGCATGATCTCGGTCACGACCGGTTCGTCGTCGGCGCCGTCACCCGCTTCGGTGAGCACGGCTTCGTGCACCAGCGGGTCGAACGAGACGTCGACGTCGTCGACCTTGGCGAGGCCACGCTTCTCGAGGGTGTTCAACAACGCCGACTGGATCGGGCCGACGTCCTGGGCGCCGTGGCCGATCGCGGCGTCGCACGCGTCGAGCACCGGCAGGATCTCGACGACGAGCGCCTCGGCGGCGCGTTGGACCTGTTCGATCCGCTGACCGTCGATCCGGCGCTTGTAGTTCTCGAACTCGGCCTGCACTCGGCGGGCGAGATCGAGGTACTCGTCGCGCTCGGCAGTTACCCGCTCGAGATCCTCGAGGGCGCTCGTGAGGAGCTCCTCGGCCGAACCGGTGGAGCCGATCTGGTCGAGGAGCTCGGCAAGGTCGGTCTCATCGAGGTCGATGTCCTCGACGAGACCGGAATCCACCGAGTCGACCCCGGTGTCGGCGGACGGATCGTCCGCCGACACCTCGTCGTTGGTGGGATCGGTCACTTCTCGTCCTCGATGATCTCGGCATCGACGACGTCGTCCTCGGCGCCACCGGCGGACGGGCTGTCCTGGGTGTAGCCGCCGTCGTTCGCTGCCTGCTCGTAGAGCTGCTGGGCGAACTTCTGGCTGGCGATCATGAGGCCCTCGGTCGCGATCTTGATCTTCTCGATCTCGCCCTCGGCGATGGCTTCCTTGAGCGTGCCGAGCGCCTGCTCGACCTGCACCCGGTCGTCGCCCTCGATCTTCTCGCCCTGCTCACGGAGGAGCTTCTCGGTCTGGTACACGAGCGTGTCGGCCTTGTTGAGTTCCTCGGCGTCTTCCTTGCGCTTGCGGTCCTCTTCGGCGTGCGCCTCGGCGTCCTTCACCATCTGGCTGATCTGATCCTTCGACAGGGACGACTGCCCGGTGATGGTGATCGACTGCTCCTTGGACGTCGCACGGTCCTTCGCCGCCACGTTCACGATGCCGTTGGCGTCGATGTCGAACGTGACCTCGATCTGGGGCACACCACGGGGGGCCGGCGGCAGGTCGACGAGCTGGAACTTGCCGAGCGTCTTGTTGTAGCTCGACATCTCGCGCTCACCCTGCAGCACGTGGATCTCCACGGACGGCTGCATGTCCTCGGCCGTCGTGAACACCTCGGTACGACGGGTCGGGATCGTGGTGTTGCGCTCGATGAGCTTGGTCATGACACCGCCCTTCGTCTCGATGCCGAGGGAGAGGGGCGTGACGTCGAGCAGGAGGATGTCCTTGACGTCGCCCTTGAGGACGCCGGCCTGGACGGCCGCGCCCATGGCGACGACCTCGTCGGGGTTGACACCCTTGTGGGGCTCACGGCCCGTCATCGAGTGCACGAGTTCCTGCACCGCGGGCATGCGGGTCGAGCCGCCGACCATGATCACGTGGTCGAGCTGGCCCATCGTGAGGCCGGCGTCCTTGAGCGCCTGCTCGAACGGCACGCGGCAGCGGTCGAGCAGGTCGGCCGTGATCTCCTGGAACTTCGCCCGGGTCAAGGACTCGTCGAGGTGGAGCGGACCGGCGTCGGTCGCCGTGATGAACGGCAGGTTGATCTGGGTCTGCTGGACCTGGCTCAGCTCGATCTTGGCCTTCTCGGCCGCTTCCTTGAGGCGCTGCAGAGCCATGTTGTCCTTGGACAGATCGACGCCGTTGCTGTTCTTGAACGAGTCGACCAGCCAGTCGATGACCCGCTGGTCCCAGTCGTCGCCACCGAGCTCGGTGTCGCCGTGGGTGGACTTGACCTCGAACACCCCGTCGCCGATCTCGAGGGCCGACACGTCGAAGGTGCCGCCGCCGAGGTCGAACACGAGGATCGTCTGGTCGGCGCCTTCCTTCTCCATGCCGTAGGCAAGGGCCGCGGCGGTGGGCTCGTTGATGATGCGGAGCACCTCGAGGCCCGCGATCTGACCGGCCTCCTTGGTGGCCGTCCGCTGGGCGTCGTCGAAGTAGGCGGGCACGGTGATGACGGCCTGGGTGACGGTGTCGCCCAGGTAGGCCTCGGCGTCGCGCTTGAGCTTCATGAGCGTGCGGGCCGAGATCTCCTGGCTCGTGTACGCCTTGCCGTCGATGTCGACGGACCAGTTCGTGCCCATGTGGCGCTTGACCGACCGGATGGTGCGGTCGGGGTTGGTGATGGCCTGGCGCTT
>ENA-UPSM01004228-UPSM01004228.1-activated-sludge-metagenome-genome-assembly--contig:-NODE-4228-length-15388-cov-4.918607_pt1 | contig 15388 bp, 12 predicted proteins | sample MGYA00238181_ERZ773283 | MGnify/ENA primary metagenome ERZ773283 (study PRJEB29023, sample SAMN05720199) | activated sludge metagenome | isolation source: Anaerobic digester | place: Japan...
CGACGAGTCGACCGACGACGGCACGGTCACGGCATGGTTCTGGGAATTCGGCGATGGCGCTACCAGCACCGTGACGAGCCCCCTCCATACCTACCAGAAAACGGGCTCTTTCACGGTCTCCTTGACCGTTACCGCACAAAACGGCCAGACGAACACCGCCACAATCGCCAACTACGTCAGAGTGATCGAAAACACCATCGTGGCAGAGTTCACCGCTGACACCCAGAACGCCTATACCGAGCAAGAAATCCAGTTTACCGACGCCTCGTACGCCATTCCTCCGCCCATCACCTCATGGTTATGGGACTTCGGGGACGGCGGCGCCAGCAGCATGGCTAACCCCAGGCATGCCTACAGCGAGGAAGGCGTGTACACCGTGACCCTCCGAGTCGCCAACGCTTACGGTTCCGATACCGAGGTCAAAACCAACTACATCACAGTATCGGCCTTGTCGACCCTGGAACGCTACATCATCGAATCCGGCCCGCCAAGCTACTCCGTCTACTCGTCCGTCGCGGTTCCTTACGAGGACCAAACCATTACCCTGACCGTGCTGGATTTGAGGTCGCAAACCTTCCGGCCCGGCGAAGTGGCGCCTGCTCAATGGCGACATTGGATGCTGGTTGCGACTCCTTCCGTTGCTGCCTCCAATACCGCGCTCATGATCATCGCCGGCGGCTCGAATTCCGACACGCCCGACTTCGATCCTGCAAACCTGCCGACGGAGGCCTTAATTGCCCTCGATTTCGTGGCTCAGATGGGTGCGGTTGCCGTAGTTCTCCCAACGGTTCCCAACCAGCCCCTTGTATTCCATAACGACGGTGTTGGCCGCTACGAAGACGAAGCCATCGCATATACCTATGACCAATACCTGAATGGCGGCGACGAATTCTGGCCCCTCCTGCTGCCCATGACCAAGAGCGCGGTATCGGCCATGGACGTCACGCAGCAATATGGAGCAACTCTCGGCCTTGCCGTGAACGATTTTGTTGTCACAGGCGCCTCCAAACGCGGCTGGACCACCTGGCTCACCGCCGTCGCGGATGACCGCGTGAGAGCCATCGCTCCGCTCGTGATCGATGTCCTCAACATGAAGACGCAAATGGACTACCACTACCAGGCCTACAACGGCTACTCCGCCGCGGTCCACGACTATGTCGATTTCAACATCTTCGGCCGGTTTGGCACGGTAGAGGGCCAGCAACTGCTCGGGATCGTCGACCCGTATTCCTACCTGTCGCTATTGACCATGCCCAAACTTATCATCAACTCGACTGGAGACCAGTTCTTCCTGCCCGATTCCGCCCAGTTCTATGTCCATGACCTTCCGGGAGAAACCCGGTTGCGCTACATGCCCAATACCGATCACAGCCTCGAGCAGGGCACCGCCTACGAGGAACTCGCCGCCAGCATCTTCAGTTTCTTTGAAGAAGTTACCACGGACGCGCCCTTGCCGTCCTTCACTTGGGAAGTCACGGCCGACAACGAAATCCGGGTTCAGACGGACAGCGCATTTCCACCCGCCGAGGTCAGACTCTGGTCCGCCACCGTGAACGGGCCGGCGCGCGATTTCCGCTATGAAACCGTCGGTCCAATCTGGTCTTCGGCGCCCCTCAGCGATCCCGATGATGACGGCGTGTACATCGCCACCGTCACCACTCCCGCGGCGCCAAGTACGTGGACGGGTTTCTTTGTGGAACTCACGTTCAATCATGGCGGCATTCTTCATGCCTTCTGCACCGAATTGCGCGTCACCCCGAACACCATGCCCTACGAGCCGCCCGTCTCGGAGGCTTACAAATACGCCGGCGGCAGCGTCAGCCCATAAAGGAAACAGGGGCTTTGAGACCCCGTTTGGGGGGTGATTGCCCGTGCCGGTCATCTCGGCCGCAGCGGCTTGGCCGCGCCACCCCTGCGGTCCTCGTGTTGTTGACTTGACACTGCTGCCTTTCCCTCGTAAAGTCATCTTCGTTGCCATTGGAGCACTGCAACGAGGGGCTTGACAGCCCGTAAGAGAGGAATCACCGTGGACAGCATGAAACGCCGCGATTTCCTGAAGACCACCGCCGGCCTGTTGGCTGCGACCGCCGCTCTGCCCCTTGCCACATCGGTCGCCGAGACCGCCTCCCTGACCGCCACCACTATGCGCACCCTGGGCAAAACCGGAATCACATGCACCCTGCTCGGCATCGGCACCGGCACCCGGGGAAAGGGCCCCGGCATCACCGATCAGACCCTGCTTCCCGAAGGCGAACTGGTCAAACTCCTCGAGTACGCGTACGAGCGCGGCATCACCTATTTCGACCTCGCCGACCGTTACGGTTCGCATCCCTTCATGAACAAAGCACTCAAGAATTCCATCCCCCGCGAGAAAGTCATGCTTTCCACCAAAGTATGGGAGCGCGAGCCCGAAACCGTCCGGGCCGACATCGAGCGCATCCGCAAGGAGATAGACACCGACGTCCTCGACGTTGTCCTCATGCACTGCTTGCGCAACGGCGAAGAGAACTGGCCTGACCAGTTCAAGGCCACCCGCGACGTCCTGTCCGAAGCCAAAGCCAAAGGCCAGATACGCGCCGTCGGTGTGTCCTGCCATACCTTGGCCTCCTTGAAACAGGTTCCCACCACCGAATGGGCCGACGTGGTCCTGGTCCGAATCAACCCATTCAACAGCCATATGGACGGCCCCGTCGAGGAAGTCGTCCCCGTAATCAAAGCCATTCACGACGCCGGCAAAGGTGTGCTCGGCATGAAGATCCTCGGCGAAGGCGACCCCAACATCGTTGCCAAGATCCCCGAATCGCTCACGTTCGTCATAGGACTCGGCACCGTCGACGCCATGACCATCGGGTTCCTTAACCGGGGAGAACTCGACGGCGTGATCGACCACATCAACGCCGTCGGCAAGGCCGGAACCGCCACGCCCGCCTGACGCGAGCCGCTCCCCAGATTGATCCTCCTGCCAGATTGGGGTACTTTAGAGGTGCTGAAAGGTATCCCGGCGCGTTGGCGGAAGGTGGTCTGTTTCCGCGGGGCGTGCCGGGGGCGCAAAAACGCAAGCATTCAGCCGGAAGGTTGGAACCTTTATCCAAGGGAGTTGTGCCATGAAGATTAGCGTAAGCGGATGGACCGTTGGGGGGTTCAATAACGAGACGCCCGTGCTCGAAGCGGCCAGACTTGCCCAGGACGCGGGGTACGATGCCATCGAGCTGTGTTTCGGCGCGGGGGAGCTGAGTCCGGAAGCCTCCGAATCGTCCCTGGCCGCATTGAAGAAGGGCATCGATGCGATGGGCTTTTCGATCTCGTCCATGGCGACTGGATTCTATTGGGGAAAGTCGTTGTCGAGTCCGGACGAGGCCGAGCGCCGGGAGGCCGTCGAGTTCACGAAGGCTTACATCAACGCGGCGAGGATATTCGGGGTCGATGCGATCCTTGTGGTACCGGGCGCCGTGAATGTGCCGTTCGATCCGTCGCGGCCGGTTGTGCCGTCGAAGACCGTGTGGGAGGTCTCGCAGAAGTCCATCAAGGAACTCCTGCCGGCAGCGAAGGCGGCGGGCGTGGCCCTTTGCATCGAGAACGTCTGGAACAAGTTCTTGACGGGGCCGTTTGAGCTTGTCCAGTACATCGATTCGTTCGATTCGCCGTACGTGAAATCCTATTTCGATGCGGGCAACGTTTTGCTGACGGGCTATCCCGAGCACTGGATCGAGATTCTGGGCGGCAAACGCATCGGCCGGGTGCACGTCAAGAACTTCACGGCCCACGACGGCGGCGGCACGCTGGCGGACTTCACCGACAGCCTTATGAAAGGCACCTTGGACTGGAAGGCCGTGTTCGGGGCGCTCAAGAAGGCCGGTTACGACGGGTACATCACCTCGGAGATGCTCGTGAGCGACAAGGGCTTGCCCGATCCCCAGCTGGCGCGCCAGGTTGCCAAGGATATGCGCCAGCTGCTCGAACAGTATGGTTGAGAAAGCGGCGCTCCGCGGGTTAGAGAAGCGAAAAAAGGAGAGGATCATGCACAAGGTGGGAATTATCGGACTCGGGTTCATCGGGAAGATGCACCTCGGCTCGTTGCGCAGGACGGGTATGGCGGAAGTCGTGGCCGTCGCCGACAAGAACCCTGCAAACCTGGGCAAAGGGGCCGTACAGGAAGGCAATATTGCGCTCGGGGGCGATCTGAGCCTCGACGGGGTCAAGACTTACAGCGACGGCGACGAACTGCTGGCCGATCCGGACGTCGAGATCGTGTTGATCGGCCTGCCGACCAATCTGCACAAGGAGTACTCGTTGAAGGCCATCAAGGCGGGCAAGCACGTGATGTGCGAGAAGCCGTTTGTGCGCCACGCGAAAGAGGGCAAGGAGATCCTTGAGGCGCTCAAAGGGTACGACAAGAACTTCATGGTGCTCCAATGCATCCGGTTCTGGCCGGCATATGCCAAGGCGTACGAGCTGATCGAGTCGGGCGAATACGGCAAGGTGCTGTCGGCCCATTTCGTGCGCAACAGTCCCAAACCCACGTGGAGCTGGGACAACTGGCTTCTGGACAATCCTCGCGGCGGCGGCGCGCTCGTGGACCTGCACATCCACGACGTGGATTTCGTCAACTACTGCTTCGGGAAACCGGCGAAGCTCGAAGCGGCGGGCGTAAACATCCCGGGCGAAGGCGTGGGCGACATCATGGCGCTGTATACGTATAAGGACGGTCCTGTGGTCAGCCTGCATGGCGCCTGGAACTTCATGCCCAAGTTTCCGTTCCGGATGGCGTTCCGAATAGCGCTCGAGAAGGCCTCGTTCGAGTTCAACTCGACGGTGGACATGAACCTGCACGTGTATCCCGAGGACGGGGGGGCGCTGACTCCCGAACTTGATCCTGCCGACGGGTACCTGCTCGAAGAGAAGTATTTTCTTGAGTGCATTGACAAGGGCGAGAAACCGTCGCTTGTGACGCCGGAATCCGCCCTCGAAGCGGTCGCTCTGGCCGAGCAGGAACTGGCCGCGATGGCGTAAGCCCGTTTGCATACCGCTCACTGTTTCCGCCCGGAGGCGCGGTTTCCGGGCGGTTGCTTTTGTTCACGTTGCGCCTTGGCGCTCTTGAGGCGGCGCGAGCGTTCCTTTTCCCTCTCATAGGCCGTGAGGGTATACTGATCGCCGATGCCATTCGTGAAAGGGGGGCCCATGTCCACGGCGGATTCGTTGCATGCGGCTATCGGCGCGTGGACACGCGCCTTGGGCGAGGCGCATGTCCGGACGGACGAGGAAACGCTCGAGCGCTACTCGAGGACCACGCAGGACACCGCGCCGCGTCCCGCTTGCATCCTGTTTCCGGAATCCACCGCGCAGGTGCAGGAGATCGTGCGCATCGCCGGGCGGCACGGCGCGGTGGTCTATCCAATATCACGCGGCCGGAACTGGGGATACGGCGATGCCTGCGCGCCTACGCCGGGCGCGGCGATCGTCGATCTCTCGCGAATGAACCAGATCCTCGAGGTGAACACCGAGCTGGCGTACGCGGTCATCCAGCCGGGGGTGACGCAGGGTCAATTGTACGAGTATTTGGCAGAGCATGAGACCGGATTGTGGATGGATAGCACTGGTGCGGGCCCGGAAGCCAGCCTGGTGGGCAATACGCTCGACCGGGGTTTCGGGCACACGCGTTACGGCGACCATTTCGAGACCTGCTGCGGGATGGAAGTGGTGCTTGCCGACGGCCGTGTACTCGAGACCGGATTCGGCCATTTTGCGAATGCCAAAGCCGGCCGCGTGTACCGTTACGGGGTGGGTCCGTTTCTCGACGGGATCTTCTGCCAATCGAATTTCGGCATCGTGACGAAGATTGGCCTTTGGCTCATGCCGCAGCCGGAAGCCTTCTGTTTCTTCTTCTGCACAGTGAAAGAGGACGGGGATCTCGAGCGTCTGATAGATGCATTGCGCCCGTTCCGCCTGCGCAAGATGCTCGATTCAGCCATTCACATCGGGAACGATCTGCGCGTGCTCAGCAGCAGGATTCACTACCCCTGGGAGTCCGCGGGCGAATTGGGGGCGCTTCCGGAGCGTTTCAGGCAGCAATTGCGGCATATGCACGGCATCGGCCCGTGGAGCGTGGGCGGGGCGCTGACGGGCACGCGCGGGCACGTGCGCGGTATGCGGCGGCATCTCCGGCGCGCGCTTGGGCCTATTGGAAAGCTGGTCTTCGTGAGTGACGCGAAGCTGGCACTCGGCGAACGCGTTGCGCGGGTCGCGGAACGTTTCGGGAGGCGCAAACTCTCCGAGCAGCTTGCGTCACTACGGCCCGTATACGCCCAGATGAAAGGCGCACCTGCCGACGAATCGGTCCACGGCACCCAGTGGCGTCTGCGGCACCCTCCCGAGCATGAATCCGACCCGAAGGATCCCCTCGAGACAGGCTGCGGGCTGATGTGGTTTTCGCCAGTGCTGCCCGTGACCGGGCGCGACGCCCGCCGCGTGCTGGACCTGGTCGGGCCGGTCCTTGCGCAATACGATTTCGACCTGCTGGCGACGTTCACGCTGCTCAACGAGCGCTCGATGATCGGCATCCTCAATGTGGCCTTCGACAAATCGGCGCCCGAAGAGACGGCCCGCGCCATGGAATGCTATGACGCCGCCATGAAAACCCTTATTCAGGACGGCTACGTGCCGTACCGGACGGGGCTTCGCGGAATGGAAAAGATTCGGAATGGGGAAGACGTGTTCTGGCAAGTGGCCCGCGAGATCAAGCAGGCCCTGGACCCCGGCGACATCATCGCCCGGGGGCGTTATGTGCCGCCGCTGGACGAATCCGGCCGGCCCGGGCTGAAATAGGACTTGTCCTCCAAGCGTTTCCTTTAGGTCCGCGATGCTCGTGTTTTCGTCGACTTAAAGGAGGTTCCATATGGGAAACATGCTTGTATTGGGAGCCGTAGCTATTCTTGTGTGCGCCGGGCTGTCGTTACAGGTTCTGGCTGGCGAGGTCGAGACTGCCGGGGATAGCGCGAAGGAAGAGGCGCTGCGGGTGGGAGACGTTGCGCCGAACGTCAAGCTTGTGGCCACGAACGCGGAAGGTGAGAAGAACCAGGTGGAACTGAAATCGTTCCAGGGCAAGAAGAATGTGCTGCTTGCCTTCTATCCCAGGACGTTCACGGCGGGCTGCACGAAACAGATGTGCGGGTACCGCGACGATTTTTCGCGTTTCAAGGATGCCGACACCGAGGTGTTCGCGATAAGCGTCGAGCCCCAGGATTCCAGCGACCGCTTCAAGAAAGAGTACCAGCTGCCGTTCAACGTAGTGGGCGACGGCGAGCGCAGGATCGTGAAGGCCTTCAAGGTGCCGGTGCGCGACCAGGACGGCAACGGCTATGCCAAACGGTCGGTATTCCTGATTGACAAGAAAGGGATTATCCGCCACATTGACATGGACTACGATATCGAGAAAGACAAACAGGATGTGTACGAGCGGATCGCCGCGCTGAACAAGTCCGAAGAATCCTGAGCATCGCCCGGACCGCGCGGAGCGTCTAGAGACGTCAGGTGAAGGAGAACAGTCAATGCCGAACCTGTCGCGCGTCCCCATTTTCTGTTCCCACGAACACTGGGGCAGTATCGACTCGATAGGCGCCGTGGAGGGCGGGTTTCGCGCGGACATGGAAAGGGGGGCAGCGCCTGACCGGGACACGGGCCTCATGGACATTTTGCTCGACCCGTATTTTCGCGGAATGCTGACTTCGGGAGGCGAGGACCTCGATGGGTGGGCCCGGCAGGCGAAGGCGGCAAGTTTCCATGATTGGGCGCACGAGCGCCCTTCGGAAGCGTACGAGGCTCTCCGGCCGGCGCTCGACCGCCAGCAGCTGACGGGGACGTTTCAGTGCATCCGGCGCGGGCTCGCCGATCTTTATGATGTGGATATCACGCAAGTATCTACAGGCAGCTGGCTGGCCCTGGACGAGGCGATCTGCCGCAACTATTCTAGGGTGTTTCAGTGGTACCTGGAAGTCATGAAACGGGCGGCATTCTCGGAGCTGATACGCCCGGTCCACCCGGAGTTCTACCTACATGATGCGACGAATGAAACCGCTCGCCTCGAAGCATCCTTCACGCACAGCGTGATGCGTATCGATCCGCTCCTGACGTTCTGGAAAGAGGAGTGCCCCCGGCGGGACACACTTGAACAGACTCTGGGCGTCGTACCGCGCGACGCTGCCAGTTGGCGGCGGTTCATCGGCACACTGCTCGACCTTGCCGCGGCAAAGGGGGCGGTCGGGATAAAGCAATTGCAGGCGTATAAGCGCTCCCTCGAATTCTTGCCAGTTGAAGACAAGGATGTCGCGTGGGCTGGCGCGCTGGACGGCGGACAGGTCCGGGTGTTTGAGGACTGGGTGGTTCACGAATGCTGTCGGCAGGCCGATGATCGCGGGTGGGCGCATCAGATTCACACGGGCACGCACAACCTGACCCAATCTTCGCCCATGCCGCTTGCGGCGCTTGCGAAGCGCTATGGAAAGCAGAAGATCGTGCTTCTGCACTGCTGGCCCTATACACGGGAGGCGGGCTGGCTGGCCAAGTACCATCCCAACGTGTATCTTGACACCTGCTGGATGCCTATCCTGAACCCGGAGTTCCTGCGGGATGCTTTGGAATCGTGGCTGAACTATGTGCCATCGAACAAGATCATGGTTGGCAACGACGCGACATCGGTCGAGATGGCGGTTGGCGCGTCCTTGTTCACGCGGGAAATCGTTACGGAAGCGCTCGCGGGGCAATCGCACCGCCTTGGTTTGAAGCCCGACGCTCTCCACCGCGTCGCACAGGCCTTCCTGAACGACAACGCGGTTGCCGTTTACGGAATTGGCGAGCACGCTGACCAGACAATCTGAGGCGGAGAATGTCTACAGCGAGTTGACGAGCGGGTCGTCCGACTTCTCACGGAAAAGGCTTGGTTCGGGTAGCCTGTCTTCGTAAATCTCGACCCCTAGCTTCTGGCGCAAAGCCTTCATGAATTTGACGTAATAGAGCGCGGGGGCCAAGTCTTGTTCGGCCTCCTCGAGGGTCTTCTGGGAAGGCGGCGTGATTTCGAGGATCTCGGCGACGAGGTAGCCCGTGAGAGCTGTGCGTTGCGGCTCTTTTTCGGCGCCGGGGATCACCATTTCCCAATTCTCGATAATCATGGGACCCAATATGCGGCCCTTCTGCGTTCCTGATGCCTGTTCCCAGAATGACTGGAACTTCTGCTGGCCGCTGTTGACGAAGGTAGTCTGGAGCGGGATGGCCTTGCGCGCTTCGAGAAACGACTTGAGAACCTCGTCCCATGCGTCTCCCATGACGAGGCGTTTGCGCGCCTCCGCCGAATTGGGGCCGGCGTCTGCTGTTTGAACGGGGAAGATCAGCCCTCGGAAGGTTGCTTTTTCGGGGTTGAAGAGCTCGCTCTTGCGCATATCGTATTCTTTCTGCAGCTCTTCCGGGGAGATCTCGATTTCCTTGGCCTCCACGGCCTGCTGGACCGCCCGTATCACCGCCTCTTGCCGGAGCAGAACCTGTTTCAACTCCTCGATGCCCTGCAGGCGTTTCTGTTTGATCGCGTCGATGTCGGCCTGGGTCATGCCGAACTGCTCGGGATCGTCTGGGAGAACGCTCATCTCGGGGTGTTGCGCGTCGAAGAGGCGGGCAACCTGCTCGCCGGGAGGTTCCTCGAGCGCGCCTTCCGTGAGCGCGCTGGCGAGCACCTGCTTCTGCAATTCCTCGTCGATGTATTTCTCAAGAACCTTGAGCAGATCGCCCCGGTTATTGATATGGGGGCGTTCCTCGGGCGTCATCACCCGCAGATGGCGGAAGAGATCGCCCCGGGTAATGTAACGCTCGCCCACTTTGGCGATGCGGATACGGTCTTTGTCGACGATGCCTCCGCATGAAGCGATGACGCATACGAGGACCACTGCAAGGACGGCGTTGCTTAACTGCATAACGGGGAATGAGTGCCTCATCGAATAAATCTCCTTTATCACGGAGAGAGTGTAGCACGATCAGGCCGCGCGGGGAAATTTCCGCCCATTCTGGTTCACGGCGCGTGGGATCCGTGCTTGCGTAAGGTCCGTTTCTGCCTAAATGATTGCCTGCCCGGTCTGTTGCGCGCGATCCGGTGCGGTGATATGATCGGCCGCAAGGATTCGAACGGGACGTAAAGGGACATTCGAGACGCTCTCAGCTGAGGATTGGCTATGAATATTGGCTACTTACTCTTCATGGGTCTTCTTTGCACCACGTTGACGCTATGGGCCATTGTGGCGATTCGCGACGACGGACAGGGCGTCTCCAAGGACGATGAGTCTGCGCCCGAACAAGCGGTCAAAGACACGGAGACCGCTTCCTCAGAGCCCCAAGGGGAACAAGACGCACTCCCATCCGACGAGGAACAACGCTGATCAAAGACGGTGCCGCCCTTTTTCGCCATGTTGGGTCTACGCGACGCCTGTCTGACGTGCGCGGGTACTGATCCCCGCCATCCCGTGTGCGCGTTTATGGCAATCGTTCCCGCCGTTACATAGCCTTCCGGCCATGACCAGGGCTCATTCTTCGGGCGGTGCATCCTCGTCTTTGGCCGCTTCCAGGGAACGCAGAAACGCGTCAATGTCGATGCCGGTGTCCGGAAGACCCTGCTCGGGATGGAATCGCAGGGGGGCGCGGATATAAGCGCGCTGGCACGCGGGGCACAAGTCCAGCTCAAATCCCTTGTAGATGGTCTCTTCGAGCTCTTTGGGGTCCTTGTCTGCGAATTGCCTGACCAGGTCCTCCAACTCCTTCTTGTGGTCGCGGAACAGGTCAAGGAGTGAGAATTCGAGGTCGCCTTTGGCAATGCGAACGTCGATCTTCACTTTGTAGCGGGTGTCGGTTCGCTTCATTTCCTTGCCGCAGCCGTCGCACACATACCGTTGCATCAATGCATCTCCCATCTGTGCTCGGAATCCAATTGAATTATAGCAGGTACCGGCGTGTAGCGCTTGCAGGGGGCATTTGTGAAAGGCTCGCAGGCCGTCAAGGCATTGTGATAGCAGGGAAAGCGATGAGCTTCTTGCCGTTGAACCCGTACCATTCGCGGTTCTTCCATTCCTTTGCGACGGATGGCGTGAGTTGAACCTCGAGGGCGGCGGATTCGCCGGGGACATTGGCGCCGCGAAGGCGCAGGGTCCCCCACGGCTCTTTGACCAGAGTGCCTGACGGATACTGCTGAAATTCGTAGCCCCTGTGAGGAAACAAGAATGTAGTCTCCGGGTCTCCTGGTTTCACAAGCCATCCGGTATCGCTCGTTTTCTTGAACGTTATGGCTTGGCGATTGTGATCGGCGGGGAGCATGACGAAGGTCAGGGCCGTCGGATCGAGGTCCCGCAGCCCGGTTTCGAGCCGCATGCGCATTTCGAAATAATGTAAGAGCGCCGGGATATCGGCTACTGCCCCCGGAGCGCACACGATGACGGGCTTTCTTGCGCCTTCTTCAGCCGTGACGGCCTTGAATTCCTCGATGAACGCGCGGGTAACGCGGTCAGTCTCTCGCCACGCGTCTTTCCGCGTCTCGAGTTGCAGCGTATAGGCTGCCAGCACCAGCAACGTCAGGACCGCCGCGGTCCATTCCCGTGGTCTGAGGGTCATTGGTGCAAACGCCGCCAGCGCCAGGCAAAACCCCGCCGAAGGCAGGTAAAGTGTCCATGGGCTCATGGTCCGGACCAATAGGATGGCGGTGGTCAGGGTCCACGCGGTCCCGAGTGCCACGGGCAACGAGAACAAGCGTCGCCGCACGGGCCAAAGCAGTCCGGCCAGCGCCGCAAAAGCTGCCAGGACGGCCATGGGCAGTTCGCGCAACAGCTGGCGCAGCGAAAGGTGAAATGGAAACGCCAGGTAGCGGGCCGTGAGCCGGATGACCGCCAGAACATGCCTTGGAGTCACGTCGAGAGCGAAGAGGGTGTTTCCCACAGGCATTCGTGTCAGGCGCAGGGCCATGAATCCTGCCGCGACGATGGCCATGGGCAACGCGCAAAGGAAGGCCGTTCGGAATCGTGCGGCCGGGGGCCGTGGACCCGCCTTCAGCAGGGCCAGCGCGAAACATATGCATGGAAGGGTGTATGCCATTTCCTTGGCGGTTAACGCCAATACGCCAGCCAACGTGCTCAGGAACAGGAACCAGCCTTTCCGCTCTTTCATAAACACGCCGAACAGAATTACGCATGTGAGGTAGAAGAACGCGCAGAGCAGTTCCATCCGGCAGGATATCCACCAGAGCGCGGTCTCGTGGACGGGGTGAATCGCGAACAACACCGCGGTCCAGAAGGCAAGCATCTTGGGCCGGTCAGGCAAGACCACCCGTACCAGCGCGAAAACGAGCAGGGTGTCGAGGAAATGCAGTATCAAACTGGTAAGGCGGTGGCCCGCGGGCGTCCATCCCCACAGGGCAGCGTCGACGCCGTGAGACACGAGGGTCAGCGGGCGATAGTACGGGGGGGAGCCGGCCTCGCCGGTGAGCTGGTTCCCGAGCCAGGGTCTCCAGAAACCAGGTCCGATGGCTTCGCGTCCCCAGGTGATAAGGGCCACATCGTCGCTCAGGAAGGTTACTCCGATCGTGCCGGCTCCCAGGAACACGGTGACGCACACGGTGGCCAGGACGGCCAGCAGGGCAACTCGGTGGCGTCTCGCAAACTCGGATAACGGCATCACCCGCCCAGCTCCACGCACCGTTTTCTGTAGTGAAGGTAGTTGTCGAGGGTGACTTCCTCCGGGACGCCGTGGTCGCAAGTGGGGATGTAGCCTCCTCGGGCGCGCATCGGCGGCAGAATGCGTTCGAGGTGTGCGTCGATGGCTGCTTTCGAATGAGCCAAGACGCGCTTGTCGATGCCCCCGAACATGACAAGGTCCGGGTAGCGCTGCCCCAGTTCGACCACATCGCACCCCGCGGCGACCTCGAAGGGGCTCATGACATTCATGCCCATCTCGCGGTATACGTCGATGACAGCCGGCGCGTGGCCGTCGGTATCGATTTGGATGTAGAGTTTCCTGCCTTGATCGGGCTGTCGAGCCCGTACGTTGGCGATGAGTTGCTGGTAATAGGGCAGGAGGAATTCGCGCATGGTCTCGGGGCCGATGAGCGCGCCATGGTTGTAGCAGATGTCCTCGGCCAGGAACAATTCGTCGATGGTGACGAACTCCTGGTGGCGTGCGATGACGGCGTCGGCAAGCGCAAACCAAGCCCGCATACAGTCGTGGATCAATTCGGGCGCCTCGTAGAACACGCATAGCACGGGCTCGGGTCCCATGAGGCTTCTCAGATACATGTATCCGCCGATGACGTTCTGGACAATCATCATTCCCTGGGCGGCGCAGGCACGGGCCTCGGACATGCGTTCGCGCAGGTCAGCGTACCGTTCGGGCGAGGTGGGGTCCATCCGCCATTGGACGTTTTCTTCCCAGGTTCGCTGGTCTTTCACGGGGTGTTCGAGGTAGTCCGGCATAAACCCGTTACGGCGGCCTTTGAAATACAGCACGTGGCGGCCGGCACGATCTTGTTCGACTTCGTAACCGCCGCGGCTCTCGATGACCTTAACCTCGAATTCGGGCACGAACGCCGCTTCGCACCAGCCCAATTGGTTGAGCGAATGGTTCCCCGGCGGGTCGTAATCGAACACCTGCGCCAGGTCGGCACTTTCCGGCAGACCCTGGGCGCGCCAGGCTTCGAGCGAGTAGTAGCCGAATTCGCGTTTGAATAGCGGGGCTCCGCGGGTAATGGCGTATGTGTCGCGTAACTTTCGCGCAGGCGCGCACATACATTCGTAAGGCAGCATCGTGAGCACGCCGTTTTCGGTCGTTGTCAGGGGTCTCTGAGGCATGGGTCATTCCCTGGTTCAGAGAATTGCACGGTCCCGTTGGCAGGCATCATACCACGTCGATTTGCGCAATCCGCATACCAAGCGGCACAATCATTCCCCAACGTCGAAAAACGGACCGGGGGGTCTTACTTCCGTACGGTCTGAAGGGAATATCGCAAGATGATTGCTATTGCGCCGGATTCGTTCAAGGAATGCCTGACAGCCGCGGAAGCAGCTCGTGCTCTTGCCGAAGGCGTCCGTCGCGCGCTTCCGGACAGTGAGATTGTGTGTGTCCCCATGGCGGATGGGGGTGAGGGCACCGTGGACGCCTTGGTCGCGGCCACGAACGGGGGTATTGTCGAGTTGACGGCGACCGGGCCGATGGGTGAGCCGGTCTCGACGCGGTACGGACTGCTGGGCGACGGGACAACCGCCGTTATCGAGATGGCAGCGGTATCCGGGCTTCCGCTTGTGCGTCCTGAAGACCGGGATCCGCGTATCGCAACCACTTATGGGACGGGTGAAGTAATGCGCGACGCCCTGAGGCGGGGGGTCTCGCGCATCATCATCGGGATCGGCGGCAGCGCGACCAACGATGGCGGCGCGGGCATGGCCCAGGCCTTGGGCGTGTCACTGCGCGACGCCCGGGGCCGTGAACTGCCCCGTGGAGGGGCGGCCTTGGCCCGGTTGGCCACGATTGACCTCTCGAACCGGCATCCCGGCCTTCGGGAATGCGCGATCGAAGTCGCCTGCGATGTGGATAATCCCCTCTGCGGACCCTGCGGAGCGAGCCGCACATATGGTCCTCAGAAGGGCGCTACGCCGGAGATGGTCGATGAACTGGACGCCGCACTGCGGCATTTTGGAGAGGTTATCGAGGCGGAAACAGGGGTATCAGTGCTTGAGGCCCCCGGCGCGGGGGCGGCGGGAGGCCTCGGTGCCGGGTTGCTGGCCTTTGCGGGCGGAGTGCTGCGTCCCGGCGTGGAACTCGTGGCCGAAGCGTGCAGTCTAATGGCGCGGATTGCCGGGGCGGAGCTGGTTATCACCGGCGAGGGCCGCATCGACAGCCAGACGCCGTTTGGCAAGACCCCGGCGGGCGTCGCGAAGGTGGCGAGGGAGCGCGGCATCCCCGTGGTGGCGATTGCCGGCAGTCTCGGACCCGGCTACGAAACCGTCTACGAGTGTGGGATCGATGCCGTGTTTTCGATCGCGTCCGGACCGATGTCTCTCGCGGCTGCAATGGAGCGCGCCCCGGAACTGCTCGCCGCGACAGCAGAGGCCGTCGCGCGTGTCTGGCACGCGGGACGCCGGGAAGCGGGCCCAATGTAACGCCGCTGGAGGCCTCCGGAAGACCTCGGAGCGGCGATATGGAATGCGTAGGGCGTTGTGTGTGGTGCTACTTTTTCTCGCGGTGGACCGTGTACTTGCGCAGGCGCGGGTTGTATTTCTTTAACTCCAGGCGGCCTGTGGTGTTACGCACGTTCTTGAATGTGTGATACCTTGAGGTGCCCGGCGCCTCGGTGCACTCCAGGATAACCTGCATGCGGTTT
>ENA-UPSM01004242-UPSM01004242.1-activated-sludge-metagenome-genome-assembly--contig:-NODE-4242-length-15354-cov-6.150337_pt1 | contig 15354 bp, 13 predicted proteins | sample MGYA00238181_ERZ773283 | MGnify/ENA primary metagenome ERZ773283 (study PRJEB29023, sample SAMN05720199) | activated sludge metagenome | isolation source: Anaerobic digester | place: Japan...
TACCAGGGCCCCTACACCGACGAGATGAAGCCGTTCGTCGAGATCATGATGAACAAGCGCGTCGTGGTGCGCGTCGAGCCCACCCGCGTGCGCTCGTGGGACCACCGCAAACTCGGCATGGACCACATGGAGCCCGGCGGCACGACGGCGGCCTATCTGTAGGGACGCAGGTCAGCCGAGGTACCGCAGCGTAAGAAGCTCCCGAGGGACGAGGGAGCGAACCTGAGCGAAGGTGGCCGAGGCCATCAGAGACGCAGGATGCGGGCGGCGTTGTCGCGGAGGAAGCCGGGCCACACCTCCTCCTTGAACGGGACGTTCGGCATCTCGGAGTGGATGCGATCGAGCGACAGGCCCATGGGGAAGTAGCCGGCGTAGATCACCTTGTGGGCGCCGCGGGTGTTGGCGTAGTCGATGATCGCCTTCGGGTAGTACTTCGGGGCGAACGCGCTCGTGGAGTAGTAGAGGTTCGGCCACTTGATCATGAGCTTCACGGCGAGGTCGGCCCACGGCTCGCACCCGTGGCGGGTCACGAAGACCAGCTCGGGGAAGTCGTACATGACCTCGTCGATCAGCTCGACGCGTTGTGGGTTCATCTTGAGGCGGGGCCCGGGCACCCCGGCGCAGCAGAAGATCGGGATGTCGAGCTCACAGCACGTGGCGTAGATCGGGTACATCAGCTTGTCGTTGATGGGAACCTGCGGGAACGTGCCCGCCGGGAAGCAGCCGACGGCCTTGATGTCGAACTCGTCCTTCAGTCGGCGGAGGCGACGGAGGCCCTCGACGCCGGCGTGAGGATCGCACTCGGCCGACGCGAAGAACCGGCCGGGGAAGCGGCGCATGGCCTCCTGGCTGATCTCGTCGACGCCGATCATTCCCTGGGCGATGCCCACCCGGTCCATCGCGTCGACGGTGACGGCGACGGGGTCGTCGGCATCGACGAACTCCTTCTCGGGCACTTGCTTGAACATGTACTCGGCCGGGAACTCGAACTCTTCCTTCGACTCGCGGTCGCGCGTCTGACGGGTGATGAACTCGTACACCGCCTTCATGTCCCCGTGGGGAAAGCCGATCATCGTGTCGATCGTGCCGATGCCGTCGGGGATGGCCATGTGCGAGTACCTCCGGTTGCACCGGGCTCGGAGGAGACCGGTGGACGAGACTAGAATCGCAGTCTAGTTTCGCTCCGATGTCGCCCGCTGATCTGCCCGTTCCGATCGACCCCGAGTTCGCCGAGATGCTGGCGATGCTGCCCGAGATCCGGATCACCGCCGAGACGTTGCCCGAGTTCCGCGACCTGCTCGCCGCCCTCCAGACGACCCCGCCGGTCGACGGGGTGACCGCCGAGGAGATCGACGTCGACGACCACGTGTCGGTGCGCGTGCTCCGGGACGGCCGGACCGAACCGGGCGGAGCGGATGACGTGGACGGAGCGGCGCGGCCCGCCGTGCTGTGGATCCACGGCGGTGGCTACGTGCTCGGCCACCACGCGATGGACGACGGTCACCTCGGCCCGTGGGTCCTCGAGCTCGGGTGCATCGTGGTATCGGTCGACTACCGGCTGGCGCCCGAGCACCCCTACCCCACCCCGCTCGAGGACTGCTACGCCGCGCTGCGGTGGTTGCACCAGCACGCCGGCGACCTCGGGGTCGACCCCGACCGCATCGGCGTCGCCGGGCTCAGCGCCGGTGGCGGTCTCGCCGCCGCGCTCGCAGTGCTGGCCCGCGATCGCGGCGAGCTGCCGATCGCCTTCCAGTTGCTCGACAGTCCCATGCTCGACGATCGTCGCATCACCCCGTCGAGCAACTACGACGGGCTCCCCGTGTGGAACCGCCACTCCAACGAGTTCGGCTGGAAGGCGATGTTGGGCGACCTCGCCGGTCGCGATGACGTCCCGGCGACCGCGTCGCCGTCGCGGGCGACCGACCTGTCGGGCCTCCCTCCGGCGTTCGTCGTGGTCGGCGGGGCCGACGGCTTCCGCGACGAGGACATCGACTACGCGGTGCGCCTCCAACAGGCCGGGGTCCCGACCGAGCTGCACGTGTTCCCCGGGGCACCGCACGGGTTCGGATTGTTCGTGGGTTCGTCGATCGCCCAGCAGGCCGAGGCGGCTCAGCGCAACTGGTTGGCCCGCCAGTGGGGTTCGTCGTGACCCGCACCTACCTCATCACGGGTTCGGCGTCGGGCATCGGGCGCGCCACGTTCGAGTTGCTGACCGGCCAGGGCCACCGGGTCATCGGGGTCGATCTCCACGACGCCGAGGTCGTCGCCGATCTCGCCACCGCCGCCGGGCGCGCCGCGATGGTCGAGCGGGTCAACGAGCTGACCGACGGGGTGCTCGACGCTGTCGTCGCCAACGCCGGGGTGCAGGACACGCCCGAGGGCTGCGTGCGCGTCAACTACTTCGGCGCGGTCGCCACCCTCGAGGGGCTCCGACCGCTGCTCGCGAGAGGCACGGCTCCCCGGGCGGTGGCGACGTGCTCGTCGTCGGTGCTCAACGAGAACTCCCCCCGACTCGTCGCCGCTCTGGTGGCCGGTGACGAGGAGGACGCCGTGGCGGCGTCGGTGAACACCGGCCTCGCCGCGTACCCGTCGTCGAAGCGGGCGCTCGCCCGCTGGGTACGACGCAACGCCCCGACCTCCGGCTGGGCCGGGGCCGGGATCGGTCTCAACGCGGTGGCGCCCGGCGTCGTCGAGACGGCGATGACGGCGCCGCTGTTGGTCGACCCGGCGATGGTCGAGCTGATCGAGGCCGCCGTCCCCATGCCCCACGGAGGCATCGCACAACCGGGGCATGTGGCCGATCTCATCGCCTACCTCACCTCGCCGAACAGCGCCCGCATCTGCGGGCAGGTCGTCTTCGTCGACGGCGGCGCCGACGTGGTGCTGCGCGGCGAGGACATCTGGTGAACTTCGACGACAGTCCGGAGGAGCACGCGTTCCGCCTGAAGGTTCGGGCGTTCCTCGACGAGCACGCCACGTTGCGCACCGGCACCGAGGCCGACTGGTGGAGCGGCCCGACCGACGAGTCCGACGAGTCCGATCTCGCCTTCCTTCGGAGGTGTCAGGACTGGGCGCGCACGGTGTACGACCACGGATGGGCTGGCATCGCCTGGCCCACGGCGTTCGGCGGACGCGGCGAGAGCGTCGCCCAGATGATCGTGTGGGCCGACGAGGTGTCGCGTTACGACGTGACCATCGGGTTCGTCGGGATCGGGCACGGGCTCGTGGGCCCGCCCCTGATGCGGCACGCGACCCCCGAGCAGCAGCAGCGCTACCTCGCTCCGCTGTTGCGCGGCGACGAGATCTGGTGCCAACTCTTCAGCGAGCCCGGCGCCGGTTCGGATCTCGCGGCGCTGTCGACCCGCGCCGAACTCGACGGCGACGACGTCGTGGTCTCGGGCCAGAAGGTGTGGACGTCGGAAGCCCACCACGCCGACTTCGGCATCCTGCTCGTCCGCACCGACCCGACCGCTCCGAAACACCACGGGATCACGTTCCTGATCGTCGACATGCGCAGCCCCGGCATCGAGGTGCGGCCGCTGCGCCAGGCGAGTGGCCAGGCCCATTTCAACGAGGTGTTCCTCGACGAGGTCCGCATCCCCGTGGCCAACGTGGTCGGCGAGATCGACGGCGGGTGGAAGGTCGCCCGGACCGTGATGGCGAGCGAGGCCGGCATGATCGGCACCGGCGGCAACGACCCGGCGAACTACGACTCGATGCTGCGCCTCGCCCGGGGCCTCGGACGCACCGCCGACCCACTCGTCCGCCAGGGCCTCGCCGACCTCCACGCCCGCGAGCAGATGATCCGGTTCATGGGGATGCGCTTCCAGACGTTCCTCACCACCGGCCGGGGCACCCCGCCCGATCCGTCGGTGCTCAAGAACTTCCACACCCGCAAGAACGCCCGCAAGGCCGATCTCGGGTTGGCGATCCAAGGCGCACCGGGGCTGTTGGACGGCGCCGACGCGTGGGAACACGGCCTGTGGCAGCGCTCGATGGTGATGCAGTTCGCCTCGAGGATCGGCGGCGGCACCGACGAGGTGCACCGCAACATGATCGCCGAGCGGGCACTCGGCCTCCCCCGCGATCCCCGCTGATCGCCCGTCACTCCCCGTCAACTTCCAGTTGCCGCACGGCCTGGCGCTCCACCAGGGTGGTCGACATGACCGAACCGACGCCCCCGACCCCGACCGTTCGTCTCGATGACCTGATCGACGCCGTTACGGCCGTTCACCCCGACGAACTCCAGCAACTGTCGGGCGCAGTGCTCGCCGCCGACCGCCTCGGGGAACTCGCTGACCACCTCGTCGGACACTTCGTGGACCGGGCCCGCCGCTCGGGCGCCTCGTGGAGCGAGATCGGGCGGAGCATGGGCGTGAGCAAGCAGGCGGCGCAACAGCGCTTCACCCCCCGCTCCGGCGCCGACCGCGGTGTCGATCCGTCGCAGGGTTTCGAGCGGCTCACCACCCGGGCCCGCAACGTGATCGTCGCCGCCCACGACGTCGCCGTGGCGAGGTCGAACGTCGAGGTGACGCCTGCACACCTCGTGCTCGGTCTCCTCAGCGAACCCGACGCGCTCGCCGGGGTCGCGCTCCAGGCGCAGGGCATCCCGTTCGAAGCGGTGCGGGCGGCGGCGATGGCGGCGCTGCCGGGTCCGGTCTCGGAGCCTCCGGCGCTCGTGCCCTACGACGCCGCGGCCAAGAAGGTCCTGCAGCTGACGTTCCGCGAGGCGCTGCGTCACGGACACAGCCACGTCGGAACCGAGCACCTCCTGCTCGCCCTCCTCGAGCACGAGGACGGTTCGGGGCCGCTCAACCGGGCCGGCGTCGACAAGGCCGCCACCGAGGTGAGCATCGCCGACGCCCTGGCATCGAGGCCGGCCCGTCCCCCTGCCTCGCCGTCCGAGGCGCCGCTGGCCTAGCGTGCCGGCCCATGCCGATCCCCGCGTTCCGACTGCTCGCCCTCACCGAAGCCGTCTCGTGGCTGCTCCTCATCGGAGCGGCGGTGCTCAAACGGGCGGCGGACCTCCCGGAAGCGACCCAGATCATGGGACCGATCCACGGTGTGATCTTCCTCGTCTACGCCGGCGCCGTGCTCTACGTGCGCGACGACCTGAAGTGGCCGGCCGGCCGCACCCTCATGGCACTGTTCGCCGCGCTGCTGCCCCTCGGCACCTATCTCATCGTCGAGCGCCGCTACCTCGCCGAAGCCCGGGTCGCCGACCTCGACGCCGCCGGCGCCTGAGGCGGACCGGCCGGACTCGACCTCGACTGGGTTTGTTCGGGGTCGCGAGCCCGCACGTCGTCTCCTCAGCCAGATGACGACCTGGAGAGCCGCAGGTGCGGGAGGTCCGGCCGGGGACCAGCGAGCAACTCCTCGACCGCGACCAGGTCGAGGTGGTCCGCAACGAGGTCACCCAGTCGATCGAGTCGGGCGGCACGCTCGGCGGCGAACGAGATGTCGGATGCCACCACGAACCGTCGGCCACACGCGTGGGCGACCTCGGCCAGGTAGCGGCGGCGGAACGCGTCGTTCTCGAGCACACCGTGCCACACGGTGCCGGCGACGGCACCGACCCGGCAGCCCTCGCCCGACCCGTCGGCCGCCGCGACGAACGGTTCACCACCCGAGCTCCCGACGATGCCGTGGTGGATCTCGTACGCCTCGATCACCGAACCGTCGGCCAGGACCATCGACGGTCGGGCCAGCACCTTCTCGAGCCCGAACGAAGTGTCGACCGGCAACAAGCCGAGACCGGCGACGGTCCCCGCACCCGACTCGACACCGTCCTCGATCGACGACCCGAGCATCTGGTAGCCGCCGCAGATGCCGAGCACCGCTCGTCCGGCAGCGGCGTGGCGAGCAACGGCGATGTCGATGCCTCGCTCGCGCATCCACGCCAGGTCGCTGACGGTGGCACGCGTGCCGGGCAGGACGACCAGATCGGCGTCGACGAGCTGCGCCGGCTGATCCACGAAGCGGATCACGACACCCGGTTCGAGCGCCAGGGCGTCGATGTCGGTGTGGTTGCTCATGCGGGGGAAGGCCACGACGTTGACCCGGAGCACATCGTCACCGAGCGGCGCCGGACCGGAACGGAGCAGCTCGAAGTCGATGGCGTCCTCGGCGTCGACCCCGAGACCCCGCACGAAGGGCAACACCCCGAGCGTCGGGCGTCCGGTCAGGTCCGCCAGCATGTGGAGGCCCGGCTCGAGCAGGGACACATCGCCACGGAACTTGTTGACGACGAACCCGGCGATCAACGCCTGGTCGGCGGCGTCGAGCACGGCCAGCGTGCCGACGAACGATGCGAACACTCCCCCACGGTCGATGTCGCCGACGAGCAGCACCGGCGTGTCAGTGGCGCGGGCGAACCCCAGGTTGACGATGTCGGAGCGCCGCAGGTTGATCTCGGCCGGGCTGCCGGCCCCCTCGCAGATGACGGCGTCGAAGCGGGCCGCCAGATCGCGGTACGCGTCGACGACGACGTCGAGCAGGGAGCTCTGGGCCACGGGACCGTCGTCACCCCAGAACGTGGACGCATCACGCTCGCCGACGGCCCGGCCCATCACGATCACCTGGCTCGACGTGTCACTCCCCGGCTTGAGCAGCACGGGATTCATCGCCGCCTCGGGCTCGACACCGGCCGCCCACGCCTGGGCCGCCTGCGCCCGACCGATCTCGAGCCCGTCGGCGGTCACGAACGAGTTGAGCGACATGTTCTGCGCCTTGAACGGCGCGACCCGCACGCCCTGCCGGGCGAGGGCCCGACACAGGCCGGCGACGACGATCGTCTTGCCGACGTCCGACGCCGTCCCGCAGACGAGCAGGCCGGCGCCGGTCACCGCGTCACTTGTAGCGGAGGACGCCGCGGATGTTCTTGCCGGCGAGCATGTCCGCGAACCCCTCGTTGATGTCCTCGAGGTCGTACTCTCGGGTCACCATGCCGGCCAGGTCGAGCTGACCGCTGCGGTACAGGTGCATGAGGCGCGGGATGTCGGAGTTGGGGTTGGCCGAGCCGAAGATCGTGCCCACCAGCTGCTTCTCCATCAACGTCAGATCGCAGAGCGAGATGTTGATCGAGCCCTCCGACGCCGGGTGGATGTTGGTCACGACCACACGACCGCGCTTGGCGCACAGCTGCATGATCGGGCCGATCTGCTCGCCGTCGCCCACACCGACGCAGCAGATGATCTTGTCGCACATCCGGCCCCAGGTGATCTCCTGGATGAGCGAGAACGCCTCGCCGATGCTGTTGGCCGTGTGCGTGGCACCGAACTTCATCGCCTGCTCACGCTTGAACTCGACGGGGTCGATGGCGATGATGTTGCGCGCCCCGGCGAGGCGGGCACCCTGCACCGCGGCGGCGCCGATACCACCGACACCGATGACGGCCACGTTGTCGCCGGCGCGGACCTCGGCGGCATAGACCGACGAGCCCCAGCCGGTGGTCACACCGCAGCCCACGAGACAGGCGAGCTCGAGGGGGATGTCGTCCTCGATCTTCACGCAGGACATCTCGTTGACGACGGTGTGCTTGCCGAACGTGCCGAGGCAGACCATGGTCCACAGGTCGGTGCCGTCGGCGGCGTGGTGGCGGCTGGTGCCGTCGAGCTGGGCACCGACGAGCAACGCCGCGCCGTTGTCACACAGGTTCGAATGGCCGTCGGCGCAGCTCTGGCAGATACCACACGCCGGAACGAAGCTGAACACCACGTGGTCGCCGGGCTTCACCTTGGTGACGCCGTCGCCGACCTCCATGACGATGCCGGCACCCTCGTGGCCCCCGATGAGCGGCGTGACGGCCGGCAGGTCACCGGTGCGGGCGTGATCGTCGGAGTGGCACATGCCGGAGGCGACCATCTCGACGAGGACCTCGCCGGCCTTCGGCGGGTCGAGCGTGATCGTCTCGACGCTCCACTTGCCACCGGGTTCCCACATGATCGCGGCTTGGGTCTCCACTGCTACTCCTGGCCGGCGGCAACCTTCGCTAGGCACGCACCCGACTCGGCCGGGTGCTGCTAACGCTCCGGTACCTCCGGCAGACCGCCGCTAGCAGTGAGCAAGGTACATCATCTGCGCCGGCACATCTGACGCCGCGTCAGGACTCCGAGCCAGGGCGAAATGGGGTCGTGCCGACTGAGCCGGACCGCATCGAGCCTCCACGGGACTTCCATGCCATGTCGCAACCTTTCACGGCTTTACATTCGACATCGCACCGGCCAGACTCCGGTCGCATGTGGGAGACGACGGCGCAGGGAACCGTTCGGGTCGGGACGGATCTGATGTCGGTCAGCGAGGTCGCCTCGTCGATCGATCGGTTCGGCGACCGCTACCTCCGGCGGGTGTTCACCCCGGCGGAACTGGCCGCCTGCGCCGGGCCCAGCGGCCCGTCGGCGGCGCGACTCGCCGCCCGGTTCGCCGCCAAGGAATGCGCCGTGAAGATCCTGCACCCGATCGACGGGGTGAACTTCCACGACATCGAGGTGCAGACCGACCGTGACGGTCGACCCTCGATCGCGTTCCACGGCACCATGGCCGACCGCGCCCGAGCGCTGGGTATCGTCGACGCCTCGCTCAGCCTGTCGGAGGAGCGGGGCCTGGCGACGGCCATCCTCGTTGCGGTCATCGCGCCCGCTCCACGACTCCGCTGACGACGAGGCCGAGAACGACAGCAACGACGAGAACGACGTAGCGGGCGAGTCAGTCGGCGGCCGCGTGGATGTCGGCGAGCATTCGCTCGCGGGCATCACCCGACGGGAGATGGCCGAGGCCCGGGTAGACGCGCACCTCGGGCCGGCGCTGCGGTGCCCGGAGGCCGCCCGGTCGATGGGCCCGGCGATCGAAGTACACCTGGCCGAGATCGCCCTCGGCGAACACCAGCGTCACTGCGGTTCCGGCCTCAGCGTGCCGACCGACCCGACGGATCGCCGGGCTCGGCAACGGATGTTCGCGCTCGAGCTTCATCACGATGCGGCGCACCTCACGATGTTGGGCGATCCGGGCGAGCTGGTCTGCCCACCTCGATTGACCGGGCCATTGCCGGCGGTGCAGCAGCCGCGTGCGGACCAGGAGCTGTGCGTTGACGGCGATGATCCCCGCCAGGTCGGGTCGCGGCGGCAGCTCGAACGCGGACCAGGCGCCGGCGCAGAATCCGACGACGGTGACGGCCGGACACCCCGACGCGACCAGGTGGTCGATGGCGTCGCCGATGTCAGCAGCCGCGGTCGGGTGGTAGAAGTCCGACCCGGGCGCGCCGCCCCGCCGGGTGCTGGTGCCGAACCCTCCCAACTCGAAGCGGAGCGTCACGCGACCGCGGGCCGCCTCGCCGCGGGCCAGATCGACGAACAGGCGACCCGGGCCGACCGAGGTGATCCCGACGTACGCTGCGCTCGCGTCGGTCGGGCCGACGGGCTCGCTCACGATGCCGGCGAGCCGCGGCGGACCGCCGCCATGGGTGCCGCCGAAACGCACGTGGGTCTCGCGGATCGTCACGCCGTCGTGGTCGAACTCGTGGGACCGCAGCGACGACACGTCGGGCCGGAGCGGAGGACCCTGGGCCAGCTCGACGTCGCCGAGGACCGTTTCGGCATCGATCTCGGCGGCCAGCGTCTGGATCCGACGCCGCACCTCCACGATGTCGCGGTAGGGGCCGGGGAACTGGTCGGCGGCGGTGAAGAGCCAGTTCTCGGTCTCGGGTGCGGCGAGCGTCGAGGTCGGCACCTCCGACAGCAGGCCATGGCGGGGATCGAGCTCGGCCAGCCGCTCGGCGCTGTCGACGATGCAGAGCCGGCCAGCCGGCTTTCCGCCGAGCTTGCCGGCGTCGAGCGTCTTGAGGTGGTTGACAAGATCCGGCGGCACGTTGAATCCGGCGACGGTGATGCCGGCGAGGGCCTCACCGGTCGTCTCGGTCGCCGACGCCTGCATGATCTGGAGCTCGCGAACGTATCGCCGCCCCGAGAGCACCGGCGCCCACATGACCATGAGGTCGACCGGTTCGTCGACGGTCGCGTGGGCGGCGATGAGCGCACCCAACCGAACTCCGAGCACCACGATGTGCTGCAGCCCGGCGTCACGCATGTGGTGGACGGCGGAGCGGACCTCGTCGTCCCACCGCTGGCCGGTCCGGGGGCTGTCGAGGCGGCCGGTACCCTGCGCCGTCCCGGCGAGGTCGATCATCAGGGTCGGGACACCGTTCGACGCCAACTCCTTCGCGAGCGCCACGAGCCCGACGGCCATCGTCTGCTGTTCGTGGATGATGCCCGGGACTACGAGGACACCGGTGGACGCGACGGCGCCGTCCGGCCAGAACCAGCACGCGCCCGTGGCACCGTCGCCGGTCGGCAACCAGAAGTTGTCGACCGAGCACGCCGTACGCACGCCGCCTCTGCTCTGCTGTCGATCCGGCACGCGGACCCCCGAACCTCTCTCGTCGAACCCCAACCATCGACCGATCCCCGGTGCCCGCCTGAGCAATAATCCGGTTCGCCCTGGCTGATGTCACGCATCGCACCACGAGATGCATCGAAAGGGAAGCACGATTCGGCGGCGTCGCGGGGGTTCCGCCGGAGATCGCCGTCTCCCCTCTACCGTGGCCGTGGTGACCGTCCCCGCCGAGAGCGAGCCCACCGAGAGCAAGCCCACCGACGCTGCCGACCGGCCCGTCGACCTCCCGTACCTGGGGGTCACCTACGACCTCACGTCGTCGTCGCCGATGGAACTGCTGACGCGCCTCGGCGACCTGTGCCGCATCGTGTGGATCGTCGACGCCGGCGACGAGGCCCTCGGACCCATGCGACGCCTCCTCACCCGCGCCGGCACCGTGTTCGACACCGAGGGCCGGCCTCCCGCCGAGGTCGCTGCAGCGCTCGTCGATGCCCGGTTCGAAGGTCACCCCCTCGCTGGGGTCATCGCCTTCACCGACTCCCAGCTGGTGCCGGCCGCCACGATCGCCGACGTGCTCGGCCTGCCCGGCAACCCCATGTCGGCGGTGACGCGACTCAACGACAAGTACCACCAGCGCCAGGCGATGCTCGACGCCGGCCTCGCCGTGCCCGCCTTCGTCCGGATCCCCACCGGCTCCGACCCGGCCGCCGGCGCCGCGCTCGCATCGGGCCTCCGCACTCCGCTCGTCCTCAAGCCACTGCGTGGCGACAGCAGTCGCGACGTCGTCGCCGTCGCCGACCGAGCGGAGCTGCAGGCGGCGCTCACGGTCGTCGCGACGCGCGACGTCACGGGCGACCTCATCGTCGAGGAGTACCTCGCCGACCGCGAACCCGCAGCGAACGGCCGCATCGGCGGCTACGTGTCGGTCGAGTCGCTGGTCGTCGACGGCGAGGTCATCCCGGTGGCGATCACGGGCAAGTTCCCGCTCGCCCACCCGTTCCGCGAAACGGGCAACTTCATGCCGCACCCACTCGACGCCGCCGGCGCTTCGGAGGTCATCGATCTGTCCGGCGCCGCGGCGCGGTCGCTCGGGGTCCGCTCGGGCGCGCTGCACACCGAGATCAAGCTCACCCCCGACGGGCCCCGCATCATCGAGGTCAACGGCCGGATCGGCGGGGGCGCCATCGATGCGCTGTACGCCAGGCGGTTCGGCACCTCGCTCACCGAACTCGCCGCGGCAATCGCGCTCGGCATCGCCCCCGACGCGATCGCCGAACTCCCGGCGTCGGCCGACGGCCCGTTCCTGTACGAGTTCTTCGCCCAACCCCCGACGACGGCCACGGCGCTCCGCGCCATCGGCGGGCTGGACGCGATCGTTGGCGTCGCCGGTGCCGAGTCGGTGTCACCCAACCGTTCGACGGGCGACGCGCTCGACTGGCGCAACGGCAGCCAGGGTTACGTGCTGCGCGTCAGCGGCACCGCCGACGACCTCGCGGTCCTCGGGTCGGTGCCCACGGCCGTGCTCACCGCCGCGCTCATCGAGTACGACGAGGACTGACCGGGCAGAGCCTCAGAACTGCTTCATTCCCAGGAGCAGCTGGGCGTTGTCGCCGGCGGCGCGCAGGTTGTTGGCCATCAACGGTCCACCGATGACGTCGCGCAGGTTGCGGTCCATGGCGTAGGGGGTGTCGCGCTTGTAGCCGGCGAGGCCACAGATGCGAGACGCTTTGAGGACGATCTCGATGGCGAGGTCGGCGGCCGACAGCTTCAGATTGCGAACGGTGAGGAGCAGCGACGTGGCGTCGATGTCCTCGGTCCCCACGGCAGCCTCGTAGGCACGCACCGACGAGTCCATGACGGCGCGGGCCTCGCCGAGCTTGACCGACACCTCGCCGAGGAGCGGTGCAGCCGCCGGCAGCGTGCCGATCTTGCGGCGGGCGTCGGCCCGCACGAACGCGTGCGCCCGCGCTGCGGCCGCCTCGGCGATGCCGAGCCACGTGGAGTTGAGCAGGATGGTCGTGGCCCCGACACAACGGGCGCCGATCGTCAGCCACGGCGTGGGGAAGACCATGTCCGCGGCCTCGTCCACCACGATCTTGAAGCTCGACGAACACGTGCCGCGGAGCCCCATCGTGTCCCAGCTCGAGGTCTGTTCGAGGGAGAACCGGCCCGGGCGGGCGGCAACCATCACCTGCTCGTTCTCGGGAGCTTCGGGGCTGCGCCGGGCGATGAGCAGCAGCGCATCGGCGTGCGCGCCGTAGGAGATCGCGAGCGCCTCCTTCTCCAAGTGGAACGTGCCCTCGCCGTGCTCCACGGCGCAGAAGCTCCGGCCCACCTCGCCACCCAGACCGACCTCGCTGTTGGCGTTCGCGATGAGCCATCCGTCGGTCGCGACCGAGCGCAACAGGCCACGGAGACCGTCGGTGTTCCCGAACTGGTTGAGGTACCAGATCTCGATCTGGTGCATGGCCATGACGAGGGCCGACGCAGAGCAGTGGTACGCGAGGGCACGGGTCGCCGTGGCGATCGTGCCGAGCGACGCACCGGCACCGCCGAGCTCGATCGGCACCATCGCCGACAGCAGGCCGGCATCTCGCATCGCCTCGACGGCCTCGACGGGGAACCTCGCGTCGCGGTCGACCTCGTCGGCGAACCGAGCGGCGACCTCGGCGCCCACGATCCAGGCGCGTTCCTCGATGTCGCCTCGGCACCAGTTCGGAGCGGTAGTTGCAGTGATCACCGGCATGTTCGTCGACCCTCTTCTTTCCCCGTCAGACGTCTCGATCAGGGTACCGAGGGGTCGGCCGACTTCCTCCGGGGCGGGTCGCTGCCCCGCCTCCCGATCGAGCTCATGGCAGGGTCTGGAGGAGACGGCGGAACGTCCCGGGCGCGAGCTTGCGCTCCGCCATCGCGACGAGGAACAGGATCCAAACGAGTCCAGGAAGCTTCTTGATCATGGGGTAGTGCTTCCCCACCGGAGCGGTTCCGAAGCGCGGGTCCCCCGGACGGGGCACCACTCACACTGCGGACTGATCAGCAGAGCATCGGGTAGGAGCACGACATGTACGTTCGGACCAAGCCCACACGATGTGTCGCCTCGTCACCGGCGATGGCTCGGGCGTGGGTCCGGGAGTCGCTCGAGGATTGGGACGGCGACCCCGCCGTCGATCACGCCGAGCTGCTCGTGTCCGAGGTGGCAACGAACGCACTGTTGCACGGTGGTACCGACCGACCGGTCGTGGACGTCACCCATTCCGCCGAACTTGTCCGCGTGAGCGTCCGCGACCGCACCCGCGATCGTCCGGCACGAACCTTCAAGGACGACCCGATGACACCCGGCGGGTACGGCGTCGTGTTGCTCGACGAGATCTCGTCGAGGTGGGGCGTCGCCCAACGGGTCGGTGGCAAGACGGTGTGGTTCGAGCTGACCTCCACGGCCGGGCATCGCCGCACCTAGATCGAACCCGCTTGGGGTGCGTCGCGGCGACGGAGTACCTCGTCGACCCGGACAACAGGTCTCGAGGTCGATGAACACCGGACCCTCGGCAGTACCGATGAGGTTGCCGGGGTGGGGCTCGCCGTGCAGCAGCTGCTCCGGCGCTCCGAAATCTCGGAGTGCCCGCCGCGACTGCTCCAGCGTGGTGACCAGCAGCAGCCGGTCGTCGGGGGTGAGCGACGGGGTGAGGATGGGGTTCGTCACGAGCCGCTCGGCGCCCGCGATCCGGTCGGTGACATGGGGAACCCTGGCGTCGACGGACGCCATGCCGGAATGCAAGCGTTCGAGCGCGGCCGCGTAGGCGACCGGCGTGATCGGTGCCGTCGCCGTCTCGTGGTACGTCCACAGCGAGATCTCGAACCCGTCGATGCGGTGGCCGCGCCGCCTCCCTCTCGGCTCCGGTGCGGCCACGGGGCAACCGGAGTCGAGCAGCCGGCTGGCGAGCTCGAGCTCGGAGTCCGCATGCTCGTGCCCGACGTCGGACACGCGGGCGACCACATCGCACGGCAGCAAGCGCAGCGTGAGCTTGTTCGAGTTCTGGAGGACGATCACCTCGTCGACACGCAGGCCGAGGGACGCGACGATCTCTCGTGCCGCCTCGCACGCACGGGTGAGGTCAACTGATCGCATCGCCGCATCCTCGCAGCATCACGACAGAACTAGAACTAGATTGCAGTCGCAGCCGCCGGGGGGCGGGCAGAACAGGGGTACCTCGTGAGAGCAGACCTGTCGTGACTCGCTTCGTCGAGAGCACGATCACGTTCCCGTACCGCCGCTCGCTCGGTCCGGTGATCGGCACGTTCATGTCGGCGCTGACCGAGCGCCGAATCCTCGGCATCCGAAACGGCGACGCCGTGCTCGTACCGCCGATGGAGTGGGACCCGGCGACCGGCGCCGAGCTCGCCCACGACTTCATCGAGGTCGGTCCGGCGGGCACGGTCGAATCGTGGACGTGGGTGCCGCATCCCTCCGAGCAGCACCCGCTCGGCCACGCCTTCTCGTTCGCCTTCGTCCGCCTCGACGGGGCGACGACTCCCCTGCTCCACGCCGTCGACGCCGGTTCGCCCGAGGCCATGTCGGCCGGGATGCGCGTCGCGCCCCGCTGGAAGGCCACGCGGGTCGGTCGCCTCGACGACATCGCGTGCTTCGTCCCCGGTGAGACCCCCGAGATCGAGGGCGGCACCGACCTGACCGAGACCGCCGGCGAACCCGTCGAGATGATGGACTACGTCGCCTCGATCACGTACCGCAATCCCGTCCCGGCTGCGACGGTTCGAGCCGTTGCGGCATCGCGTGAAGCGCGGTTGTTGGGGTCGAAGTGCCCCGTGTGCGGGCGGATCTACTCGGGGGGCCGCGGCTACTGCCCGATCGACGCGGTCGAGATCGGCCCCGCCGACGAGGTCGATCTCCCTCAGTCCGGCACCATCACCAACTTCGCCATCGTCACCCCGGTCCAGTACCCGGGACAGACC
>ENA-UPSM01004250-UPSM01004250.1-activated-sludge-metagenome-genome-assembly--contig:-NODE-4250-length-15333-cov-6.174827_pt1 | contig 15333 bp, 14 predicted proteins | sample MGYA00238181_ERZ773283 | MGnify/ENA primary metagenome ERZ773283 (study PRJEB29023, sample SAMN05720199) | activated sludge metagenome | isolation source: Anaerobic digester | place: Japan...
AAACACTTAAACAAAGCTCTCTTATTATATTTACCTTTATGCGTTCTCATATATTCTAAAGCTGGCCCGAATGCACTATTAAACTGTGTCCATCTCTAAAGTATTTCTTCATAATTTTCGATTCCTAAATCGATACAATACTCACCAAAAATTTTTTGGGCAGCAATAGTCCAAGCGAATCTTTGTAAAACAATGGAATAAATTTCGTGATATGAAAGTTTATTAAATTCTTCTTCATTTAAAATATATGGTAATGGATACAAATCTAGTGTATTTGGCACAGACATTCCATTCCACAATTCGGTTATCCCATTCCTAACATCTTCGGGAAATTCAGATAAAAACACAAGATCAGAAAACTCACCAAAATCCCATTCTGGTACTGAACTCATGTCACTTTCAAAAAAATAGAATTAGCACATATGTAATTTATATGTTGAAATAATACAACTGAATTAGAAACTATTTCTTGATAACTTCCACATTTTACAGTTTCTTTAGATCCAGGAGTAACGATATGTAAAACAACCATAAATATAATTACGTAAATTAGGAACACATTATTATAACACAAACCTGTTTTGGGGCAATTTTGTAAATTTAAATTAATAATGGTAACATAGATAATTATATTTAAAATTAAAATGAATGAAAAATCTTTTCATAACGATCGAGGGTATTGATGGATGTGGCAAAGATACTCAAATATTAGCACTTTCATCACTTATCCGCAAAAAAGGTGAATTAAACATTGGTAATAAATACAACAACCTTTGGATAACAAGAGAACCAACTCAAATGACAACGGAGGGAAACAAACTATTTAAAATTATGAATAGCAAGGAAAAACCTGATCCTTCAACAATATTAGAATGTTATATTGAAGACAGGATCATTCACACAAGAACAATCAAAGAGGTATTAAAACACTCTCATATCGTTTGTTCACGTTATGACTTAAGCACATTTGCATATCAGGCAACCCAAGGCTTTAGTTTTGAAGAAATGTATAACCTACACAGATATGAAAAACAAAACACACTAATTCCTGATATTACTATCGTACTTGATATCTCAGCAGAAATATCCTTAAAAAGAGCAGAACAACGTCCTGATGAAGATGGCATTAAATTCTTTGAGAAACTTGATATTTTGAAAAAGATAGAAGCAAAACAAAGAGAAGCAATTAAATGGTGGAATAATAAGGATCCATCCAGAAAATTTGCAATCATTGACGCAAGTAAAACACCAAATGAAGTAACGAATGAAATTATTGAAATGCTAAATTCTAAATTCTAAATTTTGTATTAGTGAATTTCTTCTCAAATATTGAACAGTTTTTAAAAGACAAAGGTTATCCTGCTTATCGTTTACAGCAACTCTATACCAATATTTTTCAAAATCGGATTGTGGATTTTGACTCAATGACAGATCTTCCAAAACTATTACGAGCCGAGCTGAAGGAACAATTTAATTCTGTGCTTGACATAACTGACTCAACTCTACAAATAGAATCATTTAAAGAAGAATCAGACACAATAGATGAATCTGCAAATGTTGAAAAAGTACTACTAGAATTTAATAATGGAGATAGAGTAGAAGCAGTTAATATGCTCCACAGAGAAAACAGTAACAAATGGAGTTCACTTTGTATCTCATCTCAAGTAGGATGTGCATTAGGCTGTAAATTCTGTGCCACTGGACAAATAGGATTCAAACGGAATCTTACATTGGACGAAATAATATATCAACCTCTTTACTTTTTTCTACATGGTGAAGTTATTCATAACATTCTTTTTATGGGAATGGGCGAGCCGTTATTAAATGAAACGGTATTTGATGCAATTAAATTTTTTACTCAAAAAAGAACGTTTAATATTGGTATGAGAAGCATTTCAGTTTCAACAGTTGGAATTGTTCCAGCACTTGAAAAATTAATAAATGAATTTCCTCAAATTAACATTGCATTTTCACTTCACAATCCATTCAACAATGAAAGAAAAGAATTAATGCCAATAACGAATCAATATTCAATTGAAGAAGTAATGAATGTACTTGATAAACATATTGAAAAAAACAAAAGAAAGGTCTTTATTGCTTACACACTTTTAGCTGGAATAAATGATTCTTTAAGACATGCAAAAGAGCTAGTATCACTCATAAAAGCAAGAGGTAAAAACTCATACCTTTATCATGTAAATATAGTTCCGTTTAATCGTGTATCAATCGGTAATGTAAGTTTTAAGCCAACAGGCATACTACAAAGTGATAAGTTTATAGGTGTGCTAAATAGTAATAATATAAATTATACTATTAGAAAATCATTTGGAAGGAACATTGATGGCGCCTGCGGGCAATTATATGCAAGGTATGTCAAAACATGTTATAATCTAATAGATAAGTTGTAAATCATATTTATTTACATGAGCTTTCCAGATGACTTTCCAAAACTAGACTTACGTCCTGACCCTTTTTTAAAAAAAACTCGAGGAATTATTTAAAAGTCCCCTGCGTGATCTAATAATGGGTATTTCACATACGAAATCATCTTATGACTTTGTCAAACCTACTTCTTCACAAATTCCAGCATTAATCGATAATCTTGAAAGAGGTAATAATTATGACTGGAGATGTATTAATGGTGACTTGTATGTTGATCACGGTGGAATGTATATACTATTTCAGTTAAATCTGAAGACGGTAGAAAGTGGCCAATAGTTGAAAGAATTAACTATGTTGAAAAAATGGCTGATGGCACATTGAAAACTATATCTGAGCTAACTATTACACTTCCAGACGGGATAGAATATTATCTAGATGTTACCCAAATTACACCTGAAAATCGTATTTTATTGGTAAATGGAACATATTCTGATGAAGATGGTAATTCAGTCCAACTATATCCAAACTATCTGTATTGTGATAAAGAAGGAAGGGCAATAGTTCGGATGGCAGAACAGGATGCTGATGGGTTGGCATGCAAAAATTTTAGAAATATTCTTGCAACAGCTGGTGATATGATACATGGGGCGACTGTTACGGATTCCACACAATTGCGTTTAGGTGCTATAAACGTAGCTCTTGTTCCAGCAGTAAAGGATGTAAGTTTTGCTCCTCTTCCAGGGTATGATAATCCTCCTAATACATTTATACCAGAATATAAAAGTTCTTTTTCTTCTGCTGCTTCAGCCATTACACCTGGAGATATCACTGGTTACGCCCAAAAAGGTCAAAGGCTAATTCCTCTACTTAAAAAAAGTGTATGTTTAGAATAAGAGCTAGAACTAGTTTAGAAGGAATATCTACAGAAAAATATCCACAGCTCAAAGCATTATTTGAAAAATTAGACTCTCTTACTTGTAGATGTATTTACCGTGGTAGAGAGGCTACTAAAGACGTTGCTCATGTATCCATTTCTGATGAAGGAGTATTACAAGTGATACAGAATGCTTCTTGTCAGGGTTGTCTAGCAAGAGGGTGGGAAGCTAGGAGTAGCGGTACTTTTGCAATTGAAATACAAAATGATATCGTAAATGGCTTACCAATACCTGTTTGCGCTCACTGTGGAGGAGCATTACCTGGAGCAAATGTTGACCCAGAAGGAAAATTAGTCAATACTCCAAATGAATGTCCCAGTTGTAGATCGACAGAATCCACTGTAGTATATGTTCCTGTTAATCCCCCAAAAGAAGTTAAATAATGAAGCTCTTCATTATGTAGAAAGCAATATATGGGGAATACGTGACTACGATAAAAATGAATATATGAATTAAAAATTTATTAGTTCATTTGTTTGTAGGGTGGAATATCAGCACCAGTAACTTTCAACTGTGAAGCATAAATCCCCATATCTTTATATGGAATACGAGCACCATCATTTGCTTTAAAGAATATACCTTTACCAATATCAATTCCCGCAATTAACTCAATGTTGTGATTTCCGTTGTTTTTAATTTCAAGAGTAATTATACTTTTTGTATGACCAGGATGAATAAACGTTGCAGTCATATGTATTGTCAGTCCAAGCCTCGCCAATGTTGTTCTTCCATCTAAAAACATTCCAATATTATTTCCTAACGTTAAAATTTCAGCAGTTTGACCTAAAAAAAATTCATTTGGTTTAATAATATATCCACGTTTTTCAATATCAACTTCTGTATATCTAGGATCAGAACCTCCAGTTAATTTTATCGTTTGATTGGGCTCAGGAATTAATAAAAATCTTCCAATCGTAAAATAATAGGCACCAGGAGCAAGTTTTTCTTTGTGAAAAGGCTCAATAATAATATTCTTTTTACTTATCTCCCTTGCTATTTCTCTATCTGTTAACATAAATTATAAGAATTATTTTATATTAACTTAATTCTACCATATTTTCCATAACCGTCTACAAAAATTTACTAATATAATAAAATTAATGATAATTAAATAAATATATTAAATTATGAAAATAAAAAAAGGTATTTATAAACGCTATAAAGGAAATAATTATGAAGTTATAGGAACTGCAAAGCATTCTGAAACCTTAGAGGATTTGGTCGTTTACAAGCCCTTATATGAAAACAGTGATACTGAATACTGAGTTAGACCAATAAGTGTGTTTCAAGATTATGCAATGGTAGATGGCAAAAAAATCAAGAGATTTAAATTTATTAAATAAATAGTAAGGTACGTCTAAAACCCGTAATCAACAAGTTGACAATTTTCAAATCTTATTCTTTTTATATTAAGAAAAAATTTTACATTCATTTTCACCACCCTCTGGTTTTTAGCAATTATTCCATTCCTTGTTACTCAAACAAATTACTGTTTTGATACCAGGAAAATGAATACTCAAAAGTTAAAAACACAATATGATGTAACAATTGATGAGTACTATAAAAAAGTTGAGTCCGATCTAATTTTTTGTCCAGAAGCAAAAAATTTTGGGGAGCCAACTGGAAGCTGTGATAAAAAATCATTGTGAACCGAGTAATCTTTAATCAAAAAATAATTCACCGTTAGATAATTTAGGTAGTGGTATATGGATTGGACGTACAGTTGCCGGGATTTCCGAAACAATTGTGCAAAGCATTTGTAATTGCTCTGATGAAGTTCAAAAGCAAGAAATGTTAGGACAAGTTCTTACTTTCTTAGATTCGTACATCAAATCTGGCGTTAATGAATTACGATTTTTTAATTTATACAGTCTTATTGAAGAACAAGTTTTTTTCCATTTATCTTCTGGATTTATGGTTAACCAAATTACAAATACTGCACAAGAAACATATCTTATGGGATCACATAATTGTTCTGCATCAGATGTTGATTATCAAGTAGAACTATATAAACAAGGAAAGTTTGGGTCATTAGGAAAAATTTCAAGGTAAGAGAATATATTTATTATATTTACTTCCCTTCAAATATTAGTTTTGGGCTTACAACCTAATTGGACATTTCATTCAAATATAGGGTTAAACAATAATTCTGACTCTATCTAAACATACGATCTTGTATCTTAAAACGAAATAATGTACAATCTCAACGTTAATCTTTTTACATCATAAATGTTACCAAAATCGAGAAAATACAACAGTTGTTGTTGTCGAATATAACCCTCTCGATTTTTGTATTATCAATCTTTTGAATTATCACCAAAATATGTACTAAAATCGAGATTTTGTCTTATCTTATTTTAGTATATATCACAATGACAACAACAAAATTTACACCACTTGTTAAAATCCCACACCGTAATATCAATATATATGCCAAACTTGAAAGTTATAATCCTACTGGGAGTATCAAGTATCGTATGGCAAAATATATGCTAGAGCAAGCTGTAAAAGCTCAAAAACTAAAAACCGATTACACCATTATCGAAGCAACTACTGGCAACACAGGCATAGCATTTGCATACCTTGCTAAAAGAAATGGTTTTAAAATGATAGCTGTTATGCCAGAAAATCAAACAATTGAAAGAGTAAAACTCATGAAAAATTATGGTGCAGAGATTATACTCACTCCAGCTAATGAAGGTCCAACTGGAGCAATTAATAAACGGAATGAATTAGTAAAAAGTATCAAAAATAGTTGGACTCCAGACCAATTTAATAACAAGGAAAATGTAATAGCTCATAAAATCGGAATAGGTAATGAACTATTATCTCAACTTACGGAACAAAATGTTACTCCGGACTACATTGTACATGGAATTGGAACTGGCGGTACACTAATGGGAATCACCCAAGCATTAAAACCCAAATATCCCAATGTCAAAACAATTGCAGTAGAGCCGGAGGAAAGTGCCGTATTGTCAGGAAGGCGACCAGGATATCATAATATTCAAGGGATAGGCGAAGGATTTATCCCAACTTTAGTAAATACCAAGCTAATTGACAATATAATATCTGTTAATACAAAAGAAGCTTTAAAAATGGTAAACTATGGTATAAACAATTGGAAAATATCTATAGGTATCTCTAGTGGAGCAAACATCGTAGCAATAGAGAAATTATCGAAATTACATGATATTAGGAACAAGAATGTGATCACAATATTTGCGGATGGAGTTGATAGATATTATTCGATAATTAACAAGTAACAAGTTTAATATATTAATAAGACAATATGAAAACTAAAATAATCCTAACACCAAGCACTTCGCACCCAGTATTAATCTATAACTCCTTGAGTCGAAAAAAAGAAAAATTTATTCCAATTGAAGAAGGAAAATTAAAAATGTATCACTGTGGACCAACAGTTTACTGGATACAACACATTGGAAATATGCGTGCAGTAGTTATATCAGACATAATTAGAAAGACATTCGAATTTTTAGGTTACGACGTAAAATTTACCCGAAACTATACTGATGTAGGCCATCTTACTGGTGATAACATAGGTGATGCTGATATCGGTGAAGATCGTATGGAAAAAGGAGCCAAAAGAGAGGGACTTACACCGGACGAAATAGCTAATAAATACATTGATTTGTTTGATAAACATACCAAACTTATGAATGCAAAAGATCCTACATATAAAACAAGAGCCACTCACTACATTAAAGAAATGCAAGCGCTTGTTCAAATTCTACTTGATAAAGGATACGCATATGAAAAACCTAAGGCGGTATACTTTGATGTTGATAAGTTTGATGACTATAATAATCTAAATAAACAGAAACTAGACAAAAATATAAAGGGAGCTGGAACAGGTGATTTACAAGATCCTGATAAAAAAAATCCATACGACTTTGCTCTTTGGGTTTTTAAAACCGGTGTACATAAAAATGCAATGCAACATTGGCCATCACCATTCAACAGCCCAGAAGTAGAAAATGGAGAAGGTTTTCCAGGATGGCATATAGAGTGTTCTGCAATGTCAAAAGCAACATTAGGTGATACTGTAGATATTCATATGGGAGGTATTGAACACATTTCAATCCATCACACAAACGAAATTGCACAAAGTCAGTGTGCCAATGGTGTGCCACCAGCAAATTATTGGGTGCATAATGAACACCTATTGGTTGACAATGGAAAAATGTCAAAATCACTTGGTAATGTTTATTCTGTTGATGATGTAATAGCAAAAGGATTTGATACACTTGATTTGAGATATTTATTTCTATTAGCACACTACAGATCAAAACAAAACTTTACATGGAAATCATTAGAATCTGCCAAGCAAGCAAGAAACAAAATATTACAAACAGTTGCACAAATATTGTCAGAAAAAAGAAAGAAGAGAGGAAAAAAGAGTAAAACTCAGCACTCAGCACTAAGAACTAAGCACTTAAACGAATTCATCCAACATATTACCGACGATTTCGATATACCTGGTGCTGTTGCAACCATGTGGGAATTAATCAAAGATGAAACTGTGGATAATGATGAAAAATTAAATACATTATTAGCATTTGATACTGTTTTTGACATAGGAATTCGTGGAACAAGAGACAGAATCGCAAATTTTAGTGATAAGATGATAGAAGAGGTAAACGAATTAATTGCACAACGCAATAAATATAGAAAGGAAAAACAATGGGAACAAGCAGATAAAATCAGAACAGAATTAGATAAGAAAGGAATAAAGATCGAGGATACATCAAATGGAACTGTGTGGTATTGATGATGTGGTTCGTAGATACGCGATTAATCGCGTATCTACGAATCCATATTACCCTAAATAACCGAATTATTTTTGATATACCACCTTATCTGTTCTAATTCATTATAATTTCGAATAATTCTATCCCAAAATTGTGATTGCCATACAAAATTTAATTATAGTAGATCAAATATATAATGAAAATATCAAAATATTAACATCATGTCACTTCTGCGTTTTCAATAATACGGTTACAATTAACAAGTCAATATAATTCTAAATTTTCAGGCAGTTGTTGCATTTCTATTTTTCTGTTATAATATTTAAGTAACATAGGCCCAAGTTGTGAAATTTCTTTTCTAGTTGGGCATTAATTTTTAATTTCTCAAAACATGAGAAAATCTCTCAAATCCCTTTCCAAACTGCTCAAAATATTTATCATCTTTAATCTCATTTTCACCCAGTCCTTGCCAATTTTGGCAAATTTTATTCCTAACGCATATGCAGATTCAGAAACTATCTTAACTGATAGCGATGCCACATATACCCCCTCGGGATGGAACGTTGTTGCAAGTAGAGGATATGATGGCGGAGATGGAACTGTTGATCCTACAGATACAGTTCATAATGCAAATTGGACTGGTGGAGTAGGTGATAATGCAACATGGACCTTAAGTAGTATTTCAGCAGGTTGGTATACAGTTTATGTAAGTTGGGTTACAAACTCAAACAGAAGTACAATGGCTCAATATAATGTAAATGGTTTAGAGACCAGCTCTTCATTAGTGAATCAACAACTTTTAAATGACCAAACTACCGCAGGTGCTGACGGACAATGGTCTGGATGGTACTCTCTTGGGACTCATCAACTAAACACCAGCTCAAGTATAGTACTTATAAAAACAGACGATGGATATCTTTCTGCTGATGAAATTAGATTAGTTAAAGATGAAACCGCACCTTCAACTCCTTCAAATGTAGAAGTTACTACAGATAGTGGTATTTCAACCAAAGTATATGATAATGGGTTCACCAAGGATAATACTCCAAAGCTAGTGTGGTCAAATTCATCTGATAGTGGAAGTCCTGTTGTTTACAATTATATGGCCAATGGAACACAATATGGAACCAATTTAATTAACACCTTCATTCAGGCAGGGGCTACTCCTGACGGAACATATCTATGGCAAGCTCAAGCTTGTGATTTAGCTGGAAATTGTAGTGGGTGGTCAACTGCATGGAGTTTAACAGTAGACACAGTATCTCCAATAATTACTATTACTTCACCTACGATAACTTCAGATTCAACCCCAACTATCACTGGGACAGTAACTGATCTCAATATAGATTCTGTATCTGTGAATGTTGATGGTAATAACTATCTTGCAACAATTTCTGGAACCGATTATTCCGCAGATGTAATTGCAACGTTATCAGATGGTGTTTACGTGGTAACAGCAACCGCTACAGACAAAGCTGGTAACTCATCTAGTACAACTAGTAGTTTAACTGTTGATGCAACAATACCTTATGTCTATGCTGGTGCAGATAGATTCACAAATTCTTCAATCTCAATAACTGATGCAACTTTTGATGCAGGAATTATTGGGTTAGATTCATTCAACTGGACGTCAACAGATGGGACATTAAGTGACTGGAGCAGTCCTTCAGATTATTATCCAACATTTAGTGCTACAACTGATGGTATTTATACATTAACTTTTGAAGTTACCGATTTACTAGGGCAAACCAACAGTGATTCGGTTCAAATTGTTTGGGATACAATATTTCCATTAGTTGAACTGACCAACTTAACCGATGGACAACACGTAAAGGGATTGGTAGATATTAAAGGAGCTATTGAAGATCAAAATTTATATAGATATTATTTTGTTATTCAAAATTCGGGTGGGACAACAGTAGGAGGTCTAAATACTGTATATGATGACGGTCCAAAAGTTGATCTTTCATATGACTGGAACACCTCTACTTTACCCGATGGAGAGTATACAATCAAATTAGAAGCTAGAGATAAAGCTGGAAATAAAGATGCTACTATTTCGGTTAAATGGATAAAGGTCATTGTTGATAACACGTCTCCAATAGCTGGAAGCGTAACTGTTGAAACAGATTACGAAGGAGCCTACGTAAGAGGTAAAAACACAGGTGGAGATGTTAATCGATTTAGTATTTATATGCCAGTTAGCGATTTAAATCTCGATACAAAATCGTGTGAGTATACGTTAGACAATGGTTCAACTTGGACACCAGCAAACTACGATTCCGTTGGTGAAAAATGCTATATTGAATATCTTTCTGGATTAGATTACACAACAGTTAACATCAATATGAGAGCATGTGATTTAGCTGGAAATTGTACAGATGGCACAAGTATCGATAGACTTATTGATTCAAAAAATCCAACAGTAACAACCCCAGTTATTACTCCAGTCGTAAATGGATATACTGCTAAGGTTTTTCAGGTCAGTTCTACTGGAACAGATTCTGCATCAGGAATTAAACTTTGCCGAATTCAATATCAAATTAACGGTACTGCCGGAACATGGACTAACATACCAACAAGTTGGGATGGTTTAAATTGTGCTGGAACAGTTGATTTAACTGGAATTATTAACAATGATGACCTAGTTTATGTAAGAACAAGAGTCAGAGATCGTGTTGATTTTTATAGTGCTTGGCAACAAACAAGCATAAAGATTGACACACAAATTCCATATACATATTTTACTTATGACTATAGTAACGGATATTTCAATAATGATATCTTTATCAAAGGAACTTCAGAAGATAATTCAGGTATTGATAAGGTATATATCTTCATTAAGGAATCTGCTTCAACTGATTGGCCCACTGATCCAACTTTCACATTTGATTACGCCGAAACACCAACCAAACTTGATTGGGATACATGGTGGGGTCCACAATTTGAGGGAGTGTATGATATTAAAGCATTAGCAGAAGATTCTTTTGGCAACATAGAAACTACTGCATATATGACCAACCTAAACTTTGATTATACTGATCCAACTGTTGAAATTATAACTCCTCAAAAGAAGGGATATGTAAAGGGAAACTACACTTTCTCAGGGAAAGCAACTGATAATTTCAATCTAAGAAGAGTTGCAATAAGAATCATAGATATTGATGACAACGATCAAAACGGCATAAATGAAAATATATTGGTTTGTGCTGATGTTAACAATGTAATCGGACTTGGAAATAATTGGACTATCTCCTGTGACTATAATACTCTTCAATTGGTTGATGGAAGGTATAGAGTATTAATAAGAGCCTATGATATGGCTGGAAATGAATTCAATACTTATTATAATTTCTTTGTTGACAACACATCTCCTTTTCTGTTATAATATTTAAGTAACATAGGCCCAAGTTGTGAAATTTCTTTTCTAGTTGGGCATTAATTTTTAATTTCTCAAAACATGAGAAAATCTCTCAAATCCCTTTCCAAACTGCTCAAAATATTTATCATCTTTAATCTCATTTTCACCCAGTCCTTGCCAATTTTGGCAAATTTTATTCCTAACGCATATGCAGATTCAGAAACTATCTTAACTGATAGCGATGCCACATATACCCCCTCGGGATGGAACGTTGTTGCAAGTAGAGGATATGATGGCGGAGATGGAACTGTTGATCCTACAGATACAGTTCATAATGCAAATTGGACTGGTGGAGTAGGTGATAATGCAACATGGACCTTAAGTAGTATTTCAGCAGGTTGGTATACAGTTTATGTAAGTTGGGTTACAAACTCAAACAGAAGTACAATGGCTCAATATAATGTAAATGGTTTAGAGACCAGCTCTTCATTAGTGAATCAACAACTTTTAAATGACCAAACTACCGCAGGTGCTGACGGACAATGGTCTGGATGGTACTCTCTTGGGACTCATCAACTAAACACCAGCTCAAGTATAGTACTTATAAAAACAGACGATGGATATCTTTCTGCTGATGAAATTAGATTAGTTAAAGATGAAACCGCACCTTCAACTCCTTCAAATGTAGAAGTTACTACAGATAGTGGTATTTCAACCAAAGTATATGATAATGGGTTCACCAAGGATAATACTCCAAAGCTAGTGTGGTCAAATTCATCTGATAGTGGAAGTCCTGTTGTTTACAATTATATGGCCAATGGAACACAATATGGAACCAATTTAATTAACACCTTCATTCAGGCAGGGGCTACTCCTGACGGAACATATCTATGGCAAGCTCAAGCTTGTGATTTAGCTGGAAATTGTAGTGGGTGGTCAACTGCATGGAGTTTAACAGTAGACACAGTATCTCCAATAATTACTATTACTTCACCTACGATAACTTCAGATTCAACCCCAACTATCACTGGGACAGTAACTGATCTCAATATAGATTCTGTATCTGTGAATGTTGATGGTAATAACTATCTTGCAACAATTTCTGGAACCGATTATTCCGCAGATGTAATTGCAACGTTATCAGATGGTGTTTACGTGGTAACAGCAACCGCTACAGACAAAGCTGGTAACTCATCTAGTACAACTAGTAGTTTAACTGTTGATGCAACAATACCTTATGTCTATGCTGGTGCAGATAGATTCACAAATTCTTCAATCTCAATAACTGATGCAACTTTTGATGCAGGAATTATTGGGTTAGATTCATTCAACTGGACGTCAACAGATGGGACATTAAGTGACTGGAGCAGTCCTTCAGATTATTATCCAACATTTAGTGCTACAACTGATGGTATTTATACATTAACTTTTGAAGTTACCGATTTACTAGGGCAAACCAACAGTGATTCGGTTCAAATTGTTTGGGATACAATATTTCCATTAGTTGAACTGACCAACTTAACCGATGGACAACACGTAAAGGGATTGGTAGATATTAAAGGAGCTATTGAAGATCAAAATTTATATAGATATTATTTTGTTATTCAAAATTCGGGTGGGACAACAGTAGGAGGTCTAAATACTGTATATGATGACGGTCCAAAAGTTGATCTTTCATATGACTGGAACACCTCTACTTTACCCGATGGAGAGTATACAATCAAATTAGAAGCTAGAGATAAAGCTGGAAATAAAGATGCTACTATTTCGGTTAAATGGATAAAGGTCATTGTTGATAACACGTCTCCAATAGCTGGAAGCGTAACTGTTGAAACAGATTACGAAGGAGCCTACGTAAGAGGTAAAAACACAGGTGGAGATGTTAATCGATTTAGTATTTATATGCCAGTTAGCGATTTAAATCTCGATACAAAATCGTGTGAGTATACGTTAGACAATGGTTCAACTTGGACACCAGCAAACTACGATTCCGTTGGTGAAAAATGCTATATTGAATATCTTTCTGGATTAGATTACACAACAGTTAACATCAATATGAGAGCATGTGATTTAGCTGGAAATTGTACAGATGGCACAAGTATCGATAGACTTATTGATTCAAAAAATCCAACAGTAACAACCCCAGTTATTACTCCAGTCGTAAATGGATATACTGCTAAGGTTTTTCAGGTCAGTTCTACTGGAACAGATTCTGCATCAGGAATTAAACTTTGCCGAATTCAATATCAAATTAACGGTACTGCCGGAACATGGACTAACATACCAACAAGTTGGGATGGTTTAAATTGTGCTGGAACAGTTGATTTAACTGGAATTATTAACAATGATGACCTAGTTTATGTAAGAACAAGAGTCAGAGATCGTGTTGATTTTTATAGTGCTTGGCAACAAACAAGCATAAAGATTGACACACAAATTCCATATACATATTTTACTTATGACTATAGTAACGGATATTTCAATAATGATATCTTTATCAAAGGAACTTCAGAAGATAATTCAGGTATTGATAAGGTATATATCTTCATTAAGGAATCTGCTTCAACTGATTGGCCCACTGATCCAACTTTCACATTTGATTACGCCGAAACACCAACCAAACTTGATTGGGATACATGGTGGGGTCCACAATTTGAGGGAGTGTATGATATTAAAGCATTAGCAGAAGATTCTTTTGGCAACATAGAAACTACTGCATATATGACCAACCTAAACTTTGATTATACTGATCCAACTGTTGAAATTATAACTCCTCAAAAGAAGGGATATGTAAAGGGAAACTACACTTTCTCAGGGAAAGCAACTGATAATTTCAATCTAAGAAGAGTTGCAATAAGAATCATAGATATTGATGACAACGATCAAAACGGCATAAATGAAAATATATTGGTTTGTGCTGATGTTAACAATGTAATCGGACTTGGAAATAATTGGACTATCTCCTGTGACTATAATACTCTTCAATTGGTTGATGGAAGGTATAGAGTATTAATAAGAGCCTATGATATGGCTGGAAATGAATTCAATACTTATTATAATTTCTTTGTTGACAACACATCTCCAACAATCGATACAACAGATGATATAGTTTTGAATGAAGGTGATATGCTAAACCTAGGATTTCTTGACGGTAAATCAATGAGAGACAATCTAAAATTAGATACAGCTCACGTTGAAGTAACATATTCTGGAAGACTAGGAGATGCAAATTACACCAATGATTTCGACATAAGTATGGCAGGTTGCGGATATGATGGATGTGGACTTGGTGGAACATTAAATGAATTGATAGATTATGAAACAGAAGAATATATTACCTTTGGTGATTACTCACTCCCAATAGATACATCACTATTGCAAGAAGGAACTTATTCCTTTAATTACTACGTAATGGATATGGCAGGTAATAGAAGTGATTGTGACGTAGAAACTGAAGGCTATCAAAATTGTGAATTCTCAATTACAATCAACAATGTCACTCCAGAAGTAACATTTAGTGCTGATCAGACTATTTACGAAGGAGACATAGCATCATTTACAGCATCATTCACAGATCCAAGTACATTAAGCCTACCTTGGTATTTATATGAGATGGGGTTATTCGATGATCTATTAGCAGATGAAGGAATGACTATTGATGATGTAATTACCGAACTTGAAAATCTCCTAGAATCGGGAAGTATGGATCCAAGTGCTGAAGATTTATTGTATTCAATATTACATGGAGATGATTCACCATGGTACGCCACGATAAATTATGGATTAGGAGCAGGAGATGTATTCCTTGGACAATTTGTTACTCCGGGAGATATTACAATTCCTAATATGCCATATACACACGAGGGAATTTATACAGTTA
>ENA-UPSM01004271-UPSM01004271.1-activated-sludge-metagenome-genome-assembly--contig:-NODE-4271-length-15272-cov-7.036078_pt1 | contig 15272 bp, 22 predicted proteins | sample MGYA00238181_ERZ773283 | MGnify/ENA primary metagenome ERZ773283 (study PRJEB29023, sample SAMN05720199) | activated sludge metagenome | isolation source: Anaerobic digester | place: Japan...
TTAAAACAGGAATAACAAAAGTGTGTTTTGTTCCTTTAACCCTCCAAAAATATGAGGGAGTTGATACTTGTACCCCCATGCCATATTCCACAAAAAGAGGTTCAACCCATCCCTTGGGATGTACCTCCATTTCGCGGACCATTTGTAAATTATCAAAGTCGTATTCGTAAGGCATTATCCTACTTGTTTATCAGATTCCTCCGATGAACCCTCAACTGATGTTGTTCCCTTTCCTGACATAATTGCTCCACTAATCTTTCTAACTCCTAATAATGCTGCTGATAGTAATCCTAATTGAAGAATTTTTTCAAAAACTTCTAAAACATCTGGTTTTCCTAACCACCATCCCACCATTGCAGCTGCAAAAGAAGCGGATGTGAGAATTCCAGTAATTACGCCAACAAATCCGGAGCCAGAGGTTTTTCCGTTGGAATTATTGAAGGTTTCGCTAAATCTAAACTTAGATTTGTTAAATCCCATAGCCATATCTCTAATTTTAGTTGGTTATCATTATATTTATCCAACTAAAATTAGAGGGCCCTAAATTCCTGAATTAACGGAGAATATCAACAATCTTTGTAAGAACGATCGAAGAGATTTCTGAATCTTCGGTACTTCCTTTTAGATGCTGAGCAATTTTTGCCTCCACATCTGTTGGGCTGATAGCTTCAACAATGTATTCTTCTCTTCTCTTTTTAATTTTTCCTTTCACTTCAAACTCTATTTGAAGGGTGGCCTTGTAGTACGAATTTTCACTCATAATATTTTTGATTTTAGTTTTTTATAGAACTTATATTTATGAAAAGTATAAAAGTTTCGAATATATAGAAAAAGAGCATTCATGAATCTTAAAAGACCCCATAAATTTTACTTTGTTTATTTAACCAAAAACCTTGTTAATAGTAAATCATACATTGGATGCCATGCAACCAATGATTTGAATGATAATTATAAAGGGAGCGGGATAGCATTAAAACGAGCTATGAAAAAATACGGGGAAGAAAATTTTATTACAGGAATCATTGAATTTTGTTCTGCCGATAACCTATTTGAAAAAGAGATAGAATGGATAGAGAAATATAAAACATTTAAAACCGGATATAATTTAACTAAAGGAGGGGAAAGCAAATTAGGTAGTATATGTTCAGAGGATACAAAAGAAAAAATGAGAAATTCCTTAATAGGTAAACCTTCCGGATTTAAAGGACAAAAAATGTCAGAAGAGCACAAAGAAAAAATTAGACAAAAGAAACTAGGCAAATCCACTGGGATAGGTCACGTTGTTTCGGAAAAAACTCGAAAAAAGATAGGAAATTCTAATTCTATCTCCCTAATAGGAAACAAAAATGCAAAGAAAAAAATTCTTTGCATTTAAAATTAATCTTCAGCTGGTCCTTTACCCGATTATTTTAGCACAGGCGATTTCCAATCAGTTTCCATTCTTTTTTTTCGGAGAATAATCTTCTACCATTTCGTCGGTAATTTGAGAACCAATAAATGGAGCTTTTGCTTTTACCTCATCTGGTAAAATCTTTTGCGAATCAAAAACACTGGGAACCTTACCGCATTTAGTACAAACAAACACAGGCATCGGGAGTAATTGCTCTTGACCAGACGGAGAGATTAAAGGAGAAAGAACTTTGAAAAATAATTCTTCCTTGAAAAGAACCCCTCCACATTCACATGTAATGGTTTTTGAATTTTTAATAATTTCCGGAGTAATCTTTATGTTGCTCTGCATTCCGTTTGCAAATTGAGCAGCCCTTTTTTCGTTATCCATTTTAATTTATTTTATGTTCTTTTTCTTTACAAACACTTTGAAAAGTTCCTAACGGACCTGAAATTTCAAGATATGAAACATAGTATTTGGAAGGATCCATATCAAATTTCTGAGCTATTCCATTAGCTTGAATTTTAATATAATATCCTTTTGTAATAAACATATTCCACCTAGCATTTAGAATCTCCTCTCTTGAAACTCTATTAGCATCCTTGAGGAAATAAGTTTTAAGTCTTTCCTCAAAAATATTACTCTTAACTAAGAGAGCTCCAGAAATCCCATCTATAGTAAAGATATAAAATTCAGAGAGCTTTCTTATATCTGTGATTTTTACATCCTTGTGTGTCCAATCTTTTGCCAGTGTGTCCATAGTATTTTTTTATATTATATCAGTATGGGGCTAATAAGTTTTAAGTTTCAAATTTAACTTTTCTTGGAATTCTATCGGAACATATTCTTCGAGCTTCCTGATCTGGAATTAAGAAATAAAGGCCATCATCATTAGGCCTACTACTTTTTCTTATAATGGGTTTGGTTTCTTTAAGCCAATTTTTCATTGCAGAAGATTTTATTATAATAAATTCTTCTTGATCCATTAAAAGATATAAAGAGCTTTCAGAAACCTCCATAGTTAAACGATGAAAAAAATTTTCTCTATAAGGAATAGAAAAATTTATAAAAGAAGGTTTTGATTTTGTTTTTAAATCAACCTTTTCTATTCTTTTTTCATCAATCCTTAAATGCCCATCAACTTTTTTATTTTTGTCTTCCTCTTCTGTAGAATCAATAAGTTCAAATGTATGATGTGGATATTTTATTTTTAAATTTTGTACGAATTCTTGAAGTTGTATTTTTTGTTTTCTTTTATATTCATCTACATAAGCCTTTTTAGGATTTAAAGCCATGTATTTTTTTCCAATTTAAATAATTTTCAATAGTTTCTCGTCGATATTGAGTTTCGTTTTGCCTTATCTGATTAATCTTCAAAGGATTCTTCTTCCTTTCAATAATTTCTTTAGGAATAACAGTTTTGTATTGTTCTTTGAGAATCCATTTATGAGTTCTGGAAGAATAGGGAAGCTGAAGAGCTGCTCGAACAACATCATGTCCCAAGAATGGATTACGGCATTCAATAGTAAAATTCATGCTCATTCGGTCAACTCGAACTAAATGATAGAAAGGAAGCTCCTGGAATACATCGCTTTTTTGAGAATCATATTCACTTATTCTACGATAGCCTCCAAATAATTCATCTGCTCCATCCCCGGTAAGAACAATCTTATCCTTAATATCTTTGAAAAGATAATACTGAGGAATTACAGAGCCAAGATCAATCATCGAGTCATTTATATCGTAGATCTGCATTTTTTCAACCGGAGAAAGATCTTCGGGTTTTATATCAAGATAATTTATCTTTAACCCCCAATGATCTTCCATAAATTTAACATACTCTCCATCTTCAGCATTATTAATGGAGTAAATGTTTACATCAGCTCCAAATTTCTTGAGATAGAAAAGGATAATTGTGCTATCTAATCCGCCAGAGAACAAAGTAGAAACTTTATATTTTTTTGTAAGCAATCTTCTTCGAACAGAAGTCTCTATAAGTTCATGTATTTCTCCTTTTGGTAGATTTTTATCCCATCTATAATAATCCTGGATAACTCGAGGAGCAATAGTTCTTCCGCTTTCATATATGTAGATATTATTAGGCATAAGCCTCTTAACATCTTGATAAAGAGTTCGATTATCTGTATTATAACCCCATTTATTAATCGTGCTGATAAAGTTTTGATCAATTGATAGGTTATTACTTAACCCCTTTACCTCACTGGAAATTTCTCCTGTAATAGGATTTATATAAAGCTGTTTTTTTCCAAGAGGATCGGTAAAGAGGATGACTTTATTTTTTCGAACAATTACAATACTCCAAAATCCATCCCATTTGTTTATTTCTTCGAGATGTTTTTCTATAGGAACATCTTTTTTAAAAAGATCCTGTAAGTAAGCAGAGTCGTTTTCAAATTGTCTTTTGGAAAATTCATTATAATTGAAGATCTCTCCATTGAAAAGAAGAAAATCATCATTATCCAAAAGGATTGGTTGGGTCCAGGAATCTTCCTCGAGAGTTTGGATAGGAAGACGATGGTGTCCGTAGATCCATCCATTTTTCTCAATAGAGGTAAACTGAATCCCCCTATGCTTTATCGAGTCAATTTTACTTTTGTCCGGTGTCAGAATTATTCCACACATAAATTATTTTTTGCCTGATTTTTATACATCTATTTCCAATAGGATCCCCCTAACGGGTGTAAAATCCCCGGCTTTTACTTTAACAGATACAACAGTACCATCTTTTTCTGCTAATAATTCATTTAGCATCTTCATGGATTCAAGAATTACAAGGATTTCTCCTTTCTTAATTTTGTCTCCTTCTTTAACACAAACCTCGGATATTTTTCCGGGCATTGGCGAATTAAAAGATACTTTCATATTTGATAATTTTTGAATCCAATAATGCTTTTTCTACATTCCAACAATGGAGCGAACCTATCCACATAGATAATGTTCCGAGTTTTAATGATGGATCGACTTGTTCTTTTACATATTGAGCCAATCTTACTGTCATATAAATGTCATTTTTGAAGTGCCTGAAAATATCACAGCTACGAATAAGATATGCTACATGAAGTTTTCCCCTTCTAATCAAAAAATGATAACCAATTGTACAAGGGAGGCGAACCCCATTGTTATTGCTATCCTGAGGATGCCAAATTGCATAAAATGCTTGACGGGAACCGGGATCATCCTTTAGTCTTTGGATTAGATCAGCAAAATCTCCGAAATTATACCCCATCTTTCCGGTTCCCTTGAGTGTTTTATCCGGCCAGAATCTTTCCATATAAGTATGAGAGAAAAAGGTTTCCCCTTCCTCCTCTCCTTCTTTACGGAATTTTTTATCGTTATCTTTAGTATTAACCTTATAATAGGGCCAATTCTGATATTCATATCCGGGATTGTGATTGCAATTAGGATTTATCCTTTCCTGAAAATGGTTTTCTGCCCAGGGTAAATCGGCATCACATTCTTTACCCAATTCCTCCTTTGTTTCGGGCATTTCCATCTGAATATATCTATTGATAATTTCGAATAAATCCCCGGGGGCATCTATTGCTTGCCATTTTTTAGAAGTAGCAATATCACCCATTTCTTTGAGACTTGAAAAAGAATTTGCAATAGCTTTACTTATTTTCATATTTTTTATTTTTTATTTTTTAGAATTATTTTTACGAAAAGTTTTAATTGATGAAGTTAATAAATTCTCCAGCAGTTCTTTTTATACAATCTACGAGTTTCCATTTTTTGGTCCCATCTTCAAATTGAAGACAAGCAAATATTTATGGATAACGATTTTTCTTATCCGTAATAAATTCCAAAGTAGAAGGATCCACAACTCCTGTTTTAAATAATTTCTTTCTGGAAACTTCTGTAGATTTAAAATCCTTAATTCTATCTCGATTTGCTACTTTTAAAATTTCGCAAGGAACAATGAGTTCATTTTCGATAGTATAAACTCGTTCCCCTTTTTGGAACTTTTCCATTACTTTTATTTTTTGACTTTTAATTTTTTTATAGTTTCCTCCAAAGCCTTTAATGCGTCATTATAACCATCTTTATAGCCTAGATGGTATATGTTATTATTAGCTGGCTGAGCAAAAGAATAGGCTTCAGCTAAATTTTCATCTCTCGGATTATTTTCTTTTTCCTTTTCAGAGGGAGAAATAATATTATTCTTACTTGCTGCGGGATGGTTGTCAATTATTCGAATATTTCTTACAAATTCTCTATGAAATCCTTCTTCCAAAAATGCACCCTTTTTTCTTAATACAATTCCAGTCTGATATAAAGGTATAGGAATATTAGGAAATCTTTTTGTGTAAGTATTAATAAACATTGTAGTGGGAACATGTTTATGAAGGAAAAATCCATAAGCTTCCATATCGGGATTATTAGCCATAACAATGTCTATAATTTCTTTATGCAAAAGGTATGGTTTCTTATCCTGAACTAAATCTTTAATAAGAATAACAAAATAACCCCCTGGTTTAAGATATTGAATAGCTTTGGTATACATGGTTCTTACTAAGTTAGAATAAGCATCCCCCTTAGTAAGCCCTATATTATCTTCATGCATATAATCAAAACTCTTGTCCTCTTTTGTTTTAAGGTTTTTTCTTTCTGGAGCATCAGAGGATTTGCCGGAAAGTTTAGGATAAGGAGTTCCATTTATGATAAGATCCAAGAAGGGTTCCTTAAATCCCCATTCCGTAAAATACTCATCAAGTTTTGTAGCATCCCCTTGACGAAAATAAGAAAGAACACTATGATCTGGTATTCTAGCTTTTCCAAATTGTTCAGCAATATTTCTTAAACCAACTTCGGGGTATTCTAATTCAATTCCTATTCCATTTCTTCCTGATAAAATAGCTTCAACAACAGCAGTTCCAGTTCCTGCTGTAGGATCAAAAACCCATCCTCCTTTTGGAGATAAGTTCTGAACAGCCCATTTATATCCAATAACATGGCCAACGTCAAGATGATCGCCGGCTTTATCAACATAATATCCCTTTCGGATACGATTACTGTAATATTTGTCTTCTGCTACATGGTATATTTCACCCATAAAATTTTGACAATATTTACAAGTGCAATGATAATCGCTTGGTATTCCTAATCTATGTTCAACAATATGATTATAAGGAATAGAATTTGTGTGTTTTGCTTCGGCCATATTAACTGTACATAAAAGATGTTAGGGATGAACCATAAAGAGGCTGAAGGTTCATCATATTATAAACTTCGATATAATCTACCATTTCCCAGGTTTCGCGTTTACCTTCGAATTTGAAATCCTTTTGCTCCCCAATCATTGAAAGGGGAAGAGGATTACCTGTATAAACTAAACGATATTTAAGATCCGGGGTTTTCCAAACCTCAAATGTTCCGTTTCTCATATATTTCATTTCAAATCCTGCTCCGGATCCCTTAACTACATTTATTTTAGCTAAAGGAGATATATCAGAAAAACCCCTTCGATTAAATGTTGTAGCTTTTTCCCATGTTTCTTTGGGCCTTCTGCTTGCAGGCTGTTTTTCTATAGGGATTTGTGAATAAGCATTTTCAATAGCATCTTCATCTTCTCCAACAAAATTCATAGAAGCCATTACATCAATATTATGAATATCATCTTCACCAGATAATTCACAAGCTCTTGAAAAGAAAACTGCAGCAACCGGGGAATAATTATTTTGAAATACATCTCGAGCTGCATATCCCCGAGCCATTGCTTTTCCTGGGGTTTCTATTTCGTTAGACATTCTTATAGCTAATTTTATAGCTTCGACAAGATCACCCCCGGATTTCTTTTTAAGATCCGTCAATCTCATTATATCCTTTGTTCCGTATTGCGATGACATTATTCTGGAAGTATTTTTTTGAATTTTAATTTTGTTTCGGTGTGTTTAAGAACAGTTTCCAAAGTTTGAAAAAGATTTAAAACAGCTTCTTCCTTGGTTTCTCCTTCGGAAACGATACCGGGATCCGGTTTAAAAAAAGAAGTAAATCCCCCATTAGGATCTTCCACAAGAATAATTTTTAACTCAAAGACATTTGTCTCTTTGGTTTTTCCCTGTTCAAATTCTTTATAACTAACTCTACTCATCGTCTTCTTCCTCTGCTTTTTCAAAAACATATTTTTTTAATTCTTCTGCAGCTTTTAAATAAGCCTCTCGGAGCTGATGAAATTTTTCATCTTTGATTTCTGGCCATCTTGAATAATGAGCGAAGCAATAATGAAATCCCTCCTCCTTTATTCTATATCTGACATTTTGGAAATATTCTTCTTTCATATCTTGAATTCATTTACTTGATATTTTAGCGACTACTGATTATATTCATTATTCCATTTTTTCTTTTAGTTCCTGAATGTATTCTTTATATTGTCCTTGCTTAAATCTTTTGATGTAAGCTGGATGGCAAATGAAATCACCAGATCCAAACTTTTCCTGAAGAGATTTACCTAGGAAGATAATTTTCCTTGGCTTAACAATTTCTATTTCTTCTTCAAGGGCCTTTCTGTTCAGGGTTTCATTATTTTCACACTTATTCCAATTAGTGAAATAAGGCATTTGCTTGGTTGGATAAATTCCGGCATCAAATAAACAACGATGGAAATATTCCGAACTCCCAGTATTACTTACAAAAGATCTAATAAATCCTTTTCCTATAGAATAATTACTGGGCATTTCCCCAACAAACATAACACAGTCCTCTTCATAGTAATTTCCTGCCGAAAAGAATTTTTGTAGTTTTTGAGCTCTTTGTTTTCTCTGATCATGAACATTCTCAACTAATCCTAATATTGTATCAAGATTATTTTGTTTATAATCATAAATGAAGACTGGGACATAAGTATTTTCCATGACATCATCATAGAAATAAAGCATCTGATCTATTTCTTCGAGCTTCACATAATCGTCTCCGCGTACGTGTATGTTTTCTAAGATAGTTTCTTTTTCCGGACGGACATAAAGAATAACAGGATAAAAAGGCATTAGCCCGGATTCAATAAGATATTGATGCCATGGCTGCATCTGGTCTCTTCCTTCTTTAAATTGAGGATAAACCAGTTCGCTCGTATAATATCTTTCAAGATAAAAAGGAGCATAATGAGCCGGAGAATGTAAATAATAGCTAAGCTGATCTTGTTTGGGATAAAATGGCTTAACTAATTGAATCGAAGAATTTTTCTTAATAAATTCCACCAATGTACTTTTGCCTGATCCGTCCGGCCCATCGATCACAATCATAAATTATTCATTTTTAAACTGTTATATTTTTCTTGATACCTATCTATAAATCTTAATTTATTAGAAGACAATAATATTTCTATTTCTTCAAAAGATAAAAGTTTCGGAGGATATGTTAATTTATAGATAAAATTTCTTTCTTTACAAAAATCCTCAGCAGCATTTTTCTTTATTTGAACTATTTTAGAATTATGTAATTTTTTTGGTTTAATCTCTACTAAATATTTTTCATTTATAATAAAATCTGCTACATAAGTTTTTTCAATTCCATTAAAACCCTTATATTTTATTTTTAAATCACTTGTTTCTGCACTTTTCCATTCCAAATGAAATCTTTCAATAACATTTATCATATAAGAAAGTTCAAGCAAACTTCGAAAATACCATTCTTTGTACCATCCAGACCATCCATTTCCGGACCCCATTGGGGTGGGTTTTCCATACATTGGATTATTTTTTCCAGAAGTAGCTAAAGATAATTTTAATTTTATTTGATTTGATTTTTCCTTTCCGAAAAATTCTTCATTAGATTTTCCTAAATGATCCTTACCGTATTTTATTAATCCATACGATTGATAATTTTTACCATACATTGGATTTTTTTCTTGCGGGAAAGAACATTTGTGTTGTATTTCAGAACACTTTTCCGAGGAATATAACTCGCTTATCTTTTTCCCTGCCATCTTTTTTCTTGATTCTTCCCCTCCTTTATAGCATTGTTCTTTGGACCTTTCTCCGGATTTATATTGTTCTAGTTGTTTACAAGATTGACAAAGGTCCTTATGATATTTTATAAAACCTCTCTTTTGATTTGTATAATCAATATTATATTCTTTTGAACAATTATCGCATCGGATTTGGAAAATCCTCGGTCTACATTTTTTATTTGTTCCTTCTTTTAGAAATTCAGATATAATCATTTTTATATTATATATCTCAATTTTAATCCTGAATTATCAGGTCCTTTGAAAAATATCAAAGTTTTAACAAATCCGCGTTAAAATGTTGCCATCAACCCAAAAATCAATGGTTTCCCCATCTCTATTAGATGGACGAATATAAATATGAATTCTTCCATCCTTTATTTCGTGAACCTTTAAAATATATTCAGATCCCCATAAACCAAATTGATCCGGGTATTTTCGTATCATTTCCTCTAAGGTTGTCTTCGGATATTTATCCATAGGCTGGGATCTAAGTTCTTCAAGGCCTTTTAAATATGCTTTATATTCTTCTGGTGTATTAAATCCGGTTTTTTCAAAATGTTCTTTAATTTTTTGTTTTTGCTCCTCCTCTTTTTTTCTTCTTTCCAATACAAAATCAAAAACAACTTCTTTAACATTTTCTCCATCATGAATTACAAACATATCATCGTGACATTTTTCTTGTTTGCCATTAATAACCACATATTTATATGATGTAAATTCATAATTACCCCAACAATCATGACCATTAGGTTCGTTTCCTTCTTTTACGAGTTTACAATCCTGAACTAATTCGATGATTTCTTTTTTATTGCTCATTTTCTTAAAGAATTATAATTATCTAAGAACCATTGGTAAGTATCCTGAACCCCCCGGTCTAATGTAATTTTAGGTTCCCAGCCAAACTCTCTTATTCTAGAACTATCCAAAAGTTTCTGCGGAGTTCCGTTTGGATATTCCATATTCCAGAAGATCTCACCATTATAGCCAACAATATCAGCAATCATTTTGGCAAGAAATTTTATTGGAACATCCTGACCTGCGCCTATATTAATATGAATAGGGCTTTCATAATCATTCATTAAAAGAATTAGAGCTTCTGCTAAATCATCAACATGTAAAAATTCCCTTCTGGGAGTTCCATCCCCCCAAAGTTCAACCATCTTTATCCCTGAATTCTTTGCATCATGAAATTTACGAATCATAGCAGGTAAAACGTGGGATCCCATAAGAGCAAAGTTATCATTTGGTCCATAAAGATTAGTAGGCATTGCACTTATAAAATTGCTTCCGTATTGTTTACGGTATGCTTTACACATTTCGATTCCAGCTATTTTAGCCATTGCATAAGCACTATTAGTTTGCTCGAGAGGAGCAGTCATAAGATATTCTTCCCTAATTGGCTGCGGGCATTCTCTTGGATAAATACAGGAACTTCCTAAAAATAAAAGTTTTTTAACTCCTGATTTTCTAGCAGCTTCCATAACATTAGTTTGTATACTAATGTTATCATAGAAGAATTCTCCTGAAGCAGAATTATTAGCAAAAATACCACCGACTTTTGCTGCAGCTAAGAAAACATAAGAAGGTTTAAAAAGGCGAAACATGGCTTCGGTATCTCCTTTATTGGTGAGATCCAATTCATTATGAGAAAAAGTTATAATATTTTTATGGCCATTTTCTTTTAATTTTCTTACTATAGCGGAGCCAACCAAGCCATTGTGCCCAGCTACATAAATTTTACTTGTTTTTCTCATCGAGATTTATTTTTTCTTCCTTTATATAACAAAAAAAGGACTTAGTTTTAAGTCCTTAAAGTTCCATAATATATTGATCTATATATTTTTTCTCCCAATCCAAGGCTTCCTCTGGGGTATTATACAAAGGAGGTGTGCCCATATAAGGTTCCCCTGTATTATTTAAAGCAGAATAATAAGCTATACCATCGGATCCCATTATTTTAACGATTTTAATCAAAAGCCCTTCATATTCAATAATATCATAAGTTCTTACCTGAAAAGCATGAGAAAATTCAAATCCCCAGTCTGTTTCTTTATCCAATTTCTTTTTTCGGGCTTCCATCCCAATGCCCATAGCTTCTTTAGGATCTAATCCTCTTTCAAAATTCTGGGATTCCCTCACATAACCAGGAAACCACTTCTGAATAAAATTATCATCTGCTTTTGATAATAATGCGTTTATCTTTCTTTTCATGGCAGATAAAGCCGTACCAACAGATAACGTCATACCGGTATGATCGAGAATAGAAGTAGCTCTAAAGCAATCGCCAAAATCATAAACTAGAATAGGAAATCCTCTATAGCTTTGTATAAAATCTACAACACGAACATCAGGTTGATCCAAAAGATTTAAATCCCATTCGATTTTTTCGATGAGAGCATCCCTACCAATCTTCATGGCTTTTTTTGGATCCAAGCCACGTTCAAAGTTCAAAGATTCACGAATTAGAGTCATCCGGAATAGTCATTTTAATTAATTCAAAAATAGGAACGATCCCTGGTTCACCATATTCTTTTATTCCTTCCAAAACCGAAAGATCCATAGCATTTTCGAGGGTTTCACTTCCTATTTGAATCCATACGCCAACACTATCAAATTCCCCTTTAACCTTATTTACAAGATCCTCGAAAGCCATTTTAGAAATTTCTTTTAAAATATCTGTTCTATCTTCTTCAGATGCTTGTGGAAAAGTCTTTTCTATATAATCATTGAAATCAAATGTTGCGCTTGCTTTTAAAATGTACTCACATTTACTTTTTTTATCTGGCGTTCCCTGTCTTTCCATCAGGGAGATTTTCAATTGTTTTATATCTGTCATAATGTAAAGTTTATTGCTGACCCATTCCTTTTATTGCTATACCACTATTTGCTGGATTTGCAGAGCTATTAGGGCTACTAAACATTAATTTTGATGTCTGAGCATCCATATCAGCTGCATTAGGTTGTACTTGACTTTCATTTTCCGGTTTTGGAGCCGGCTCAAGACCCTGATTAACATTAGGAATTTCAGCTATAGTATTAAAGTTTGTTCTTTCGTTCCAATAATCAGATCCATAATTAATGGTGAGCTCTTCGTTCATATTAATTGGTCTATTGGTAATGAAATACATTTGACGGCTTTTTGGATTATAAGCATAATCAAGATTTGGTTTATCTGAATGCCTATACATTGATCCATATCCAAGAACAAGGCCCCACATATTCTTGTTTCTATCAAGTTCGAAGATAAGATCCTTTATTTTTTCAATAGTTTTACAGATTTCACCAACGAGAACAACAGGACATATTTCTACTATTTCTCCTTTTGCAAACTGAGATTTACCTACAATAGTATATTCCCCGCCAGGACGTCTTGTGTATTCAACTCTTGATAGATTAAAGGATTCGTTTTTCTTTTTAAAGAAACCACCAAAATCTTTTACTGGTTCTGGCTTTTTTTCCTTAAACTTTTCATCCTCTTCAAAAGGATTATAAAATCCTTCATTAAGGTTCTTTTTAAATTCCTCTAATGATATAATTTTTGTTCTGGACATATTATGAATAAAGTTTATTATAGGTTTTTAAAGAAACAAATGATTCTGAGATTATATCATCAATTGCATCCGGACCTAGATATTTCTTAATTTTTGAAACAATCTCTTCAGTTTTACCACCTGGCTCATGTATTGCTGCAAATCTAATTAGGTTTATAACATTTTTAGCATTTGAAAGAGCTCCAATCTTCTTTTCTTTGGAAATTCCAGGCGTTTTAATGAAAGCTTCAATCGAAGGAATAATTCCATGACTTGTTGCAAGGATTATATCAGAAACCATAAGTTTCCAATCTTTTTCGGAAAGCCCTCTTTCCTTAGCTTGATCTATAAGTAGAGTTTCAAAATCCTTAAATCTTTCTTCATATTTAATTAATTCTTTTGCAGGATCTACTTGTGGTTTTTCCTTTAAGTCTTCTCTAAGTTGAACAAGAAGATCAATTAAAGCAGGATTAGAAATTCCCCTTTCAACAGCTCGAATTTTTTCTTTGTAAATGTCTGAGTCCTTCATTAAAAGATCTACCATTTTTTCCGAAAAAGCTCTTGGACTAGCTTTATAAGTATCAATTAAATCGCTTCCTATTTTTTTCTGGACATCCCTTGTTGGGCTTTTAAGTAGTATCTCTAATTTTGATCCTAGGGCTCTTGAAAGTTTTTCTTCGTATCTTTCCTCTTTTTCGCTTGCCTCTATTTTTGAGGTAGCCTCTATATCTTCAACCATTTGATCTACATCGGAAAGATTTTTTATCTCTTCTTTTCTGATAGGAGTATCCGTATCCTCTTCATAATAGGTTACCTCAATTATTTCTGCATCCATATCAAAAGAAAAAGTAACATCATAAGCTTTTAATTCACCTCCTTCATCCAAAGCTACTTTATATTCATCTTCGATGCCATCACCATATCTTTCAAGCTCTGTATTTAAATAAGAAAGGAGTTTTTCAAACTCAGATTCTGGTTCCTTAAGTTTCTTTTCAACTGATTTTTTTTCATCAAAAGCTATTTCTTCCCTAGATCTTCTGCTCTTGTATCTTCTATCTTCAGCATCTTCGATTTCAACTTCAAGACGAGCAATCATCTTTTCTAACCCCGAAACATGCTTGTTATTAATGATCTTGATGAGTTTCTCATAAGTCATCTGTTTGATCTTAGAAACATATTCTTCCCAGAGGAATTTAAGATCTGCTTTTCCCTTATCCGATAATTCTACTTTAAGAACATATCCAGGTTCATCAATCCTTTTAGTAATCCCTTGCGTGTACGCATTTATTAAATTATCAATGGACTGATTCAAGTGTTGTACTCTTGCTTCCTGGTTTTTTTCAACTTCTGCTTTGAATTTCTTTTGCTGATTTACAACTGCTCTAATCTCGGTTTCATCACCGTCTGATTTTGCTTTTTTAAGCTGGGCTTCAAGGTTCTTTCCTTTTTCTGTAATCTGAGTAATAGATTTATCAAGCTCCCCTTCGAATTTACGTATGATCTTTTCTACTCTGGAAATAATTTTCTTAGAGTATTTAACCATAACATTCTTAGCTTTTCTGTATCTAATAGCACGAGCAGGGAAAGAAGCGGCCCTACTAAAAGGAGTTGTCAAAGCAGCATCGTCATCATTATTACTAGCTTCGAATAAAGGATATTCTTGACTAATAATGCGATCTAGTTCTTTTTGAGCGGCTATTTCTATAAGATTCATATTATTTGGTTTCTTCAGTTTTATCTTTTCCTTCTTTGCTTGGTTCAGTTTCAGAGGTTTCAGTTCCAGCTTCTTCCTTAGCATCGTTTTGTTTTATTGTTTCTTTTTTCTCCTTAACTGTTTTTTCTAATCCCTGGGTTTTTTGCTTTAAGGATTTATTGAGAGCTGCATTAATTTGTCTTGCTGCTTTAAGAATATCTTGATCTTTAATAACCTGAGCAATTACATTATCATCCTCAACCGCAATTTTCTGAAGGAGATTCATCATTATCTGAGTAGTTAAAAGTCCCCAATATGTCTGGAGATCAGCTACCGTAGTTTCTTTTAATCCTTTTTTATCAATAAGGGAATTTATCTTTTTTGTGTTAATGTCAATAGTATTTTGAGCATATTTTTCGATCTCTGCCATTTGTTTATTCTGAATCTTTTGAATATTCTGAAGATCCATCCTAAGAGCTGCTACAATATCCTTTGGCTGTTTTCCTTTACCAATCTCAGCCATTTTTTTATAGGTTTGTACTTTAAGATCCTTAATAGGTTTTAGAAATTTATCAGCGACATTCTTATTAATCTGATCCTGTAATTTCTTAGCCTGTTTATTTAAAGAAGATCTCTGCCTTCCTTTTTTGGTAAGAATATTGCCTTTTTTGGTATCAAGTTTATCTGGATCCT